>Ga0172375_10003746_pt1 | contig 22903 bp, 18 predicted proteins | sample LakKiv1m_FD_114537 | JGI IMG/M metagenome (GOLD analysis project Ga0172375, IMG submission 114537) | Freshwater microbial communities from Kabuno Bay, South-Kivu, Congo - kab_092012_11.1m | ecosystem: Environmental > Aquatic > Freshwater > Lake | place: Democratic Republic of the Congo... | reverse complement strand
AATAGTTACAACTCGCAATATTGTAACTATGCTGCGGACAAAACACAAGCGCCTTTTTTGCGAAAAGGCGCTTGTTTACGCGATTCTACGCCCTGCCGTAGTTACACCTCTCGGGAAATGAGGTTTCAGTTGTCGAACGGCGGAGGAATGCGGACGCGGAGAACATCGTTGGACACCGCCGTCTCGATGGGCGTGCCGCGCTCTACGCCGCACGGGATGCGGAACCGCTCCATCATGACCGTTCCGTCATTTGAGACCATCGCCAGCGTCAGGATGTTCCCCTGCGCCGAGACCTTCACGTGCGAGTCGTCGATGCCTTCCGGCAGGGCAAATACGATCTCGAAGCTCTTGCCGTCCTCCCGCATGTCCATCGCCGGACAAGCGGGTGCCCGTTCCCAGGCGGGGTCGGCGAGCGATTTCGCGATGCTGCTCATGCGGTCGCGCTGGTCCAGCGAAACCCTCACTCCGTTCACGACGCGTCCCGCGGAGGGGACATTTCTCGCGGGCGCCGCCGAAACGGGCTGTTCCGCAGTTTCTGTCGCCGGACCGGCGACCTGCCGCCCGCGGTTTCCGACCAACGCCGACTGCCCGATCCACACGCCCAGAAGGACACAACAGGCAATCAGCAGGAGATTGTCGCACGCGCCCCAAAGCCGTTCAACCCGTGTTGCGATACCCAGCATGGTCTCAAACTCCAAAAGTCCGAGCCTAGAAAAGCAGAAGTTGTGCCAGAGGGGGGAGACGTTAGGAATTAGGAGTCAGGAATTCTTGATACTGAACGATGGACATGTTCGTACTGAACCGTTCTACTGTGACGAAAGTGTAACATTACACTTCAAAACGCGCAAGTTGAATGTGGTCTCGTCTTCTTATCCGTGGCATTGCAACCAATTCCTAATTCCTCTTTCCAACCCCGAAAACGCGCCATTCAGTCGCACCGCCAGCGCGACAGGATGTCGCATTTGCGCTTGTCTCCTCCCTCCGATTTGGTACAGTGTTTTGCAGACGGCTCAACAGCTCCACACCCCCCATTTTTAAAGCGAATCTGCAAAATGGGAGGGAGAAACTACGCCGGGGGCCACTTGTCGGGGCGTCATCAGGCACAATCCCTGCTGGGAACGAAACGTCCATGGAATGGCTGAAGAAGATCGTTTTCGGATTGTCCGAAGCGAGGCGGTTGGAACGCGTCCTCGTTCTGGTCTTGCTGTCCTGTGCCGTGGCGGCCGGAACGGGACTTTTCCTGCTCAAGAGGGAACACGACCGTCAGGCCCATTTGCAGGCCACGGAGATGGTGCTTCGAGAGGGCGAGGCACTCCTCAACGCGCTCTGCGACCTTAGCATCGCCTGTTCCACCAACACCACGCCATCCGAATGGCGGCGCTTCTCGATGATCGTCAACAGCGCGTTCTCCGTCCGGAACGACGTGCAGTCCATCTCGGTGTCCCGCGACGGCGTGACCGTTTTCCACCGGCAGGCGGGCGGCCTCCGCCTCCCGTCACCGCCACCGCCGATGCCGCCGGGTCTCGCCTCGGCCCCCGGCCGCAAGACCTCCGAGAACGTCATGTCCCGACGCACACTGGAGGTCGGCGGCGTCAAGCAGCCGGTTTTCGTCATCTCCCGCGAGACCACGCTCCCGGACGGCAGCAAAGTGGTGACGGAAGCCACGTTCAAGCGCGAAGCCGTGGGGTCGGAGGAATCGAGCGCGCGCCAACTCGTCTCGTCGCTGTTCGCCTTTTCGATCATCGTGCTGGTGCTGTCGTTCTCCGCGTGCGCGATCATCCTCGTCGTCGCCGTGGCCCGCGACCGGCGGCGCGAACTGCGCGCCCGGCAGGAGGAGCACCTCGCCTTTTCGGGCGTGCTGGCCAACGGCATCCTGCACGATTTCCGCAACCCGATGTCGGCCGTGCGGCTTGACGCCCAGATGCTGGGCAAGGAAATGAAAAGGGCGGAGGGTTCTCGCCCGGACCGCGTGCGCGACCTTTCGGAGCGCATCGCGCGCACCATGGATCGCATGGACAAGGTCTTCCAAGAATTTCTCTTCCTCGCCAAACCGGCCGATGAGAAACCGGAACGGGTGGACGTCGCGCAGGTGGTTGCCGAATGCGCGGACACGCTGGCCCCGCGCCTCGAACAGGCTGGCCTCGCCGTCAAAACCGATCTGACGCCGGGCCTCCCGCACGCCTCGGCCCATCCGTTCGCGCTGCGCCGCGCACTGCTGAACGTGCTGATGAACGCCGTGCAGTTCGCGCCCAAGGGCAGCGAGATCCGCGTCGCGCTCGCGTCGGACGGCCGGCAGATGACGCTCGACGTGATTGACCGCGGCCCCGGCATCCCGCCCGCGATGCGGGAAAAGGTTTTCGAGATGTTCGTGACCGGACGTCCCGAGGGCACCGGGCTCGGCCTGTTCCTCGCACGCACCGCAGTCCGACGCTGCGGCGGCGACATCCGTGCCCTCGAAGCCGAAGGCGGCGGTGCCGACATCCGCATCACCCTCCCTTGCGCCCTTCCATCTTCTTCTCCTTCCCCAACCCCAACTCCTAATTCCTAACTCCTAACTTCCCGTTTTCCCATGAACGACACACCGACCCTGCTCGTCATCGAAGACGATCCCGACAATGCCCGCTCCGTGACCGAGGCGGCCGAGGACGCCGGCTTCAAGACCGTCTGCGTCGGTGCCGGCCTGCCGGGCGTCGAGGCCTTCCGCCAGCACGTGCCCGACCTCGTGCTCAGCGATCTCGTGCTTCCGGACATCGACGGCCTCGAAGTGCTCACGCGCCTGCGCAAGCTCGACGCGGCCGTGCCCGTCATCATCATGACCGCGTACGGTTCCGTCGAGTCCGGCGTTCGCGCCATGCACGAGGGCGCCTACGACTACGTCACCAAGCCGCTCGACCTCGACGACATCCAGTCCAAACTCCGCCGCGCCTACGAGGCCTCCCGCCTGCGCCGCCAGGTCGACAAGCTCTCGCAGTCCGTGCGCGAGCGCTTTGCCTCCAGCGCCATCATCGCCGAATCTGCGGCCATGAAGACCGTGATCGCCCAGATCGAAGCCCTCGCCGACACCCAGGCGACGGTGCTTGTGTGCGGCGAGAGCGGCACCGGCAAGGAACTCGTAGCGCGCGCCCTCCACGTGGACTCCAAACGCGCCTCCGGGCCGTTCGTCGCCGTCAACTGCGGGGCCTTTGCGGAAACGCTGCTGGAGTCCGAACTCTTCGGACACGAGAAAGGCGCCTTCACGGGCGCGGTCGGCATGCACAAGGGCGCCTTCGAGCGCGCCGACGGCGGCACGCTTTTCCTCGACGAGATCGGCGACGCGCCGACCTCGGTGCAGGTCAAGCTCCTGCGAGCGTTGGAAGAGCGCGAAATCCGCCGCGTCGGCGGCAAGGATTCGATCCGCGTGAACGTGCGCCTCGTCTCCGCCACGAACAAGAACCTCGACGCCATGGTCGCCGCCGGGACGTTCCGCGAAGACCTGCTCTACCGCCTCAACGTGGTCACGCTGCGCGTGCCGCCGCTGCGCAGCCGCAAGGAGGACATCCGCCACATGGCCGACCGTTTCATCGCGCGCGCCGCCACCGAAAACGGCAAGCACGTCGCCTCCGTGCGCCCGGACTTCTATACCGCGCTCGAAGTCTACGACTGGCCCGGCAACGTGCGTCAGCTCCGCAACATCGTCGAGTCGGCCGTGCTCCTCTCCCCGTCCGGAGTGCTCACGGCCGAATCGCTCGCCCTGCCCGGCGGCGGCGCGGCCTCCAAGCCGGTGTGCGCCACCGCGGGCGGACTCTCCATCCCAGACGGCATGACCCTCGACCAGCTCGAACGCGCCGTTCTGGAGACGCGTCTCCAGCAGAACGCGGGCAACCGTACCCTCACCGCCGACCAGCTCGGCCTCTCCCGGCGCACCATCCAACGCAAGATCAAGGAGCACAACCTTCCCTACTGACCGACATCGTGCGCCGTGGACAGGCTGGCACAGGTTGTGCTAACGTGTGCGGCGCGTGTGGTTTCCGAACCGCGTGATCGCGACTTTTTGTCATCCCGCCGACGAATCGGCGGAACATAAAAGTGAACCATCAACCAAGAGGAACAGGATGCTGACCGTAAGTAACCTCAAAAAGAACTTCGGCCCATTCCAAGCCGTGAAGGACGTATCCTTCACCGTGGAAAAAGGCGAAGTTCTGGGCTTTCTCGGGCCGAACGGCGCGGGAAAATCGACCACGATGCGAATGATCACAGGATTCATTCCGCCGACTTCCGGCACCGCCTCAATCTGCGGCCACGACATTATCGCCGAACCCGTGGCGGCCAAACGGTGCATCGGATACCTCCCTGAGAATGCGCCAAGTTATCATACCATGAACGTGACAGATTTTCTCATGTTCATCGGCCGCATCCGCGGCTTCGAAGGTGATGCGCTCAAACAGAAGGTCGAAAACGCGATCGACAAGAGCTGCCTCGAAAACGTGCGCCACCAGACCATCGAGACTCTTTCGAAGGGCTACCGCCAGCGCACCTGTTTCGCGCAGGCGATCCTGCACGACCCCCAAGTACTCATCATGGACGAGCCCACCGACGGACTCGACCCGAACCAAAAGTTCGTGGTCCGCGAAATGATCAAGGAGATGGCCGCCGACAAAGCCATCATCGTCTCCACCCACATCCTCGAAGAGGTCGACGCCGTCTGCACCCGCGTGCTGGTCATCGCCGGCGGCCAAGTGGTCGCCAACGGCACGCCCGCCGAGTTGCGGGCCCGCGATTCCCAGGGACGCCTCGACGTGGTGTTCCGCAACCTCACCATGACGGAGGGTCAAGCCCATGCCTAACTGCCATGTCATCAAATCGATTTTCAAACGCGAGTTCAAGGCCTACTTCGACTCGCCCGTGGCGTACGTCTTCCTCGTCGCCTTCCTCGTGCTGATCGGATTCTTAACCTTCGGCGTGACCATGTACTACGAGCGCCGCCAGGCGAACCTGACGCCGTTCTTCTTCTGGCACCCGTGGGTCTACCTGCTGCTGGTGCCGGCCGCGACCATGGGCCTGTGGGCCGAGGAGCGCCGCACGGGCACGATCGAGCTGCTGCTCACCCTGCCCGTGACACTGACCGAGGCGCTGGTCGGCAAGTTCCTCGCCGCGTGGGCATTCATCGGCATTGCGCTGGCGCTGACCTTCCCGATCGTGGCGACCACCGCGTGGCTGGGCAACCCCGACATGGGCGCGATCGTCTGCGGTTATCTGGGTTCGCTGCTGCTCTCCGGCGCGTGCGTCGCGGTCGGCGTCTTCGCCTCCGCGCTTTCGCGAAGCCAAGTGATCGGCTTCGTGATCGCCCTCGCGATCTGCCTCTTCATGCTGATCATCGGGTTCGACCCCGTGATCAACGCCGTTTCCGGCTGGGGCGTGCCCTCGGGTGTCGTCAACGCCGTCGCGTCCTGCAGCCTGATGCAGCACTTCGACGCCATGCGCCGCGGCGTCATCGACTTCTACGACATCAGCTACTACATCGGCGTCATGGTCTTTATGCTGGCCGCCGCGCACGTCGTCACCGACAACCGCAAGGCCTCCTAAGCCCGTTTGCACGAAAGGAATTTCCGTCATGTCAACGAATGTTTCTAAAACCGTCTCGCGCATCGGCACCGGTGCCGCCGGACTCGCGGTCCTGCTGGTCATCATCGGCGCCGCCAACATGATCATCGCCAACCTGCGCATCCGCATGGACCTCACGGCCGAGAAGCTCTACACGCTTTCCTCCGGCTCGAAGCAGGTCCTCGGAAAACTGAAGAACGACGTGGTCCTGAAGTTCTATTTCAGCAGCAGTTCTGCCGAAATGCCGATGGGCCTCAAAACCTACGCCAACCAAGTGCAGGATCTGCTCAAGGAATACGAGATCGCGGGCAAGGGGCACATCTCGCTCGAAGCCTACGACCCGAAGCCGGATTCGGACTCCGAGGAATGGGCCCAGCGCTACGGCATCGAGCCGCAGCAGACCCAACCTTTCGGCCAGCCCGTCTACTTCGGCCTCGTCGCGGTCTGCGGCGACAACGAGCAGGTTATCCCCGGCTTCAACCCGCGCACCGAGACGACGCTCGAATACGACATCACCCGCCTCGTCACGCGCGTGGCCTGGCCCGAGAAGCCCGTGCTCGGCGTGATGAGCAGCATCAGCGTGCTCGGCGAAGCCGAGAACCCGATGATGATGATGCGCCGCCGCCAGCAGCAACAGAATCAGGGGTGGACCGCCTTTCAGGAACTGCGCAAGGACTACACGGTCCGCGAGATCAAGACCGACGCCGAAGAGATCGACGCCGACGTCAAAACGCTGATCGTGATCCATCCCAAGGACCTGTCGGACAAGACGCTCTTCGCCATCGACCAGTTCGTCCTGCGGGGCGGACGGCTCGTGGTGTGCGTCGACCCCTTCAGCGTCTCGGACTTCGAGGCCAACCAGCAGCAGAACCCCATGATGATGCAGATGGGCGGTGGCCAAGCCGGTCCCTCCACCCTCGGCAAACTCTTCGAAGCCTGGGGGCTCACGTTTGACACCTCCAAGGTCGTCGCCGACCTGCGCTGCTCCACCAAGCTCAACGGCGGCAACGGACGGGTCGAGGACAACCCGGCGTTCCTCTCGCTCGGCGTCGCCAATCTGACGAAGGGCGACCTGCTCACCGCGCAGCTCTCGCAGATCATGATGCCGTTCGCGGGCGCCTTCTCGGCCAACACGCCCAAGGAACTCACCTTCACGCCGCTCATCACGTCGTCGAAGGACAACGCCTGCCTGATCGACCAGATGAACGCCCAGTTCGGCATGAGCGCCATGCGCGCCCAGCTCAAGCCAGACGGCGTCCAGCGCATTTTGGCGGGCCGGTTGCAGGGCACCTTCAAGACCGCCTTCCCGAACGGCGTGGAGGGTGCCGCCACCAACGCCGCGCCCAATCGGCTCACCTCCGGAACCAGCACGGTCATGGTGTTCGGCGACTCCGACTTCATCAACGACCGCTTCTGCGTGCAGGTCATCAACTCGCTGTTCGGCTCCATCGCGCAGCCGATCAACGACAACCTCACGCTGTTCGGCAATACCGTCGAACAGTTCGCCGGCCGCGAGGAGCTGATCGGCGTCCGGTCGCGCGGGCAGTTCAACCGCCCGTTTGACAAGGTCGACGCGCTCGAAGCCAAAGCCATGCGCCAGTGGCAGTCCGAGGAGGAACGCCTCGAAGCGGCCCTTCAGGAGACCCAGCAGCGCCTGACCGCCCTTCAGCAGCAGAAGTCCGGCAAGGAGCGCATGATCCTTTCGAAGGAGCAGCAGGACGAACTGGAGCAGTTCCGCAAGACGCAGGCCGACACGCGCAAGCAACTCAAAGAGGTGCGCAAGAGTCTCAACAGCGAGATCGAGAGCCTCGGTCTCACCCTCAAGCTCGTCAACATCGGGCTGATCCCGTTGCTTGTGATCGGCTTCGGCATCTACCGCGGCACGCAGCGCCGGAAACGCTAACCGCAACGGACGCGCCCCACGCGCCCGCCCCGGCAACGGGGCTGGGCCGTGCGGCCCGTCCGACATCAACACCATTCGGAGGTTTCGCATCATGACCAACAAAAAACTCGTCACGCTCACCGCCGTCGCCGCCGTTTTGGCCGGCCTCGCGTACCTGAGCAATGCCAGCAAAAAAGTCAAAACGCCCGCCCTCGTCGGCAAGCCCGTTCTGTCCGAGTTCGAGTTCAGCGACGTCGCGCGAATCGAGGCGGGCGCGTCCGGCGGCAAAAAGCTCGTCCTCGAAAGTACGGACGCCGGCTGGGTCATCAAGTCCCTGTACGGCTATCCCGCCGACATCGCCAAAATCCGCGAGAATCTGCTCAAACTCAAGGACCTCAAGGCCGGGCACGTCACGGTCGGCAAGAAGCTCGACAAACCCACGCTTGTCGACCTTCAAAACGCCGCCGGCAAATCGATCGCCACGCTGTTGCTCGGCGACAAGCACATGAAGCAGCCGACGGGCGAGGCGGCACAGTTCGGCGGCGGCGGATTCCCGGACGGGCGCTACGTATCGGCCACGGGCAACAGCCCGGTGGTGCTCGTGAAAGAGACGCTCGAGTCTTTCGACGGCGACCCCAAGAGCTGGACGGACACCCAGATCTGCTCGGTGCCGTCCGCCGACCTCACCGCCATCGAGCTGACCGCCTGCGGCAAGACGGCCAAGCTGACCAAGAAGGACGGCGCGTGGGTCATCGACAACCTCGGCCCGAAAGAGGAGTTCGACACCTCCAAGAGCTACGGCGTCGAGTCCGCGCTCAACTACCTGAACTTCAGCTCGGTCGTCGACCCCGCCCTCACCGAGGATCAGCTCGGCTTCGCGACCGGCGCGGTTTACAAAGTCTCTCTGAAAACCGGAGAGTCCTACACGGCCAAGGTCGGCAACGCCGCCCCCGGCGGCAGCGACCGCTATTTCAAAGTCAGCGCCGCGTTCACGCCCGTCGGCACGAACGCCACCGTCAACGCCGATCTCGCGAAGAAGGTCGAGGCCTTCAACGCCAAAAACGCCAAGTGGGCGTTCGTCATCCCCTCCTATAACGCGGAGAACATGACCAAAACGCACACGGACCTCGTCAAAGCCAAGGAAGAGCCCAAGAAGGACGACGCCAAGAAACCCGAAACCACAACCCCCTGAGGCGGTCCGGCGGCTCGGGCCGAGCCCCCTCTCCCCGAGCCGCCCCCCCCCACCCAACTCTTAACTCCTAATTCCTAACTCCTAACTGTCCTATGGATCTCCAGAAAACCACCAATCAGATCGCCGCCCAAGCGGAAAACCTGACGAAAATCCGTCAGGAGGTGAACAAGGTGATCGTCGGCCAGGAAAAGCTGATCGACCGCCTCATCATCGCCCTCATCACCGGCGGGCACATCCTGCTCGAAGGCGTTCCCGGCCTCGCCAAAACCACGGCCGTGCGCACGCTCGCCGACGCGCTCGGGCTCCAGTTCCAGCGCATTTCCTTCACTCCCGATCTGCTGCCCGCCGATGTTGTCGGCACGATGATCTACAACCCCAAAGACGCGACCTTCACTCCCAAGAAAGGCCCCGTCTTCACGAACCTGCTGCTGGCCGATGAAATCAACCGCGCCCCCGCCAAGGTCCAGAGCGCCCTGCTCGAAGCCATGCAGGAGCATCAGGTCACCATCGGCGAGCACACCTACAAACTGCCGGCGCCCTTCCTCGTCATGGCCACGCAGAATCCCATCGAGCAGGAAGGCACCTACCCTCTGCCCGAGGCGCAGGTCGACCGTTTCATGCTGAAGTGCGTCATCACCCATCCCTCGCGCGACGACGAGCGCCGCATCATGAACCGCTTCACGCAGAAGCAGACCGCGACCGTCCAGTCCGTCGTCGGCGAGGCGGAGGTGCTAGCCCTGCGCGACACGCTCGACCAAGTCTATTGCGACGAGAAGGTCGGCGACTACATCCTCGATATCGTTTTTGCGACGCGCGATCCGAAATCCTTCAAACTCGACGCGCTCGCGGGCCAGATTCAGATGGGCGGATCGCCCCGCGCCACGCTCTGCCTCAACCTGGCCGCGCGCGCCAACGCGATGCTCCACGGCCGCGCCTATGCGACCCCCCAGGACGTCAAGGAAATCGCCCACGACGTGCTCCGCCACCGCATCATGCTCACCTACGAGGCCGAGGCCGAGGAGGTCACCACCGATGCGGTCATCACCCAGATTCTCAGCGAGATCCCGGTTCCGTGAGCAGGTCAAAGGTAAAAAGCAAGAGGTAATAGGCATGTTACCGTCAAAAGATCCGGTTACTGAGAACGCCAAACTGTTTGCAATCCGCATCATTAAGCTGTACCAACACCTGACAGAGAAGAAGAAGGAGTTCATTCTTTCTAAGCAGGTGTTGCGTAGCGGCACAAGCATCGGAGCCAACCGTACGGAAGCTGTTTATGCTTTCAGCGGGAACGACTTTCTCCACAAGAATGAGATCGCGCTCGGCGAATGCGCCGAGACTCTTTACTGGCTCGAACTCCTAGAGGCAACGGGGTACATCACCTCAAAACAGTTCGACTCCATCTTTGCCGACGGTGAAGAACTACTCAAACTTCTCATTTCCATCGTGAAGTCGCTCAAAAAGAAGATTGAGCAATAGAACGGGTCTGATGACGCAATTATTCGCAAGACCCTCAACGGCATCATTTCCCAATTTACGCAGTAGGCTCCAGACGCAAAACCTCTTACCTCTTACTTATTACCTCTTACTTATTACCTTTTACTTATTACCTTTTACTTATTACCTTTTACTTATTACCTATGTCCATTGACACGACAGAATTGATGAAGCAGGTGGGGAAAATCAAAATCCTCACCGCGCACCTGATCGATGACCGGCTCTCCGGCGATTACCATTCGGTGTTCAAGGGCCAGGGCGTCGAGTTCGACGAGGTGCGCCCCTACGTGCCGGGCGACGATGTGCGCTCCATCAACTGGAACGTCACGGCCCGCACCGGCTCGCCCCACGTGAAGCGCTTCTCTGAGGAGCGCGAGCTGACCGTCATCTTTTTGGTCGACGTCTCGGGCTCGCAGATTTTCGGCTCGCAGACCCGCTCGAAGTCGGAGCTGGCCGCCGAGATCACCTGCCTGCTGGCGATGACCGCCATCCGCAATCAAGACAAGATCGGGCTCATCCTTTTCAGCGACCGCATTCTCAAATCGATCCCGCCCCGCAAAGGCCGCACGGCCGTCATGCGCCTCGTGCGCGAGGTGCTGGCCGCCGACGAAACGCGCGAGGGCACCGACATCACGGCCGCCCTGCGGTTTCTCAACAACGTCCAGAAGCGCAAAGCGGTGGTCTTCCTCGTGTCGGACTTCCAAGACGACAATTTCGAAAAGGAACTGCGGATGACGGCCCGCCACCACGACGTGATCGCCTGCCCCGTCTCCGACCCCTGCGAGACCGAACTTCCCAATGCCGGCCTGATCGAGTTTCAGGACCCCGAATCCGGCGAACTGCTTCTGGTCGACACAGGCTCATCGTCCCTCCGGGATGCGTTCCGCAAACAGGCCGAAGAGGCCGACGAACAACTCGTGCGCTTTCTGAAGCGGACCGGCATTGACTTCATTCGGCTTTCGACGGCCAAACCTTATATCGACGACGTGCGCGCTCTCTTCCGCCGCCGCGCCCGCAAGCATTAGCAGCCATGAGAGAAGAAAGAATAGAGACCGGAGACCGGAGGTCGGAGGTCGGAGACCGGAGGTCGGAGACCGGAGGTCGGCAACCGGCAACCGGCGATCAGAGATCAGCGACCGGAGATCGGCAATTGGCAACCGACACGAAACCGACCTCCGACTTCCGTCTTCCGATCTCCGCGCCGCGTCTCCTCGCAGCCGCCTGCGGCCTCCTGTTGACCGCCGCGGCCGACCGCGCCTTCGCCGCCTTCACGGCCGACCTTTCGAACGGCGATGTCTCCATCAAGGCCGAGGCCACGCCCGACCGCGTGTCGCCCGCCGAGGATCTGATGCTGACGATCACCGTCGACGCGCCCAGCCACCTCGCCGTGACGATCCCCGATCTGCGCGACCGTTTCTCCGGCTTCAGCACCGCCGAAGACTTCGCCGTCGCGCCTGCGGAAGCCAACGGCCGCACGCACCAGACCTTCCGCTGGCGTCTGACCCCGCAACCGGCCGCCGAGCGCTACCGCCTCGCCCCGTTCGCGGTGACAACGCTCGACAAACGCGTCCCCTCCGCCCGTCCCGACAGTTTCGCCACCAAGCCGGTCGTTTTCCCTTCCGAAGGCGCGCGACCCGTCGTGACCGGCGACCCGGAGGTCAAGCCCGAGCCGGAATGGATTCCGCCCACGGCCAAAACGGTGACGCTCTGGATCTTCGCCGCCCTCGCGGGCGCGGCGTTGCTCGTCGCCATCGGCTTCGGCATCAGCCGGATCTCCCGCCGCGTGCGCGAATACCGCATGTCGCCCATCGAACGCGCAATGGCCGAACTCGGACGGCTCTTGGGGCGCAACCTCCCGAACCGCGGGCTCTACAAGGAATTCTACATCGAACTCACCATGGTCGTACGCCGCTACATCGAGCGCTCGCACGGCATCCGCGCCCCCGAACAGACCACCCAGGAGTTCCTCGCCGCAGCCGCCGGCAATCCCGCTTTCACCCGCGACGTGCTCGCCCAGCTCCGCACGTTCCTCGAATCGGCCGACCTCGTGAAGTTCGCGGGCCAAGAGGCCACCGTCGCCATGAGCGACGACGCCACCGCCAAGGCCCGCGTCTATATCGAGACCGACGCGAAGCAAACTCCTAATTCCTAACTCCTAACTTCTCCCATGTTTTCCTTCGCCACACCACTCGCCTTCCTGCTTCTGATTCCGTGGGCCGCAGCCGCCTGGCGGCTCTACCGCAACGGAACGAAGAGCGGCATTCTCTTCGCCCCCACCCGTCGTCTTCCGGCGAAAACGGCCGGCTGGCGCGTCCCACTCGCCCGGCTCGTGCCCATCGCTTTTCTCGCGGGTTCGCTGCTGCTCATCGTGGCAGCCGCCCGGCCGCGCTCGACCTTCTCCAGCGAACACCGTTCCGTGAACGCCATCGCCATCGGCATGGTCGTCGACGTCTCGGGGTCCATGGAGGCGCTCGACCTCACGCCGCCCGGCAAAGACTACACGACCCGCCTCGACGTGGTGAAGGAGATGTTCGCCAAGTTCGTGGAGGCCCGGTCAGACGATCTGATCGGCCTCGTCACTTTCGGCGGTTACGCCTCCACCCGCGCCCCGCTCACGGCCGACCATCGCGCGCTCGTCCACGTGCTCAAGGGCGTCGAAATTCCCCGCGCCCAAACCGACGCCCAAGGCCAGCCCGTCGACCAAGAGGAAACGCTCACCGCCATCGGTGACGGCCTCGCCACCGGCGTGGCCCGCCTCGTCGACGCCGAGCCCAAGACCCGCATCGCCATCCTCCTTTCCGACGGCGAATCCAACACCGGCATCATCACGCCCGACCAAGCCGCCGACGCCGCCGCCAAGGCCGGTGTGCGCGTCTACGCAATCGGCGTCGGCTCGAACAACCGCACGCCCTTCAAGGCGCGCGACGTGTTCGGCCGCGAGACCATCGATTACGCCGACGCCACCTTCGACGAGTCCCAGCTCAAATCGATCGCCGCCAAAACCAACGGCCGGTACTTCAGCGTGCGGGACAACGAAGGCCTCAAGGAGGCGCTCGCCGAAATCAACACGCTCGAAACCACCAAGATCGACCGCCAAATCTACGACCGCTACGACGAACACTTCGTCACCCTGCTCCTCTGGGGCGCCGCCCTCGCCGCCCTCGCCATCACTTTCAACATGGCGCTGACGAGAAGGCTGCTTTAACCCAAACTCGATCTAGGAGTTAGAATTTAGGATTTAGGAGTTGTGATGAGAGACACCCCGATCAAGACAAAAAGTTACGCCTTTGCGATCCGCATCGTGCGGCTCTTTCAGTGGCTGTGCAAAGAGAAGAACGAATTCGTTCTATCGAAGCAAATCTTGCGCTGCGGCACTTCTATTGGTGCGAACATCGAAGAGGCCAGCGGAGCCTATTCTGAAAATGATTTTTCGGCAAAAATCCAAGTCTCCTTCAAAGAATCGCTCGAAACTCGTTACTGGCTTCGTCTGCTGCATGACACCGATTACATCGACGACCGCGCATTCGAATCCCTGCACGCCGACTGCGAGGAACTTGTCCGGATACTTTCCGCCACCACGAAAACCCTTCGCGAAAAAGCAGATTCCGTCCACGAGTCACCCGACTTCGACCCGGACTCGCTTTACACAACTTCCAATCAACTCCTAAATCCTAAATCCTAAACCCTCCTTTCGCCGTTTCCATGCGCTTTGTCTATCCATGGCTTCTGTTGCTTCTCTCCGCGATTCCGGTCGTCGGAATCGCGTGGCTCTGGCTGTACCGCCGCGCCCAATGCAAGCTTTCGCTGCTGATCGCCCCGGCACTGCAAGGCAAACTCATGCCGTCCCGCCCCCGCGCGACGTTCTATGTCCAATTCGTGCTCGTCCTCGCCGGTCTGCTCCTGCTGACGTTCGCCGCCGCACGTCCGCAGTGGGGCCGCAAAGACGAAAAGATTTTCACGCGCGGACGCAACCTCGTCATCGCCCTTGACGTCTCGCGTTCCATGCTCGCCGCCGACGTCCATCCCAACCGCCTCGAACGCGCCAAGACCGACATCATGGACCTCATCGGCGAACTCAAGGGTGACCGCGCCGCCCTGCTCGCCTTTCGCAACAAGGGCAGCCTGCTCTGCCCGCTCACCACCGACTACGCCTTCCTGCGGCAGGCGCTCGACGGCGTCAGCCCCGAATCGGCCCCGCGCGGCGAGACCGACCTCGGCGACGCGATCCGCAAGTCGCTCGAAGCGCTCGACCCCGCGCTCGACGAGTACAACGCCATCCTTTTGATTTCAGACGGCGAGGACCTCAAGGGCGACGCCGTCGACGCCGCCCGCACCGCCGCCTCCCGCAACATCCCCATCTTCACCGTGGGCATCGGCGACCTTTCCGGCGCAACCGTTCCGGGCGAGGACGGCAAGGGCGTCCTCACGTTCAAAGGCTCGGCCGTGAAGACGACGCTCACCGAATCGACGCTCGACGCCATCGCCAAGGCCTCGGCCAACGGCCGTTACATTCCGCTCGGCACGGCGGGTACGGCCAACACCACCCTCGGGGCCATCTACCGCCGCCACCTGCGCTCGCTGGCCGCCCAAGAACAGCAGGAGCAGATCGAGAACCGCTATCAGGAACGCTATCAGCTTTTCCTTTTCCCCGCCGTTCTTTGCCTGCTCGTGGCCGCTTGGTTCAGCCGCGGACGTCTCTGCGGCAACCGCACGCACACACCTGCGGCGGCTGCCGCAGCCATCGTCTTGGCGTTCATTTCGATTGGCCACGCCCAAACGAATTCGACGCCCGACTCCCGACGCTCGACTCCCGACGGTCAAACGCCTAACGCCGCCCTTCTAACTTCCGACTCCACGAACCGTCCGCCGGTCACGGTCGCCCCCGGACGAGCCGGTGCCCGTCAGGCGCAGTCCTGGCTGCGCCGCGGCCGTTACGCCGACGCCGCCGAAGGGTTCCTCTCGGCCGCGCGCGGCGCCGACGTCGAGGAGGCCGAGTCCTACCGCTACAACGCCGCCTACGCGTATGCGCTGGCCACCAACCGCGAAGCCGCCGTTGAAACCCTCCGGCCGCTCCTTTCGTCCAAGCGCAACGGAGCCAAGGCCGGCGAACTCTTGGGCAAAATACTTATGGAACAGGCGCGCGCAAAAGGTGCCGAAGACCCCGGGGCCAAAGCCGAGGCGCTGGAAGAAGCTGCGACCGGCTTCCAACGCGCCCTGCGCGACCTTCCCAAGGACGAGCGCCGCAACCGCAACCTCACGCGCGCCGTCTCGCCGCTCGCGGAGGCCCGCGAGACCGCGCACATCGCCAAGGTCATGAAAGAACACGGGAAGACGCCCCCCGACCAGCTCATGGGCACCATGCTGGCGGAGCAACGCGCCATTTTGGAAGAGACCTACGGTGCCTTCACCAACGACGCGCCCACGCTCATCGCCAAAGCCGAGTCGCTCGCCAAACGTCAAGAGAAACAGGCCGACCTTTGGATCCCGCTCAAACAGCACATGTTGCAGGCCGTCACGAATCAGCAGCAGCAGGCCCAATTCGCGCAGCAGATCGAACTCGCCCGCGACAGCATGAAAGGCGCGACCGCCGCCCTGCAGGATCTGCTCCCCGAAGCCGCAGCGGACACCGCGCAGGCCGAACCCATCGTCTACGCGTTTTGGAAAGCCGTCGCCGCGCCGCCGAACATGCTCGACGAAGACATCCTCAACCAGAGCAATTCGATCACGCGCCTCAACCTGCGCTATCTCGACAGCCGCGACACGCAGGCCGAAGCGCACCAGTTGACCGGCCTGTTCCAACAGCGCTTTCCCGAGTGGGCCAAGCAATACGAGCAGCAGGCGAAGGCGGACACCAACATGCCGCCGTTCACAGCCGAGGACCAAGCCAAGATTGCGGAGATCGCGGCGCACGCTGAAAAACTCCAAGCCGAGATTGTCGAAAAGAAACCCGCCGGTGCGGAACGGCTGACGCTCCAGAGCCAAGCCCTCAAAGACCTGTATGAGATTCGCGACCTGCTCCCGAAACAGAAAAACCAAGGCCAGCAGAATCAGCAGCAACAGCAACATCAACAGAACCAACAGCAACAACAACAGAACCAACAGCAGCAGCAACAGGAACAGAAGCAGGAACAGCCGAAGGAAGAGCAAAAGAAGGACGAGAAGCAGAAACCGCCCCAAGACGTTCAGGACATTCTCCGCCGCGCGCTGGACCGCGAGAAAGAACACGAGAACGACAAGAAGGAGAAGATGCGCAAACTGCCCATGTCTCCCTCGGAACGAGACTGGTAACGAAATGCGGATGCAGGGTTTAGGGTTCAGGGTTCAGAGTTCAGAACGGCGTTTTCGCGCCGTTCTGTCCGTTCTGTCCGCCGCCTTTTTCGTCCTGCCGGCCTCCGCCGACGTCTCCCTCAACGTCACCGCCTCGCGCCCGCGCATCTATCTCGGCGAGTCCTTCAACCTGACCGTCGAGGTCAACGGCGCAGACCAAGGCGTCGACGCCCCCGATCTCTCGGCGCTGCAAGGTGCCGACGTCCAGTTTCTCGGCCAGCGCAGCAACAGCCGTTCGAGCATTTCGATCATCAACGGCCGCGTCACGCGTGAAAAATTCGAGGGCCGCGTCTTTTCCTACCAGATCAAACCGAACGCAGAAGGCGCTTTCCAAGCCGGACCGATCCAAGTCACCTCGTCCGGCAAACGGATCAGCCACCCCGGCGTGACGGTCCAAGTCACGGGCGTCGAGAAACAGGACACCGTCGTCGCCGCAGTCACGGCCTCCTCCACGTCGGTGTTGGTCGAAGAACCGTTCACCGTCACGCTCTCCGTCGCCGTGGCCGAACTTCCCGAACCCTATGCCGCCAACAACGAACCCATCCATCCGAACTCGCCCCCCCAGATCACCGCCGACTTTCTCGAAATCCGGCAGCCCGTCCCCGGTCTGAAAGGACCTGACCTGAACCAGATTCTCAACGGGCTGGTCGACCAGGGCGGACGCAGCCCCGCGTTCGCGATCAACGACTACAAGTCGCGCGACTTCGCCGGCTTCGGCAGCTTCTTCGACGACGATCCTTTCCGCCCGCGCCCCATCCGCTTCCGCCTCGAACCGAAGCGCGTCACCATCAATGGCAAAAAATACCGGCAATACTCGCTCTCCCTGAACTATACGCCCACCAAAGAGGGCGAGTTCACCTTCGGCCCGCTCACCTTCAAAGGCAAGGTGATCGCCGACGTGTCGGCGAACCGGCAGGCCGTCATGAAAGACGTCTACACCATCGGCCCGGCCGTGACCGTGCGCGTGATCCCGCCGCCGGACGCAGGCCGCCCCGACAACTTCATCGGCTCCGTCGGCAAATCGCTCCAAGCCTCGGCGTCCTTCGACGCCACGGTCTGCAAGGTCGGCGACCCGCTCACGCTCACGCTCGAACTGACGGGATCGATCAGCACCTCCAACATGCGGACGCCGATCCTCAGCCTCCAGCCCGATCTCGTCAAAGACTTCCGCATCTACGACGACAACGCCACCGCCGATACGCTGCCGAACGGCAAGCGCTTCACCTACCGCGTTCGGCCGACGCGCGAAGGCACCTTGGAATTTCCGCCGATCCGCCTGTCTTTCTACAACACCGACACGCGCACCTACGACACGGTTTCGACCGCGCCGATCCCGATCCAAGCGCACGCCACCACGCAGATCGCGACTGAGGGAGGCGATTCGGACGCCGCCGCCGGAACGCTCCGCGCCGACGAGCGCCCACTGCCCGCCGGCATCACGCTCGCGCGTCAGGGTACGGCGACCAACTCCCTCCTGCCGACGCCGCGGCTCACCGCGATCCTCGCCGTTGCCGGTCCCCTGCTCTGCCTCGCGGCCTTGCTGCTCGCGCCGTTGTCGCGCCTCGTCCGGCGCACGCGCGACCACCGGCGGCATTCGGGTGCGCTGCGCCGCGCCCTCGCCGCGCTGCGCCGCGTCCAAACGCCGGAACACGCCGCGCAGGCCGTGCGCGGCTACTTCGCCGAACGCCTCGACGTCGCGGGGCAGGCGCTCACGCCCACGGACGTCCCGCCGCTTCTGACCGACAAAGGGCTCGCGCCCGAAACCGCCGCGACCTGCGGCCGACTGCTCGCCCAACTCGACGAACTGCTGTATCGACCCGACGCCGCCGACACGCTGCCGGAAGTGGTGCGAGCCCTCCGCAACACGCTGCCCGCCGTCGACGCCGCGCTCGGCAAACCGCCGCGCGCCCAATCGGCGGACGGGGCGCTGCTCCTGATTCTCCTCGCCGTCTCGCCCGCACTGCTGGCGCAGGCCGACGACACCGTTCGCGGCTTCCTGTGGGAACAGGCCAATACGCAGGCTGCGGCCGCCCGTTCTTCCGACGATTACGCCAAGGCCGCGAAAACGTACAACCGCCTGGTGGCCGAAGGGGCGCGCAACGGGCCGCTTTTCCTCAACCTGGGCTGCACCCTTGTCATGGCAGGGGACGGCGCAAACGCCGCCGCCGCCTTCGAGCGCGCCGAACGTTACCAAGGGGTCTCGCCGGAGTCCCGGCAAGGGCTCGCGGCTGCGCAGGCGCTGAAGACCGGCCGGTCGCGCGCCGAGCTGCCTTGGTACCGGACCGCCTTCTTCTGGCACTATGCGCTGCCCTGTCCCATGCGCGCGCTTGCGGCTCTCGGAGGCTGGTCCCTGTTCTGGTTCGGCCTCCTCTGCCGCATCTTCGACCGGCGGCGCGGCTCCCGCACGTTCCTGCGGGCCATGTCGGGCACCTCGCTGCTCACGGGCGGCGTTTTTGCGCTCGTGTTCGCGGCCTCGGTCCTGCTGACGCTCGCGCACGAACGTCACGACGAGGTTACGTGGTCCGCGCGCGCGCCCGCAACCGTCGCCGCGCCGGAACAGGGAGGCACGCCATGACCGTCCGCGCCACACGCTTCCCGCGCATCCGTCCCGCCGCGCGGTTCGTCGCACTGCTTGCTTTCGAGGTCGCTTCGGCCGCCGTCGCGGGCGACGTGTTTTCCGGACGTTTCTACACGGTTCCGGAACAACCGTTCGTCAACCAGCCGTTCACCGTCCACTTCGAGGTCGAAGTGACGGCCGGCGGCGAAATCGACGACCTGCGCATCGGCAACTTTCCGAACAACCCCGACATCGTCTCGATCGGCCAACTCGAATCGAAATCGCGCAACCGCATCTCGCGCGACGGCCAAGCGATGGACGTCCTCCATTTCACAGCGCAAGCCCGCGGCCTGCGGCCGATCAGTCAAACATTCACGCCGACCCTCCAGTGCCTGTTCGTCGAACGGCGGACGAGCGGATTCTTCTCCCACTGGCAGTCCTACCCGCGCCAGAAGACGCTCGCCCCATTCACACTCGCAGTGCAACCGCTGCCCACAGTCGGCCGTCCGGTCGATTTCAGTGGCGCGGTCGGCGTCTTCCGACTGACCGGCCACCTTTCCCAGACCGTCGTGCAACCCGGCGACATCGTGACGCTTCACCTCGACCTCAGCGGGCAGGGCTGGCTCGGCAATGCCGCGCTGCCCACACTGCCGAGTTCCGCGCAATTCAAGACCTATCCGGCCAAGGAGACGGTGAGGGAACCGCTGCACCTCGCAGCCGACCAAGTGCTGATCCCCAACGGCACCAACGCCGCCGAGATTGCGGCCGTCCGTGTCTCCTACTTCAACCCCAATGAGGCGCGCTACGAAGAGACCGTCGCCGGGCCATTCCGACTTTCCTTCACCCGCGAGGCCGCGCTCCACACCGAAGCCGTGCGCGTCATCAATACCGCCGCGACACCGACGACTGCCCGCGCCACCGTGGGCGAACTGGCCGTCGACCCCTCGGCCGTGGTCGCCCGACAGGCGCGCCCGCTCATCGCCGCCTGCCTGACCGGCGCAATCGGACTTTGGCTGCTCTTCACCCTGTTCGACCGGCACCGCTTCCTCGCGGTCTTCGCCTGCCTTGTCGTTTTTGTCCTCGGGGGATTCGCCACCCGCGCCATCATCGGCCGCGAGGCCGCCGCCGCTCTTCCGCTGTCCGAGGCGGTGGACGTCCGATTCGCGCCGTCGGCGACCTCCGAGAAACTATTCTCACTGAACGCGGGCACCGCTGTCGTCCCCGTGGAACGGGCGGCAGGATGGACGCGCGTCGACGCGCAGGGACGCCGCGGCTGGATTCCCGGCGACAAACTCTCCCGTCCGGTGCCACCGGGCGCAATGGCAACGCACTGAGGGTGCGATTCAGTTTTGTTGGAACTGAATCGCGCTAATTTAGGCAAGGGGAATAGGGCTCGCGATCAGGCACCATTCTCCGCGAAGCAATCGATTTTGTGGACGGCAAATCAGTCGCCACGGCCGACAACCTGTTCTACCCGTCGGTCCTGACGCAGAACCACTGGTTCATGCTGGGGGGCCGCGCGGGGGCCGCCGAAGCGTTCAGCGGTCAGCTCGACTGCTGGCGCGTCTCGGAAGGCGCGCTCACCCCCGAGCAGATGTTGTACCGCGTACCCGGCGGCACGATAATCACCATTCACTGAACGGCGACCGTTTGGTGAAGGGTTCGATTCCACCAAAAACAAGGAGCATGGATCATGTCGTTGCGCGCGTACCCGTTTACAACCGTCGCCGTCTTCACCTTTTGTGCCGCGCAGAGCGAAGGCACCGCAGCGAAAGCCTTTCTGGCCGGCGACGGCGCGGTCCTCGCGACGGCGCCCGCCCTCGTCGACACCGTGGGAAAAGACGCGGCGGTTTTCAGCGACCGCACGTTCCTGTTCCACGAACCGCCCGCCGGGCTGAAGGGCAAACCGTTCTTGCGTGCGTCGATCAACGGCGGGCTGACGATCACCGTGAAAAAAGACGGTTTGCTCGACATCATCACGCCCGCGCCCGACATTCCGGGCGCGACCTGTTCGCAGGCCGCTAAACTGGAATCCTGCGGTTTCACGTGGGTCGAAGCCCCCGCCGTGTTCCAATGCTTTGGCGAGAAAGCCATCGACCGCTGCCGCATCTACCAGAAGCGGGTCAAGGCTGGCGAATCGTTCAAACTAGACAAATGGGCGGTTTACGCGGGCTTCAATCCTGAAGGCCAGAATTTCTACCGCCCTGCCGAACGCGTGAAGTGCGTCATCGACAGGCTGAAACACGACACCACCCGCGCCGACGCGCTGATCGACGCGCAGGACATCCAAGTGAACCGGCCCGATTACGTGGTGTTCGTTCCGCACCAGCCGCGCGACAAAACCAAGCGCGACCCGTCGAAGCCCGGCGACACGTACAACGACCACTTCCAAGTGATCGCGCACAACGGCGGGCTCTTCGCGTTCTGGACGCAGGCGTCCAAAGAGAGCGACATCGACCAGCACATCGCCTTCTCCAAAAGTGTGGACAAAGGCGACACGTGGAGCGAGCCGGTGATGCTCGCCGGTTCGCGCAACAAGACGAATCCGGGCCTTCTGGCGAGCTGGCAACAGCCGACGTTCAGCAAGTCGGGCCGCCTCTACGTGCTGTGGAATCAGCAGACCACCCGCCGCGGCCCCCATTGCGGACAGATGTTCGGCAGTTATTCCGACGACCAAGGCGACTCGTGGTCTGCCCCCAAAATGGTGACGATGCCGCGCCTGTCGCGCGATCCCGAGGACCCGCTCATCCCGCCGAGCTGGTGCAACTGGCAGCGGCCGCTGCGTCTCGGGAAAGACGGCCGCTATCTCGTCGGCGTCTCGCGCCACGGCAAACTTCCAGGAGAGAAAAAGGGGGGCTGCACGATCGAGTTCATGCAGTTCGACAACATCGACGACGACCCGAAAGTCGAGGACATCAAGCTGAGCGGATTTCCCACAAACGAGCACGTCCTCAAAGTGGAACACGAAAAGTTCGGCTCCGCCGCCGAGGAGGTCGGACTTGTCAAGTTGCCAGACGGACGGCTTTTCGGTCTGATGCGCACCTGCGCGGGCCATCCTTTCTGGACGCAGAGCCGCGACGGCGGCGTCACTTGGAGCGCGCCCAAACCGCTGCTCGACCGCGACGGAGGCACGCCCTACCTGCACCCGCGCTCGCCGTGTCCGATCTACGATTGGAAGGGACCGGAAGCGGCCAGCGGCTATTATTTCGCGCTCGTCCACAACACCTTCGACTTCAACGGCAAGACCGAATATCAGAAACGCGGCCCCCTGTACCTGATCGCGGGCCGGTTCAATCCGAAGGCGGAGCAGCCCATCGAATTCGCGCCCCCGAAGCTGTTCGCCCCGCGCGAGAACGGCAATTCGTTCTACACGAGCTACACGATTCTCGACGGCAAGGGCGTGCTCTGGTTCCCGGACACGAAGTTCTACCTGCTCGGCCGCATGATCGGCGACGAATGGTTCCAATAGCGCGGCGGGTGCGATTCAGTTTAGTTGAAACTGAATCGCACCAAGGAGAATTTAGGAGTTAGGAGTTAGGAATTGAATGCTCAACAACGCGCAAAAACAAAGCGTTTTTGAGTTTGACGCCTTTACGGACTTGAGGTTGATGCCGACAAACGTGTGTCTTCACCGTGAAGACACGAACACGGCCCGTTATCGGATCGCATAACCTGCTCGTTTTCAGGGTGTTGAAACTCCTAACTCCTAACTTGGGTGCGGATTCAACAAAGTTGAATCGCACCCTAGCGGGTCAAAGGACAAAGTAAAATCGCCTTTGGCGGAGTGAATGCGCCTGGGGGAGCGTTTAGTCGTTCCGAAAGTGCGTTTAGTCTGTCCGAAACGGGGTCGCCTGCCGCGCGTTGCGGGGTT
>Ga0172375_10003745_pt1 | contig 22904 bp, 16 predicted proteins | sample LakKiv1m_FD_114537 | JGI IMG/M metagenome (GOLD analysis project Ga0172375, IMG submission 114537) | Freshwater microbial communities from Kabuno Bay, South-Kivu, Congo - kab_092012_11.1m | ecosystem: Environmental > Aquatic > Freshwater > Lake | place: Democratic Republic of the Congo... | reverse complement strand
TTCAGCCTCGCGCATGGAGATTATCCTGATTTCGGTATCTGTCTCGGTGTGGGTGATGACCACGACCTTGACGCCCAGCAACCCGGTGGTGTTAAAACGCTGTTCGTTACCGTACATCCCGTCTTCGAGTGTGGCAGTAGGGCCGGAGAACACCTTTTCGGCTTCGGCAAAGTCCAAGCCGTGCTTTTTCAGGTTTGTTGCCCGTTTTGTTTCGTGCCAGGTGAAGTTCATGCCTGAGAAGTACATATAAAAATATATATTGTCAAGTCGTCCCCCCGCCTGTCACACCTACCCACTTGCGCGAGCTGTTGATCGTTCGTCCCGTTTTGGGCGCACTTTTTGCTTCAAATACTTGGCGGTGAGAGGGGGCGGCCGGTCTTGCTTTCGCAGTTCAAACTCAGCCGATCCGAGGTTGCGGCCTGTGAAACCGACGATGAGGCCCTGTTGAAATTCGCCTTCAAGTGGTTGCAGCGAATTTTGGCGAATCGACCGACCCTTCCCCCCCCCATCGCCGTTAAGGGCGAATTTCCCCTTTACCTTTTTTTTGCTGTGTGCTATAGCTTGATAAAAATCTGGTATTTTAGTGAAGGATTAAAATTGGAAAAGGAGAGAGGCGATGAGACGATGGGGACGATGGGCAAGGGTGGGGGCAACGGTTTTGGGCAGCGCCAGCGTGCTCTGGCTGACAGCGGTGACCGGGCAAGCAACGGTAACGGATGCGCCGCACAACGATACGAATGGGATCACTTGCACCTCCTGTCACCGCTACTCGCTGTGGTGGCAGTACTCCCCCGCCCAGCAGCAGACGGGGTTTGCCACCCTGGTTGACACCCTCTGCGCCGACTGCCACAAGGACGGCGGCACCGGCCCCAAGGTGTTCACCCACTCATCAACGGTGGTGAATACGGGCAACCACGGTGATTGGGGGCGGGCTTGTACTGCTTGTCACGACCCGCACTATCAGGGGCAGTTAGATTGGTCTGCCAGTGTCCCTTCTCCCTATCTGGTGACCGGGACGATTTTGACGGTTGCCTACGATAGCCTTGCCAAGCAAACCACCATCACCTACGATCTGCCAACGCCCAATCCGGCTTGGCCTGCCGTGGGCCAGCTGGCCGACTCTCGGGATTGGGCCAACAAGAGCCAGGCCAACTCCGGTCGCGGCCTGATCTTGGTGCAAGACTCGGTGAAGACTTCAAACACCTTCCCCATCGTTTCCGCGAGCGATACCCAGGTGGTGGTTAAGGGCGAGATCACCGCTGAGATGATTGATCCTGCCTACGTTGACCCGGTTAGCCACAAACAAAATCCCGCCACCTGCGCCAGCTTTGGCCTGATCTACGGCGACTTGATTCGTAGCTCCATCAACGGCCGCTCGGTGAAGTTCTTCGACCCCAATGGCTTTGTCCACGATGAAGGGGCGACGCCCACTGGTATCTGTCAGGTCTGCCACACCCAGACCGCCCACTACACCAACGACGGCGTGATGCCGGGTGCCACCGACAGCCACCTTGATCGCAATACCATGAACTGCACCACCTGTCATCAGCATCTGAAGGGATTCAAAGGCACCGGCCATGACACCACAAGCTTTGCCTGGGCGGGCAACTGCGCCACCTGCCATAATCCGGCTGGGGCGGCGATCAACATCACCGATGTCATTCATGGCAAGAAATGCGGTCTCTGCCATGTCAGTGCTGGTGGTGGTGGCCCCCGGCGCGACGGTGATCCCGCCAATGGTGTCGATGGGAGTGCCTTGGGGGGTACCAACCTCTCCACCTGCGTCGATTGCCATATCACCGCGCTTGGGTTGACCGCCCCGGTTATCCATCATGTTTCGGCTAACGGCTACGCGACGGCTGGCGATTGCACCCACTGTCATGCCGATGCCCCCGGCAAGCTGGTGGCCCCGCACAACACGGTGGTTGTAGCCGATGCCGATTGCGGTTCGTGTCATACGGCCACCGCCGGTCTGATCACCGGGATGCAGGTTGACCCGGCCAATAGCAAGGTGCACGATGCCTGCACCACCTGTCACAACACCGATGGCAGTCTGCAGGCCCCCTACGGTCAGGCTATCGCCGTCCCGGTGGGTGGCGGCACGTGCAAGACCTGTCATGGCGACTATTTCCTCTCCCATTTGCACAAGGACGACCACAGCGGTCAGGTCGACAAGGCAGTCTTGGATTGCACCAGCGCCTGCCACTTCCACGACAAGCCGGACACCATTATTGACATCCATCAAAACAACTGCGCTCATTGCCACGATCTGGCCAATGGCGGGGTGAAGATCAGCCTTGCCGCCCAGTACGGCCCGGGTGATTGCACCAACTGTCATCGCACGATTGCCGACGACCCGATGACCCATCCCAACACCGTGACCCATGTCGGTCAGGTCGATCGTGAGCCGACTTGCCTTAACACCACCGGCTGCCACAAAGGCACGACCATACAGGTGCATTACAATAACTGCCGTAATTGCCATGCCTGGAACTGGGGATTGCGTACCAACTTCAACCCGGCCCGTGCCTTCGATATTACCCCCGGCACCTGTACCGGCTGCCACCAGCAGACGGCGACCGATGGCCATGATCTGCCCTGCCCGCAAACTCTGGGCGCGGCCTTGGATGCCCCTGACTTGATCTGGGAGACGAGTGCAACCGCCTGGGTGCCCAACTGTACCGTCTCTCAATCCGTTGGAGGCTCGGCCCAAAGCGCAGCCCCAACCTCATGGTTGCAGACTTCCGTCGTTGGCCCGGGGACGCTGAGCTTCTGGTGGAAAATTTCTGACGGTACCGATACGATGCTGGAAATTACTGTTGATGGCGCCTCGCCAACTCCTGCGGTGGCATCTCCTACCGCTGCCTGGCAGGGGGTCTCCGTGTCGATCGAGGCGGGGACGCACACGGTAACATGGACTCATGCGCATCCCTCTGTTGGGCTTGATGGCCCGGGTTATGTCGACCACGTGGCCTGGGTACCAGCCCCCTAACCCACCCTAGAGCGGGGGGAACCCGCTTGCATAATCAAAAAAAGAAGGCCCGGGCAATCATCGCCCGGGCCTTCTTTTTTTGGGCTCAGCGTTGCAGGCCAAGTGGTAGAGTGGGCACGCTGTTTGTGCCCACGCGGAACGAGAAGGGTGGCTCCCCGCCTTTGGGGAGCCCCTCGCCCTTGACGGGAGCTCCCGGAACGGCCGTGGGGCTTCCCTGACGCTCGTCAGGCCTTCCCTGAAGAGGTTGGAGAGGCCCGCCAGGGTCTCTGGGGTCTCCCTGAGGGGCTTGGTGACGTTCCTGAGCTCTTCAGGGACGTCCCTACAGAGCTTAGGGACAGTAGCGCCAAGCCATAGACAGCAAGGGTTTCCGGGGACATGTCGTCCCTGAGCTCTTTAGGGACGTCCCTACAGAGCTTAGGGACGTCCCTAAAGGGCTCAGGGACGCCCCTACAGAGCTCAGGGAACTCCCTGAAGGTCTCAGGGAACTCCCCACAGAGCTCAGGGACGTCCCTACAGGGCTCCGGGATGTCCCTACAGGGCTCCGGGATGTCCCTACAGGGCTCCGGGATTTCTCTCTGGCGCTCGGGGATGTTCCTTGTCGTCAGTTCCGCGCACAGCTCCAGCCACTGCCCGGGCCTCACTCCGCCCCTTGCGATGGCCCTGACAGCTTCGCGCCAGGCTAAGGGGGTTGGCTGTTTGAAAGGACGTGGGAGGGGTGAAAGAGGTTGAGTTCAAGGGTTGCTTCGGCTATTACGATTGAAATCGTGGGAATTTGGTGCCAACTCCTCATCTCTCGGCCATCAAACGGGCAAACGTTAAATCCATTCGGAGCACATTTCATTGACCTCTAAATATGATCGTTACAGCAAGGAAGAACTGATCAAGATCATCGAGGACCGCGACCGCAAGCCGAAATTCGGGCTGGTCTGGGAGCGGGACGATATTGAGTTTGACCGTTCGTTCAACCAGGATTTTGTGGCGCTTGAGGCCATCGACGAGTTCTCATGCGGGGCCGGGCCGTGGGGGAATCTCCTGATCGAGGGGGACAACTTCGACGCCTTGCGTTACCTGCGCATGACCCATGCCGGCCGGGTCAAGTGCATCTGCATCGATCCGCCGTACAACACCGGCAACAAGGATTTCATCTACAACGACCGCTTCGTGGACAAGGATGATCTCTACAAACACAGCAAATGGCTGGAGTTCCTGTACCGGCGATTTCTGCTCGCCCGCGACCTGCTGGCCGAGGACGGGGTGCTGTTGGTCTGCATCAACGACGAGAACCGCGCCAAACTGGAGCTGCTGCTGGATCAGGCCTTGCCGGGGATGCGAGTCGGCTCGCTGGTGTGGCGCAAACGGAGGCCGAGCAATGCCGCCAATATGGAATATTTTTACTCCAGCGACCACGAGCATGTGTTGATTTATGCTGGACTTCAGTTTCAGTTTGTCGGGGCGGAAAAAAGGTGGAGCGGCTACACCAACTGGGACGACGACAAGCAGGATTATTGGACTTCAGGAGATTTAACCCTTGGATTCAGCCGCGATCAGCGGCCCAACCTCTATTATCCACTCCGCAATCCGCGCACGGACATCTGGTATCCCTGTGATCCGAATCGAGTTTGGGTGTATGCCCTCCGAGAGCGACTTGGAGAACGGGATGTTCGCACCCAACCGATGGACGATATGATTGCCCAGAACCGAGTCCACTTCCTCGAGGAAACTGACTCAGCGTTTTATTCAAATGTTGCCGAGATCGAAGAGGCCATAGCCAAGAATAGAGCTCCACAGTTTCTTGCGACTGTGCCGGACACATCTTTTTGGGTGGGTAAACGGATAGGCCGTAACAAGCCCCGCTTCAAGCGGTTCAAGAACGACCTGAAACGCAATACCCAGCCTCTTTCGAGCTGGATTGCCGAAAGAGGCAAAGGAGAAAGCGGTGATAGCTTCGTTATCGAGACCGGCATGACCGCCGAAGGCACCAAGGCTCTACGTGCCATGGGTCTCTCCACTGAGTTTTCCTATCCCAAGCCACCATCGCTGATCAAGGAGCTGGTCCGTCAATCCGCTGGCCCTGACGACTTGGTCATGGACTTCTTCGCCGGTTCCGGCACCACCGCCCAGGCGGTGCTGGAGCTGAACCAGGAGGACGAGGGCCAGCGGCGTTTCATCCTGGTCTCGTCCACCGAGGCCACCGTCGATGAGCCGGAGAAGAACATCTGCCGCGATGTCTGCGCCGAACGGGTGCGCCGGGTCATCAACGGCTACGGCAAAACCGGTGGCACCGGCGGCGGCTTTGCCTATCTGCGGACGCATCGGCTCCCCCATGAGGTGGTGCTCACCGAGATCGATCACGCCCAGGTCTGGACAGCGGTGCAGTTGATCCATTGCCAAGCCTTTGCCCCCTATGATGCCAGCCGCCAACTCCAGGAGTCCCGGCATACGGATGGCGGGCTGCTCTATGCCACCGCCATCAACGACGCCATTGTGGCCCGGATGGCTGAACTTGCCGAGGGCGCTCCGCACCTGACCGTCTACACCTGGCAGCCGGGGCTCCTGCGGGAGCGGCTGGCGGCGCCAAACGTCAGCATCGAGCAGATCCCTCAATTCCTGGTCAACCGTTTCGGTCCAGGTGGCTAGGCGCTTGCTTGCCAGTAACCGGCCAGTGTGGTAAAACATGCACAACTTCAAGGAGGTATCCGAATGAAATCATCGGCTAAGGTATTGGATCTTTCCGTGCTTTCTCCCGCCTCTCGACGTGAGATGCGGGATTTTTATCACTTTCTCTTGCAACGTAGATCCCGCGAGGGGAAAGGACAAACGACCGAGAAGCATAACTATGATTTTTCCGATATCAGCGGGACGCTGGCCTGGAAAGGGGATGCCGTAGCCGCGCAACGGAGTATCCGCGATGAGTGGTAAGCGCCGCTACCTGCTCGACACCAATGCGATTGTTGCGCTTATTGCCGGGAATCAGACGTTGTTGGAACTCTGCAAATCTGCCGACTACATTGGCATATCAATCATTTCCTATCTGGAGTTTCTGGCATTCGACGGCCTTTCAGCCATTGACCGACAATCGTTTGCGACTTTCTGTGCTCGCATTGAAGTCGTTTCGCTTGCAACGGACAATGAGCCGCTGTTGACCTATGCCCTTGATTTGCGTCGCTCTCACCGGTTGAAACTGCCCGACGCCATTATCGGCGCTACCGCCCTCTCTCGGAACGCCTGTCTTATCACCAATGACTCCCATTTCTTGGGAATTACCTCTCTTACGGTTCAGGGATGCTGATCCTCGGGGTTGTTTTATGATCGTCAAAGCGAAGGGATATCAGTCTGCCGCCAAGGACAGCGTGCTGGAGATATTTCGTTACGCCTGCCAGCAGATCGACGAAGCGCCAGACCTGCCAAGTCGGCTTGCCGCCAGCGCCTACAACGGTTGCGCCTTGATCCAGGCCCCTACCGGCGCGGGCAAGACCCTGATCGCCGGCATGGTGGCGGAGGAGTTTGCCAAAGAGACCAAAATCGTCTGGCTGTGGTTCACCCCCTTTGCCGGGTTGGTGGAGCAGGCGCGGATTGCCATCAAGAACGATTTCCAAGGACTCCGGGTGCGGGACATTACCTGCGAGCGGGTGGCCCGGGCGACACGCAGCGGCGATGTCTTTGTCACCACCTGGGCCTCGGTGGCGGCGAGCCGCAAAGACGCCAAACGGATTCGCCGCGATGGCGATCTGTCGGTGTCGCTGGATCATTTTCTGGAGCAACTCAGGCAAAGCGGTTTCAAAATCGGCGTCTTGGTGGACGAGGCCCATCACACCTTCTCCACCGGCACCGAGTCGGTACGATTTTACCGAGAGGTGCTCAGGCCGGACTTCACCCTGATGATCACCGCCACCCCGGATGACCAGGACGCGGAAAACTTCCGCAAGTCGTCGGGGATAGAGGTGATGCACCGGATTACGGTGAGCCGACAGGATGCCGTGGAGGCGAAGCTGATTAAGGGCGGCATCAAGTCGGTTGCCTATCTGGCTGGCGATCAGCACCGCGATCTGATCGATTTCGGCTTGGCTGCCTTGGCGGATGGGGTTCGTGTCCACCAGGCGATCAAGGCCCAACTGACGGAGGAAGGGATCGACATGGTTCCTTTGCTGCTCGTGCAGGTGGACTCATCGGAAAAGAGTGTGGACAAGGCCAAGAAAGACCTGATGTCGCTTGGCATCAGGGAGGAGGCGATTGCCGTCTACACCTCCAAGGAGCCGGACGACGAGCTGCTGGCCGTGGCCCGTGACGAGTCGCGGGAGGTATTGATTTTCAAGATGGCCGTCGCCTTGGGCTTTGACGCGCCACGGGCCTTTACCCTGGTTTCCATGCGGGGCGCGCAAGACCGGGACTTCGGCGTCCAGATTGTCGGCCGTATCCTGCGGGTAGACCGGCGCCTGTTAGTCGGCATTTATGAACTTAGACATGCTGATGCACATTTGCCAAGTAATGAAGTTGATGAAGCTTTCAAACTCATCGATGTAGATAGGTCACGGCCGTATGTACATCAAGGTCACATGATGCTGCATCGGGTCGTTTCGAGCATTTTTGGGGTAGCAGAGGCTCTGAGAAGATGGCCCAGTGCATAATTCTTAATGGCTAGAACTATGAACAACACATATCAGTTTCTCCTGCACTGGGATAAGGGCCAAACCTTTGCTGAACGAATGGCAGCAAAGCTATTGGGGCTAGAGGGCTATACAGAAATTGACCCCCAGTGCCCGATGGGTGGCCCGGATGGAACCAAAGACATACTCTGCGGGAAGGACGGAAAGAGGTTTGTTGTTGGGTGCTACTTCCCAAGCGGCCAGAAAGACTTGGCAGCAATCACTAAGAAGTTCTCCGATGACTATAAAGGTGTCAGCAAGGACAAGGCCGACGGCTTTGTCTTTGTAACTAACCAAAAAATTACTCCGGGTGAGCGAGTTAACCTTTCGGCAAAGTATCCATCGTCCGAACTCTTTCATGGCGAAAGAGTATGCAACTCTTGGGACTCGCCGAAAGGCTACGGCATTCGGCTCGAATACCTGGGCATTGAACTTACGAAGGCCGAGCAAATTTCGTTCTTGAACTCGCACCTCGACTTGCAGGCCCATTTTGACGACATCAAAGCAACCCTCGACACCATCAAACGAACTTCGGTACGCATCGCTGGCTTGATTGATTCGCACGACATTGATACCAGCACGAAACTAAGCGTTCTTCCGATAGCTGGCATTCAGCTATCGTCGCGGATTTCCGTTGAGGATCTCCAGGCCCTACATTTGGCATGCCTATACGAGTCTGGGCTAGTCAATTCTTCAGCAGCTCAAGGCTTCAGAAAAGTACAGGTCTGGATAGGCCTACCCGGCTGCACTTTGGAGAGCGCCGATTTCGTACCACCCCCACCTAACGAAATCGCGCGGCGTGTCAATGAGTTGATTGAATGGTGGCGTGGGGAATACATGAATGTCCTGTACGGAGCCGATACCGAGAAAATACTGGCGATCGCACAGTTCCATGAAAGGTTTCTGTCAATTCATCCATTCTTAGATGGTAATGGGCGTCTTGCGCGAGTGATCGCGTCAATTCAATATCGAGACCTTTTGAACCAACAAATCGCCTTCGAGGAAATCGAGAGCAGAACGGAATATTACGCAGCCCTCCAGGCCGCTAGGGAGGGTGGGCACCAAGCCTTAGTCGACATCTTTCTTAGCCTTGCAAAATAGTTCTAACCCGGCAGTCCACACTGGCGCTGCGCTATAAAGCCGCCTAGCGCCAGTGACTTCTACCTTAGCCCGCACCATAAACCGACAACGACAATGCCTGCTATATAGAGGATACGAACGTATGTTCGAACAAGCTTTCAAAAATATCGACGACGTACTTTGGAAAGAGGCCGGTTGTGCCAGTGAATTGGACTATGCCGAGCAGACTTCCTGGCTGCTGTTTCTCAAGTATCTGGACGGGTTGGAGCAGGACAAGGCGATGGAGGCCGAGCTTGAAGGCAAAGGGTTTTCCTTTATCCTCGATGCTCCTTACCGTTGGGAGTCTTGGGCTGCGCCCAAAGGCAGCGACGGCAAGCTCGACCACAACAAGGCTTTGACCGGCGACGACCTGCGCGACTTTGTCGACCGCAAGCTCTTTCCTTACCTGCACGGTTTCAAGCAGAAGGCCAGCGGGCCAAACACCATCGAATATAAGATCGGCGAGATCTTCGGTGAGATCAAAAACAAGATTCACAGCGGCTATAACCTGCGCGAGATCATCGACCACATCGACGAACTGCGTTTCCGCTCGCAGACCGAGAAGCACGAACTATCGTACCTCTACGAAGCCAAGATCAAGAATATGGGCAACGCCGGGCGCAACGGCGGCGAGTATTACACTCCGCGTCCGCTGATCCGCGCCATCGTCCAGGTGACCAAGCCCAAAATCGGCGAGCGCATCTACGATGGCGCTTGCGGTTCGGCGGGCTTTCTGTGCGAGGCTTTTGATTACCTGAAACGCCAATCGGGTCTCACCACTGCCGACTTGAAGACCTTGCAGGAGCGCACCTTCTACGGCAAGGAAAAGAAATCGCTGGCCTACGTTATCGCCATCATGAACATGATCCTGCATGGCATCGAGGCACCCAACATCATCCACACCAACACCCTGGCCGAGAACCTGGCCGATGTTCAAGACAAGGATCGCATGGACGTGATTCTCGCCAATCCGCCATTCGGAGGTAAGGAGCGTAAGGAGGTTCAGCAGAACTTCCCGATCCGTACCGGAGAAACGGCCTTCCTCTTCCTCCAACATTTCATCAAGATGCTCAAGGCCGGTGGCCGGGCCGGTGTGGTCATCAAGAATACCTTCCTCTCCAACACCGACAACGCCTCGGTGAGCCTGCGAAAGCTCTTGTTGGAAAGCTGCAACCTGCATACCGTGCTCGACTGTCCCGGCGGCACTTTCCAGGGCGCGGGGGTGAAGACTGTGGTGCTGTTTTTCGAGAAGGGCGCACCGACCCGCAAGGTCTGGTACTACTCGCTTGATCCTGGCCGCAATCTTGGCAAGACCAACCCTTTGAACGATGCCGACTTGGCCGAGTTCGTCGAACTTCAGAAGACCTTTGCTGATTCGCCCAAAAGTTGGAGTCTGAATGCTGCCGCTATTGACCAGAGCACCTTTGACCTGTCGGTGAAGAATCCCGACGGTGGGGAGGAAGTCGTCCACCGGAGTCCGTTGAATATTATGGACGAGATTACGGTACTCGATGCTGAGAGTGCTGCGGTGCTGGCGAATATCAGGGCGTTGCTATGAAGAATGGTTGGCAGAAAACGAAACTCGGCGATGTCGCCACAGTTCAATCAGGTGCTGGATTTCCCGAAAGGTATCAAGGCCAAATCGACCAGCCAATCCCATTCTACAAAGTAAGTGACATGAATATCGCCGGTAACGAGCGAGAGATGATCCATGAGAACAACTCGATTACTGAAGGAGTTCGCCGTGAGTTGGGCGCGTTCTTGTTCCCCATAGGTAGCACCATTTTCCCGAAAATCGGCGGTGCGATTGCAACAAATAAGAAAAGACTGGTTACGCGCAGTTGCTGCGTTGATAACAACGTAATGGGCGTGATTCCGAAGCCCGGAAAGATAAGCAGCGAATACCTTTTCTTTTTTTTTCTTGCGCACGACTTATCGGAGTTCGCAAACGAAGCGCACCTTCCATCGATCAAGAAAACCATCGTGGAAGAGTGGCCAATTGCGGTTCCCCCTCTCTCTGAACAGCAGCACATTGTCGGCATCCTCGACGATGCGTTTGCCAGCATCGCCACTGCCAAGGCCAACGCCGAAAAGAACCTGCAAAACGCACGAACTCTCTTTGAAAGCTACTTGCGCACTGTCTTTACCAAGCGAGGTGCGGGGTGGGCTGAAAAGCCGATTGGTGAGGTTTGTGATCTGCTCAACGGTTTTGCTTTCAAGAGTGAAAATGCAGTGCCTGAGTCAGAAACTCAACTTGTCCGTATGGGAAATCTCTATGGAAATAAACTCGATCTTGACCGGAGTCCTGTTTTTTACCCGGACAGATTTGCTGTAGAACAGCGTCGGTATATCCTGAATGAGGGTGACATCATCATGTCTCTCACTGGAACAACCGGAAAAGAAGATTATGGATACGCTGTCAGAATTCCTGAATGCGAACATGCCCTTCTGATGAATCAGCGAATTGCTAAGTTCGATTCAATCAATGAAGATCTCGTGAATCGAGACTATCTGTTGCATTATCTTCGGTCGAGAGTTTTCCTGGACGCTTTGTATCCAACAGCAAATGGGACTCGACAAGCAAATTTGTCCAGCGTGACGATAAAAACTCTCCCTATACCTCTCTGTTCGATTCGTGAACAAAAAAAGATTGCGTCATCCTTGGAATCATTGTCATCCGAAACCAAACGTCTCGAATCCATCTACCAGCAAAAATTTGCCGCCCTCGACGCTTTGAAGAAATCCCTGCTGCACCAAGCTTTCAGCGGTCAATTGTAGGATGCTCCGGTTATGATCACTCTCGACACTCTGACTCGCTGGTTATCGACTCCCGCTGAATCCGAGCACCTTGAATTCAAGGAGGCCAAGCAGCAGTACGACGCCACGAAATTGCTGCGCTATTGCGTGGCGTTGGCCAATGAAGGCGGCGGGTGTCTGGTGATGGGAGTTACTGACAAGCCACCTCGTCGTGTCGTCAGCACCCAGGCGTTCGCAGCGGTGTCCGATCTCAACGACATCAAGGCGCGCATCCTCGACAAGTTGCACATTCGGGTGGAGGTCGTGGAGCTGGCGCACCCAGATGGCCGGGTACTGGTGTTCGAGATTCCGGCGCGCCCGATTGGCCAGCCACTGGATTACGATGGCGCTTATCTGATGCGGGTTGGCGAAAATCTGGTGCCGATGACGCCGGATCAGTTGCGCCGTATCTTTGCCGAGGGCCAACCGGACTGGTTTTCTCAACCTGCAAAAGCAGGAGCCAGTGCCGACGAAGTGGTCGCACTGCTTGACACCCAAACCTATTTCGATCTCTGCGGCTTGCCTTATCCGACCGCTCGGGATGGCGTATTGGCTCGCCTCTCCGGTGAAGGTTTGATCGAGCAGACCGTCGCGGGGTGGACGATTACGAATGTGGCCGCCATCCTGCTTGCCAAGCGTCTTGATACGTTCACTCCGGCTTTAGCGCGCAAGGCACCCCGTGTGGTGATTTACGAAGGCATCGACAAGACGCAAACTCGCGAGGACAAGACAGGAGGCCGGGGCTATGCGGTGGGGTTTGAGAGTCTCGTCGACTTCGTACATTCGGCGGCCCCGCAGAATCGCAGCATCGAGCAGGTGGTACGGGAAGAAGTGAAGATGTTTCCGAAGCAGGCGTTACGCGAGCTGATTGCCAATGCCTTGGTGCATCAAGATTTCCTGGCCTCGGGATCGTCAGTCATGATTGAGATGTACGCCGATCGGGTCGAGGTCTCGAATCCTGGCGTGCCGCCTATCCGGGTCGAGCGCTTCATTGACGAATACCGCTCCCGCAACGAACGTCTGGCCGATCTGATGCGACGTCTTGGTATCTGCGAGGAGAAAGGCAGCGGCGTTGACAAGGTGGTCAAGGCGGCAGAGGTCTTTCAGCTTCCGGCTCCCGATTTCCGCGCTGGAGAATTGCGCACAACGGCTGTCTTATTCGCTCATCAGGATTTCGGGGTGATGAGCAAGGCCGACCGGATTCGAGCCTGTTATCAGCACTGCTGCCTGATGTATGTGAGTAACCAGCGCATGTCAAACCAGTCGTTACGCGAACGCTTTGGTTTGCCGGAATCGAAGGCGGCAACGGTTTCGCTGGTGATTGGCGCGGCCAAGGATGCCGGATTGATCAAGCCTGATGAGTCGGAAACGACCTCGACTCGTTATGCCCGCTATCTGCCATTCTGGGCCTAAAGAGTGCTTTAACGCAAACCTTGCGCCGTGGGCGTGCAGAAACAAAAATAGTATAGAATCAAACCGTTAAGTGCTTTAACGCAAAACCAAAGTGCCATGAACGAAGCTGAAACCCGAGCCGAACATATCGACCCTGCTTTGAAAGCCGCTGGCTGGGGTGTGGTGGAAGGTAGCCGCATCCGGCGCGAATATCCGATCACACTCGGTCGCATCGAGGGTCACGGTAAACGCGGCAAGGCTCTTACGGCGGACTATGTGCTTGAGTATCGCAATACAAAACTTGCGGTGGTGGAAGCCAAGGCGTGGGACAAACCTCTGACGGAAGGTGTCGGGCAAGCCAAGGATTACGCAGGCAAGCTGGAGATTCGTTTCGCATACGCCACCAACGGGCAAGGTATCTATGGCATCGACATGGACACCGGCATTGAGGTCGAACTGAATCACTATCCGACGCCGGATGAGTTGTGGAACCGTACCTTTGCTATCCAAAACGCTTGGCGTGACCGTTTCGCCGCCGTACCCTTCGAGGATCGAGGCGGTTACTTTCAAGGACGCTATTATCAAGACATCGCTATCGAGCGAGTGCTAGAGGCTATCGCTGATAACCGGCAACGTATCCTGTTGACACTGGCCACTGGTACCGGGAAGACCTTCATCGCTTTCCAAATTGCCTGGAAGCTGTTCAACAGCCGCTGGAATTTGAACGACTGGAAGACAGGCAGTGAGCCGGTACGACGACCGCGTATCCTCTTCCTTGCCGACCGCAATATTTTGGCTAATCAGGCGTACAATGCCTTTTCCGCCTTTCCCGAAGACGCTTTAGTACGGATTGAACCGGACGAGATTAAGAAAAAAGGCAAGGTACCCAAGAACGGTAGCCTGTTTTTCACTATCTTCCAGACCTTCATGAGCGGGCCGCCCAAGGATGGCAATCCTAGTCCTTATTTCGGCGAGTATCCGCCGGACTTCTTCGACTTCATTGTCATTGACGAGTGTCATCGAGGTGGTGCCAACGACGAGAGCAACTGGCGGGGCATCATGGACTATTTCGCTCCAGCCGTACAGCTCGGCCTGACCGCTACTCCAAAGCGCAAGGACAATGCGGACACCTACGCCTACTTCGGAGAGCCGGTCTATGTCTATTCGCTCAAAGATGGGATCAACGACGGGTTTTTGACTCCTTTCAAAGTGAAACAGATTTCCACCACGCTGGATGAATACGTCTACACGCCTGACGATAAGATTGTCGAGGGCGAGATTGAGACGGGCAAGCGCTACGAGGAAACCGACTTCAACAAGATCATCGAGATCAAGGAGCGAGAGAAGAAGCGAGTCGAAATCTTCATGTCGCAGATTGACCAGCGGGAAAAGACATTGGTCTTCTGCGCCACCCAGGATCATGCCTTAGCGGTACGCGATCTAATCAATCAAATGAAAACCAGTAGCACCGATCCGAACTACTGCCAACGGGTCACCGCTAACGACGGCGTGAAAGGTGAGCAGTACCTACGAGACTTTCAGGATAACGAAAAGACCATCCCGACTATCCTCACTACGTCACAAAAGCTCTCCACTGGTGTCGATGCCCGCAATATCCGCAACATTGTGTTGATGAGACCGATCAACTCGATGATCGAGTTCAAGCAGATCATCGGGCGTGGTACCAGGCTTTATGACGGCAAGGACTATTTCACCATCTATGATTTTGTGAAGGCGCACCACCATTTCAGCGACCCGGAGTGGGACGGTGAGCCGATTGAGCCAGAGGCCTGCCCGAAATGCGGCGAGCATCCATGTCGATGCGAAAAGTTGCCGCCTCAACCTTGTCCGGTCTGCGGCCAGCGCCCTTGTGAATGTGCAAAAGAGCCGTGCCAGAAATGTCACCAGCGCCCGTGTGTTTGCAAGAAGAAGGCAAAGGTGAAGCTTGCCGACGGGAAAGAGCGGAACATTCAACACATGATGATGACGAGCTTCTGGCATCCAGACGGTACACCGATGACTTCGCAACAGTTCATGGAAATACTGTTCGGCAAGCTGCCCGAGTTCTTCAAGGATGAGGAAGAGCTACGCGCTATCTGGAGCCTGCCGACGACACGGGCCACGCTCCTGCAAGGACTGGCTGAAAAAGGTTTCGGAAGTGACCAACTGGCCGAGATGCAACGGGTAATCGAGGCGGAGAAGAGTGACCTGTTCGATGTGTTGGCGCATGTGGCCTATGCCCTGGCACCTTTGACCAGAGAGGAACGGGCGACCAAGGCCAAGATCATCATCAGCACACACTTCAACAGCAAGCAGCAGGTATTTCTCGATTTTGTGCTGTCGCATTACGTCAGCGTTGGCGTGGAAGAACTCGACCAAGCCAAACTGACACCGCTCTTGCGGTTAAAATATCACGACTCGATTGCCGACGCCGTGGCCGATTTGGGCAGACCGGATGAGATTGGCAAGGTGTTTGCGGGGTTTCAGAAGTATTTGTATCAACAGAAGGCTGTGGGTTGACGAAGGGGACAAGAGGGAAAGAGGTTGGTGCTGGAGTAGGCTGAAATGCTGGGTGCGGAGTGGGAGTGAGGGGAAAAGAACACTTGCTGACTACCTGCTCGGCGATTACATTCATCTTTTGATAATTTCATGCAAGGCAGACAGGTCAGCGAACTCTTGCGATACGGGTATGTCTTTTTGGCCGATGCCGAGAAACAGACCGGCCTCACCGGAGCGGCCGACAAGATCAACGCCATCCGCACCGAGATGTCTTCGATCAGCCCGTTCACCATGCTGGTCACCATTGGTGGACAGACAAGCGTCCAGGTGGTGGAGAACGGATGTCAACCCTCTCTGCTGGTAACGCCCTATGAACCATCCCCGCTGCCGGAGTTGCAGACCGAGGAAGGCCCCCCAGTTGCTGCACCCACAGGCCAGCCGTCGTTGTTTGACGGATTCATCTTTCCGCCACCGCCTGCCCCAGCCGGCAAGCCGGACAAGGGTGGGCCAAGCAGTGGGCCGTGCCCGTCGTTTGGCCAGCCGCCGGGGCAACAATACTATGGATTACGCGAAGGGATGCCGCGTGCTTTCAAGACCGAACGACACAACCTGAACACCGACGGCTTGCTGCACTGCGTTGAAAAGATGATAAAGCTCGATGGCAACGTGCTGACTGCCGGTCTGCGCCGGGCGGTTACCATCAAGCGCAAGGAAGAGGAGATTTTCAGCCATGATGTCACCTATGGCGAGTTGCAGGCCCGGCTTTCTGATGCGGACATAGCAATCCGCGGCCAGCGCTTGCTGTTTGAGCCGGACTATCTCGACCCCCGGGAGTTACAAAAGGCCCTGGTGAACCGGTTGACGAACGAGTGCCGGGAGAGGGGCTTTGACGAGCTCTTGGCAACGCCGGAAAACCTGCGGCGGGCGATGCACCTTATCCTGCTCGCCCACAAAAACCTGCTGCGTGACGCCGTGCGCACCTGTAGCGCCCAGCATAAGGAGCTGGAGGACACCGCACGGCTGCCGGAAACCGTAAGCTGGCCGACAGGCTGCACAACCGCACGGCTTGGGGCCTATGGCGTCTTCCCGCCGGATTTGAATAACGATGAGCTGGCCTTTGCCCAACTGCTCGATGGCGATCTGTCGGAAACCGTGGAGTGGTGGCATCGGAACGAGCCTTGCAAACCCCATTCGGTTGGCCTGGTGATGCCGGACGGCAAAGGGTATTACCCCGATTTTATGGTCAAGGTGCAGGGGAGAGGCAAGGGCGATGGCATTCTGCTCATCGAGGTGAAAGGCGAATTTTTGTTGAATAGCGGCAACACCCCGGACAAGGCCCAGGCGTCGCATGGGCTCTACCGTCAGCCGTTAATGGTCATGCTCGAAAAATCCGGGCGCTGGATGACGCTTCGTTTCAACGAGAAGACGGACAAAGTAGAGCCGGACGCGGTATTCCGGCTGGATGCGCTGGCACAGTATTAAGGTTGGCCAACGTCAGGCGAATGGGCATGTACGACTGTGGCCAGTGTGTCGGCGACCCATTTATTGACGCTTTTCCCGGCATTGACGGCGGCGGCGACAATCTCACCGTGCAGCGAGGACTCCACCCGAATGACGAATTTGCCGGAAAATGGCTTATTGGGAACACGCCCTGACTTCTCGCAACTCTCAAGGTAGAAATCAACCGCCTCCCGGAAAGCGTCTTTAAGTTCGGCCACCGTCTCACCATGAAAGCCAACCGTGTCACGGATGCCGACGATGTTACCAAACAGAATGTTGTCATCTGGGTCAAATTCAATTTTGGCCGTATAGCCTTTGTATGTGAGTGTGTTCATGGAGTGACTCCTGCTCTGTTTAAAAAATCTCTAGCGTTTCGCACTTGGTACCGCTTGGCGTCCTTGCCCGGATGAGGCCGGTGAAAGTCAGCCTTTTCGTTGTTCAGGATAAACGAAATCCGTGACCCATCGCCTTCGATAAGCGTTGCTCCCAGCGCCATCAATAGCGTCTCAATCCTCCGCCATTCAATAGCGGCCGGGGTCGGCTGGGAAAAGATCGCGGCAAGTGTCTTCCTGTGAGTGCTATTCATGCTCAAAATGCTACTGGTTTTTAGTATCACTGTCAAGCGCCGCTACTATACAAAAAATGAGTGACCTCTGATTAGCGTGATCTGGACGCTGGAACGTTCAGAAGCTACGCTCCCACGCTGAAGTGTGGGAACGATAAAAAAAGATCGTGCTTGCCCGGAACCCATTTTCTGGCTAGAATCACCCTTGTTGTTGAGACGATTCTTCACCTGGAAATCACTGTGGACAGAGGAGATTAGGGCTATGAGCGCATCGTTTACCAACCATTTTGCCTTACGAACGGCGGGGCTTGTTGTGCTGCTGACTCTCCTGCTCTGTGCCCTAGCCCCGGTGGCCCAGGCCATTGATTTTGCGGCTGAGGCCCCGACCCTGGCCCCCTTCATCTCTAGTGGGCCGGAGATTGCGCCGGGGCTCTACAGCACTGAGGCCTACCGCTTAAGTACCTTAAACCGGATCAACACCCACCGGGCCTTGGCCGGTGTTGCCCCAGTGCTGACCAATAGCCAGATCAACGCCGCCGCCCAGGCCCACGCCGACTACCTGCATCTCTACACCGCAACCGGGCATGAGGAGTTGAGTGGTTTGCCTGGCTTCACCGGCCAATGGCATTCGGATCGAATGACCGCTCAAGGCTATTCCTGGAGTGGGGCAGGGGAGGTCATCTCCTTTGGCAAGGATGCCCAGGCCGGGGTCGATGCCCTGATCATGGCCATCTACCATCGCTTCATCATCCTCTCCCCCAGTTATCCGGAGGTCGGCATCGGTGATGCCCCCCACGCCGGTTATCAGATGTGCCAGGTGATTGACTTTGGTCGTCAGTCCATGGTTCCTGCTCCGACAGGCAAGCTGGCCATCTACCCCGCTGATGGTCAGACTGAGGTGCCCATCAGCTTCGATTCCGACACCGAGTCACCCGATCCGGCCCCCGGTCTCGGGGTGGTTGGCTACCCGGTCAGTATCCAGTTCTCAGCGGAGCAGACCGTCACCGGGGCCAGCTTTGTCTTGCAGACCAGTGCGGGGGGGACGGTTGATTCGATCCTCTTGCAACCCGGCAGCAACAGCAACATGAAGGCCGGTACCCCGAATTTCGCGCTTATCCCCTCCCAGCCCCTGCAAACAGAGAGCACCTACACCGCCACCTTCAGCGCCACGGTGAGTGGCAAGGCCTTTACCGCCTCCTGGAGCTTCACCACCGCTCCCCCTGTTGTGCTGACGGTGATCCCCAACCCGGCGACCTTCGCCCTGGGGACGGTCGGTGAGTTGACGATCCTTGGGGGCAGTGGTGGCTACAAAGTTGGCTGGTCTAATGGCTCAATACTCACGCTGGACTTTGGTGGAACCGGGTTGTTGATCACCCCCAAGGCGGCGGGGACGGCGACCATCACCCTGACCGATAACGCTACCGGGGCGGTGGTCACCATCCCGGTGACGATCAAGGGCAGTCAGGTCAAGGTGCCGCTTGCCGGGAGCCGTGCCCTGGATGCCGGTTGGAACCTCCTCTCCTTGCCGCTTGCCCAGGCTGATACGTCGGCGTCGGCGGTCATTGCGGCGCTTCAGGGACAGGTGATCTCCCTGTGGAAGTGGCAAAATAACGGTTGGGCGGTTGCCCTCCCCCCTAAGTCGGCGGCGGAGGAGGCGCAGTACGCCCAGGACAAGGGGTTTGCGGTGCTAACGGACTTAGATGCCGGAGAGGGTTTTTGGCTCAACGCCGCTGGCCCCGGCACCTTTTCCTATCAGGGTCTGCCGCCAGCCAGCCAGACCTTGTCCTTCGCACCTGGTTGGAATCTGCTGGGGCTCAAGTCAATGCAGACTGTGGCCGTCGGCGATATCGCCTATCCTGAGGGCGAGACAATCATCTCCCTGTGGGCCTGGGTCAACGACGGTTGGTCGGTCACGTTGCCCCCTGAGCTCGATGGCGGTGCCGCCTACGCCGCCGCCAAGGGCTTCTCTCTCCTGCAAAACATCGCCCCCGGTCAGGGCTTTTGGGCCAACGTAGAGTAGACTTTCGTGCAGACACTCAGTAACAGACTGATAAAACCCTTACCCCCCCTTACCCCCTTACACCAAGGAGCTCTTATGTCCAAACTCTCGTTGCAGACCAAGTTCACCGTTATCTTGATCATCTTTCTGGCCATCGGCCTGATCAACGCCGCCATCATCTCATGGGTCGTTATTGACCAGAAGGCTAACGCCAGTGCCATCAACCTCTCTGGCCGCCAGCGGATGCTCAGCCAGAAGATGAGTAAGGAGGCCTTCCTCCTGGCGATGAACAGCAACCAGGACACCCGCGCCGCCCAGGCCGCCACCCTGGTCAAGACCGCCACCCTCTTTGACACCACGCTCAAGGGCTTGCTGGATGGCGATCTCAGCCAAAACCTCCGTCCTGCCCGCGAACCGGCGCTCCGTGAGACCTTGCTTAAGGGCCAGGCCCTGTGGCAGGAGTTTGCCGCCGCCGTCCAGACCGTGGCCACCAAGGCCCCGGATGCCCCGGAACAGACGGCAGCCCTGGCCACCATCAGCGGCAAGAACCTGGCCCTGCTCACGGTCATGAATGACGCCGTCACCCACTACGAGAAGAAGAGTGACCTCAACCGGGTCTTGATCGCGCAAGGGCTGTTGCTGGCGGCCCTCATCCTCGCTGTGGCCATTGCCTTCCTCTTTGTGCGCCGCGACATCGTCCAGCCGCTCGCCTCCTGTGCCTCCACCCTGGCCGCAAGCTCTATGACCATGGAGGGTCTGGCCGGGACCGTGGCCTCGGCGGCCACCACCATTGCCGACCAAGCCTCCAGTCAGGCAGCGGCGGTTGAGGAGTCCTCGGCATCCTTGAGTGAGCTGTCCAGCATGACACAGCACAACGCCGAGCATACGGCAGCCGCCAACACCGAGATGCAGCATACCAAGGAAATCGCCGAACAGGCCTCCCAGGCAATGGGCGAGATGAACACGGCCATGCAGGCCATCCTGACCGCCAGCCAAGAGACCCAAAAGATCGTTAAGACCATCGACGAGATCGCCTTTCAGACGAATCTCTTGTCGCTCAATGCCGCTGTTGAGGCTGCCCGCGCTGGTGAGGCCGGGGCCGGGTTTGCGGTGGTTGCCGATGAAGTGCGAAACTTGGCCCAGCGCTCGGCAGACTCGGCCAAAAACACCGCCGAACTGATTGAGGCCATCGTCTCCAGGATTGAGCACGGTTCATCTCTGGTCACGAGGTCTTCCCAGACCTTTGAGGAAGTGGCGGCCGGGGCGGGCAAGGTGGCGATGCTGCTCAGCGAGATCACTACCGCCAACAACGAGCAATCGATCGGCATCACCCAGATCGCCGCTGGCATCCACCTAATCGATGACGCCACCCAGCAAAGCTCGGCCATCTCCGAAGAGGCCGCCTCGTCCGCCGCCGAGATGCACAGCGAGTCCCGAACCTTGAACACCTTGGTCTGCCAGTTGTCCTCCGTGGTTGGCGGTGGCCACGACCAGACCAAGGCCGACTCCAGCCCCTTGGCCCTCATGCCACGATGACGAGCGAAGTACCCTATCCGCGACTATAGCCTACACCTGTGTGTCGTGGGAGCGCCTTCCAAGGCGCGATGGATCTACCGTCGAATCGCGGCGTGGAAGCCGCTCCCACGGCTCATTTGTTACTTTGACAAGAGAGGCCGTACCTGCCCGGCTCGAACACTGGATAGTTGCTCACATCGAACGGTAACGAACTTTTGTCTGGTAAGTTGCCAGAGATATGGTATAGAAACACCTCTCTTTTTGTCGTCGTTAGGTCAGTCTGATTGTCTCCCCCTTTCTCTCCCCCGCAAGACACATGATTTGTAAGAGATTGATTTGCATACCGTGTTAGGCATAGACATATCGCCCAAGGCGGTGAGTGCTGTCGTGGTTGAACAACGGCTGAAGCGACGTTCGCTAACCGCCTGTTGCTCCATCCCCCACGGTGGCGGTGAGACGGTGGCGCAGGCCTTGCGCGAGGCGGTGCTGGCAGTCGGGGGGGCGGATCTCCCTTGTGTCAGCGGCCTGTCGGCGCGTGATCTCTCCTTCCATCTGCTCGACATGCCCTTCACCAACCTGGCCAAGATCCGCCAGGTGATTGCCTTTGAGTTGGAGCCGAGGCTGCTTAGCCCACTCGACGAGGCGCATTTTGACCTCTGTCTCACCCGGCGTCAAACGGCGCAATCGACCGTCTTGGTGGCGGCGATCCAACGGGCGCTTCTCGACCATTTCCTGGCTCGTTTTGCCGATCACCATCCCGATCTCATCACCGTTGACCTCCGCAATCATGCCTTGGCCAATCAACTTCTTCAGTGCCCCACTGGTCAGCAGACCTTTGCCATCCTCGATTGTGAGGATGGGGTGGTTAGTCTCTGCCATCAAGGCGCCGTGGTCTTACATCGGCACTTACCTCACCAGGGGGCACTTCTCGCCCGCTCATCGTCTGACCAGGAGCTTGAGGCTCGATTGTCCGCTTTGCTGCGGGGGGTGATGATCACCCTTCATGCCTTTGGGGTCGAGCAAGGGATTGAGCTCAGCCTGTCGCGCCTGCTGCTGACAGGGCTTGGCCCTGATCCTGTGCCAACCAGGGTGCTGGATCGGCTTGGTGATCAACTCCCCTATCCCCTGCTGACGCTTGATCTGACCTCCGAGTTGGGGCTCGCCTGCCGTTTTATCAACGGCGACTGGCAGCCACAGGCCATGAATATGGCCTTGGCGCTTGCCCTGCGTGGGGGCAGAGATAAGGGGGGATTCAACTTCCTGTCTGGCCCCTATCAGCCCCGTCGGCGTGGCCTGCCCTACGCTCGGGAGATCCGGCACGGCCTCTCGTGGGCAGCGGTGCTCCTTGCCCTCTTGGCCACACAACAGGGGCTTGAGTACCGGCAGTTGAGTCGGCAGTTTGAGGCCCTCGATCAACAAACGCGGGCGATCTTTCATCGAGTCTTTCCGGCGGCACAACTGAAGGTTGACCCGCTGATGCAGATGCGGGCCGCCATCAAGGCCGGGCAAGAAGTCAAGAGTGGGGGCGGGGGAGAGATCAGCCGTTTGACGGTGCTTGCCCTTTTGCACGACCTCTCGACCCGCACCTCGGCCACCTGGAAGGTGCAGTTGGTGGGGCTGGTGATCGATGCCGATACCATCCAGATCAAGGGGCTGACCGACTCCTTCAACACCGTCGATGCCCTGAAACAGGAACTGGCCGTCTCCCCCAACGTCAAGGAGGTGACCATCAGCTCCGCCACCCTTGATCGCCAAAATAGCGTCGCCTTCGAGTTGCGGATGCGTAAGGCCTGGTAAGGGGAGAGGCCCCAGTGAAAATTCGTGATATACTCCATTTGATTGAGGCGGACGGCTGGTATCTGGCCGGGTAACGATTGCAGGCCA
>Ga0172375_10003741_pt1 | contig 22917 bp, 24 predicted proteins | sample LakKiv1m_FD_114537 | JGI IMG/M metagenome (GOLD analysis project Ga0172375, IMG submission 114537) | Freshwater microbial communities from Kabuno Bay, South-Kivu, Congo - kab_092012_11.1m | ecosystem: Environmental > Aquatic > Freshwater > Lake | place: Democratic Republic of the Congo... | reverse complement strand
GTTATGAGGGCTCTTTTGGAATTCATTTGGCCCGTGCCGGATGCAAGGTTCTCGGAATCGATTCCCAAGAAGACGTACTCAAGCGGGCCGAGGGGCAGCGGAGCCTCAACGAGATAGCGGTCGAGCAGCTGGGTTTTGTTCGGGCCAATGTTTTCGATTATCTAAAAAAAATGGAAAAAGAAAAAGAGCGATTCGATTCGATTATTCTCGATCCGCCGTCCTTCGTGAAGAAGAAGTCCGCTGTGACGGGCGCACTGGCCGGTTACAAGGATTTGGCGCTTCGTTCGATGAGGCTTCTGGTTGATCACGGGCGTCTGGCTGTTTTTTCGTGCTCGTTTCACATCGACGATCATCTGTTGATGCAGGCCTGTCTGTCTGCGGCCGCGGACGTTCGCAAAAGGCTTAAGATCCTCAATTTTTTGAAGCAATCGCCCGACCATCCCATCGATCCCTTCATCCCCGAGACCTATTACCTCAAAGGTTTTTTGTTTGAGGTCTCGCCGCTCGACTCTTGATCTGGACGTCTTAAGATAAATTCGTCATAATATTTCTATGAGACGTTTTTCTCTCCTTTCAATCCTTGCGGTTTTTTGGACGGCGAACGCGTATGCGTTTGTTTTGGCGGGTTTTGACGCGCCTCAAGCCGTTGCCGTCGATCCCGATGACGGGGCCTATTACGTGACGAATCTCGATCCGGCCGCCGGGAAAGGGGCTCACGGCTATATTTCCCGGATCGGCGCGAACGGAAATATCGTGATCCAAAAGTACATCGGTGGCACCGAAAATTCGGAGTTTTTGACCGCGCCGAAGGGGATTGTGGTGAAAGGTCAGCGGATTTATGTCGCGGATTCCGATTCGGTCAAAGTTTTCGATAAAGAATCCAGGAGTTTGGTGGACTCCATCCAGCTTCCCGAGGCCCGTTTGTTGAGCGGTCTGGCGCTGTCTCCGGGAGGAGATCTTTATGTCAGCGATCCCGTCGAAAATCGTATTTTCAGAATTCAGACCGCCGATAGGACGGTCACGCTTGTGAAGGCCGGTAAAGAGCTCGGAAGGCCCAATGCCATTCTTTTCAACCCCAAGACAAGGAATTTAATCGTCGCGGGCTTCGAATCGGGATCTCTCATTGAGCTCGACCGGATGGGAACGGCGCATGTGCTGAAAAAAGGGCTTACGGCGCTGGACGGACTGACGATGGATGGGCGAGGGAATCTTTATTTATCGAGTTTCGATCAGGGCGAAGTGTATCGCGTGAAACGGATGGGGCGCGGCGCATTGTCCACTTATCTGAGCGGTCTTCGTACTCCCGCCGGTCTGGTTTTTGACGTTCACAGGGGAGAGCTTGTCATCCCGTCAACCCAAGGCAGAACGATCACTTCGGTTTTTCAGCCGGATAAGACTTTCCTAGAAAAATAAAATCGAAATCAACACAAAAGCCGGGATGAGGATCGGAACGGAATACGTGATGACGTATCCGAAGAAGGTCGGCGTTTTGACCTTGGATTTTTCGGCGATCGATTTGACGAGGAAATTCGGACCGTTTCCGATGTAAGTCATCGCGCCAAAAAAAACCGCCCCAAGACTGATTGCTCTCACAAAGTCCGCGTGTTGCGCGGCCAACATGCTCGCCTGAACGGCCGACGGGTGCGCCGGATCGATGAAAAGCCCCATTGCCGCGCTCAAGAAATTGAGATAGGTCGGCGCGTTGTCCAGTACGGACGACAAGAGTCCCGTTCCCCAGAAGAAATGCAGCGGATCTTCGAGTCCGATCGTATGGGCATGATGTTCGATCCATTCCAGCGCGGGGACCATCGTGACGAAAATTCCGAGGAAAAGCAGCGCAACCTCGATGATCGGCCCGAACGAAAACGCATTTTGTTCGTGAACGGTGCGAGGGGTCAGGCGCAAAGATAAAATAGCCGCCAAGATCATGAGGGCTTCCCGCAAAAAGACGGGTTTTTGGATGAAGACGGCGCCGAGGATGGCGGCGAGGAAAAAGAGGTTGCGTTTGCCCGAGAAACGCCAGGTTTCTTCGGAGGTTTCGCGCTCGCGCACTTCGAGAGGCGCTTTTTTAAAATTGCGGCTGTCGATGAAGAAAAAAACGACCAGAAGAATGAAGATCAAGAGCAGCCATTCGGGCCACAGGTTTTTGAGTGTCCACAAAAAAGGAATTCCTCGAAGGCAGCCGAGAAAAAGGGGCGGGTCGCCGATCGGCGTCAGGGAACCTCCGATGTTACTCACGATGAATATGAAGAACACGACGTGGAAGGCCGTGATGCGGTATTTGTTCATCCGAATCCAGGGTCGAATCAGGACCATCGAGGCTCCCGTTGTCCCGAGGATGTTTGCCAACACGCCGCCGATTAAAAGGAAAATACAGTTCACCATCGGAGTGGCTTCGCCTTTGACCGAAATATGAATGCCTCCGGCTACGACAAAGAGCGACCCGATGAGCGCAATGAAGCTGATGTATTCGTGCCCGCTATGAAGGATCGCGCCAAACCGGCCGATACTTAAATATCTCGCGGCAATAATGAGTGCCAAGACCGTGCAGACGAAAGGATAATTTTTTTCCCACCAATGCGTCTTCCAGACAGGAAGAACAGCCATCGATAAAAGAAGGGCGATGAACGGAACGGTCCAGATGAGTTCAAGCATGTATCAATTCCTTGGTTGAAATGTTTAGTACAATCATATCAAGAACTTAAACCGAACCTAACTGAATATTTCGTACACTTTACCCTGACTTGGTTTCTTTTGGATTGGCAGGCGAATCTTGGCGGGTTTGGGCGCGTTTTTGCATCAGTATTTGGCGGTATAACGGTTGACAGGGGGTAGATCGTCTCCTATACTATTTATATTCTAAATTCATATGAGACATAGGTTTTGAACAGGCGGGTGAGGGGGCTTTTATGAATCAAACAGCCGAGTATATGGGTGTTCTCGTCGCTTTTTTAATCGCGTGCGGCCTCGCCGCGGCAATGCTTTTTCTGAATGCGGTCCTGGGTCCCAAAAAAAAATCCAATCCGACCAAATTAGAACCTTTCGAATGCGGAGTCAGACCCTTTGATGTTCCGATGGGGCGTCTGTCCGTTCAATTTTATCTTTTTGCGATGCTGTTCATTCTTTTCGACGTTGAAATCGTTTGGCTTTTTCCGTGGGCCGTACTCTTGAAACATCTAGGTTGGTTCGGACTCGTCGAGATGTTTTCGTTCATGGCTATTTTTGGGCTGGCTTTCATTTATGCCTGGAAAAAAGGCGCCATGACTTGGCAGGGATAAATAATATGGTCCAGTCGAATGTCTCCGATGTCAGCAAACTCAGTTTTCTCACGACGCGTTTGAACGATGCGATCGGTTGGGCCAGGGGGTATTCGATTTTTCAGTATCCTTTCGTCACGGCCTGTTGCGGCATGGAATACATGTCGGTCGCGGCTTCTCATTACGACATCGACCGTTTTGGTGCCGGTTTCCCGCGGTTTTCACCCAGGCAGGCGGACGTTCTTTTTGTTGTCGGGACGATCAGCCAGAAAATGGCGCCGGTTTTGCGCCGGATTTACGATCAGATGTGCGAGCCCAAATGGGTGGTGGCTTTTGGCGTCTGCACGTGTACGGGCGGTTTTTACGACAACTACGCGACGGTGATGGGGATCGACACCATTATTCCGGTGGATGTGTACATTCCCGGCTGTCCTCCGCGACCCGAGACGGTTCTCGACGGTCTGATGAAATTACAAGAAAAAATCCGAACGCAAAAGCAGGAGTTTTAAGGTGAGTTTATCGGATTCGGTGATTGCGCGCTTTCCTCAATGGGTCCAGGAGTCGATGGTCGTGAAGGGCGACGAGTCGATTGCCGTGAAGCGCGAGGGCGTGCTCGAGGTTTGCCGCGTTCTCAAAGAATCGCCTTTTGATTTCAACATGCTCATGGATCTTTTCGCGGTCGATTATCTTCACTGGCCCGAAAAGCCATCCCGCTTCGAGGTGGTGTACAATCTTTATTCGCTTCAGAACAAGACCCGTCTGTTCATGAAAGTTGCCGTTTCCGAAAAGGAGGCGGAGATCCCGTCGGTGTGCGGGTTGTGGCCTGCGGCGAATTGGTTCGAAAGGGAAGTTTACGATATGATGGGCATTCGTTTTAAGGGACATCCGAATCTGAAACGGATTCTGATGTACGAAGGTTTTGAGGGGCATCCCTTGCGAAAAGATTATCCGTTCAACAAAAGGCAACCGATCCTTGGCCCGGTCTGTTAAATTTTCCCCAACGAAAGTTTGGGTCGCTCTGGTTCTCTTGGGGAGCGCCGCGGTAACTTCCGCTTTAGCCGCGGACAGCCGCGAGGTGGCACGTCTCATTCAAGAGGGCGATCGGGCGTATCATCAAGGAAACTTGACCCGCTCGATCGAAAGTTACAAAGAGGCCGTTAAACAAGATCCGACCAATCATGCGGCGTTTTTGAGCTTGGGAGCTACTTATGGCGAAAAGGGCGATTGGGATATGGCGATCGCCAATCTAAAAAAAGCCTATTTGCTCAGTCCCTCGAAACCCGAAGTCACCATCGATCTATGCCTGGCTTATTCGGAAAAAGGCGATTTTGATCAGGCGATTTTCTACGGACGGGAGGCCGTCCAGAAATCTCCGACGCGCGGGAGCGCTTATTTGGCTCTGGGTTTGGCCTATGAAGGGGCGGGGGAGCCGGACAAGGCCATGGTGCTTTATAAGAAAGGCGTGTCGGTCGATCCGAAAAACGCCGAACTCTTTTTGACGCAAGGCAATCTTTACGGGAAGCAGGACGATTTTGCGAATGCGGCCAAGGCCTATGAAAAAGCCATCGCGTTGGATCCCCAGAGCGTTTATGCGTATTCAAATCTAGCGTATGTGCACCAGCAACGCGGAGCGCCCGAAAAGGCTCTCGCAGTTTTGGCAAAAGCATGCGAAATCGCGCCTTCAGACGCCGTTGTCTGGTATGACCTCGGAGCGGCCTACGGTAAGAAAGGCGATCTCGGCAAGGCGATCGAGTGCTACGACAAGAGTTTGAAGTTGGATCCCAAAAATTACAAGGCCTGCCTCAGTTTGGCTATGGCCTATGAGAAAAAAAGGGATTTGGAAAATGCCGCAATGCATTACACCAAATGTTTGTCTTTAACGGATGATCCCCGCCTCAAAGAAGCGCTCTTAAGGCAGATCACGCGTTCCGACTGATCCCTTCATTGTCCGCCGCCGTCTAATCACTAAAGGAACTCGATGGGAAAGCCTCTACAACAGCCCGTGAACCGAACCGACCAGCGGTCGATGCTTTTGAACGTCGGCCCCCAGCATCCGGCGATGCACGGCATCGTTCGTATCATCGCCGATCTTGACGGAGAGCGGGTGATCGGCGCGGAAATCGAGATCGGGTATCTGCACCGCGCTTTTGAAAAAATGTCGGAACAGGGTCCGTACAACAACGTCATGCCGTACGCCGACCGACTGAACTATGTTTCTCCGATCATCAACAACGTCGGTTATTGCCTGGCGGTCGAAAAATTGTTCGGGATCGAAGCGCCCGAGCGATGTCAGTATATCCGGGTCATCGGAAGCGAAATTTCAAGAGTCGCGGATCATTTGACGAATATCGGAGCCACGGCGATGGAGTTGGGCGCTTTCACTCCGTTTCTCTATCTCATGGATGCTCGCGAGCAGCTCTATCAACTTCTCGATTCCTTGTCGGGCGCGCGAATCACCAATTCGTTCGGGCGAATCGGCGGAGTGAAGGCCGATTTACCGGTCGATTTCAAAGATAGCGCCACTCAGGCCATCGCGAAAGTCCACGATCTCCTTAAACAGGTCGAAACGCTTTTGAACCGGAACCGCATTTTCGTGGATCGAATGAAGGGCACGGGGTATTTGAGCGCACAGGACGCGCTGGCTTACGGCATCACGGGTCCGTTTCTCCGAGGTTCCGGGGTGGATTACGACGTGAGGAAAGATCACCCCTATCTGGTTTACGACCGATTTGATTTTGACGTTCCCATTGTCACGGAAGGGGATAATCTGGGCCGATATTACGTTCGGCTCGAAGAAATGAGGCAAAGCCTGCGTATCGTCGAGCAAGCGCTTCGGACGATTCCTTCGGGACCGATTGTGACGGCTCTCGACGGACGCATCCTTCCGGCTGCGGATATGGTGGACGAAGCGAAGATGGGGCGCACGCTGGGTTTGCACGAAGCGCAAGTCTCGTTGGATCCAACCTTAGAGGGAAGCACTCGAGCGCAGCATGAAGGGGTTTATGCGACCGATCGAAACATCGTGCTTCCCGCCAAGGAAGATACGTACGGCAACATCGAAGGCCTCATGAACCATTTCAAGCTCATCATGCACGGCCATGGCATTCGCCCTCCGAAGGGCGAGAGTTACTTCGCGGTCGAAGGAGGCAACGGGGAGCTCGGTTTTTATCTGGTGAGCGATGGCACGGATCGCCCCTATCGGTTGCGCGTGCGACCGCCGTGTTTTCCGATTGTGGCCGCGCTGCCTTTGATTTTGACGGGAGAGATGGTTGCGGACATCATTCCGAGTTTCGGCTCCGTGAATATGATCGGCGGAGAGCTTGACCATTAACCGGACGTTGTCCGCGGGGCGACGTTCGCTAGAGGATTTATGGTTTTAAATCAAAGAAGGAGTCTTTGGAGTGTCTAACGTCTCCCCATTGGACGACGTCCGGTCGCTTGATTCGGAGGCGGCCAAAATTCTCGTTCTATACGACCAAAAACGCGCGGCGGTTTTGCCGCTTTTGCGTTTGGCCCAAGAAAAGGCGGGGTTCGTATCGCCCGAAGCCGAAGCATGGGTGTCGGAGCATACGGGCGTTCCCTTGGTGCATGTCCACGAAGCCACGTCGTTTTACACGATGTTTCACGTCAAACCTCACCCGAAACATCATATTCGTTTTTGTTGCGGTACCAGCTGTATGCTGAGGGGCTCTGAGGAGAGGCTGGCGTACCTCAAAGAAAAACTCGGCGTTCGGGACGGCGTGTCGTCGGACGGTCTGGTGTTCGTCGAGGAATCCGAATGTCTCTGCGCGTGCGAGACGGCTCCGATGATGCAAGTTGACGACCGTTATGTCGGCGATCTGGATTCGGCAAAAATCGATGCGGAGCTGGACAAGATTCGCAAGGACGCGTCGTGATGACCGAGCCGGTGCTTTCGAGGAATTTCAATATTCCCGACGCCTGCATGATCGAGGTGGCCGAAAAAAGGGGCGCGTATCAAACGGCGCGTCGCGCGATAATGACTCAGACGCCCGAGGAGATCGGGCAGGCCGTGACCGCTTCCAATCTTCGCGGGCTGGGCGGGGCGGGATTCCCAACGGGAAAGAAATGGCAGTTTCTTCCAAAAGACCGAACCCGGCCGGTTTATCTAGTCGTCAATGCCGATGAAGGAGAACCGGGTACGTTCAAGGACAGGTATATTCTCGAACGAGATCCTCACCAGCTTCTCGAGGGGATTCTTTTGGCCGCTTACGCGATTCGTTGTCAAAAGGCCTATGTCTATATTCGCGGAGAATACGTGGAGCCCTGGCGGCGCCTTCAGAACGCGCTCGACCAGGCAACCGCAAAAAAATACTTCGGAAAAAATATCTTCGGTACTTCTTTTTCTCTCGAGGTCGTGATTCATCGTGGGGCAGGCGCTTATATTTGCGGCGAAGAAACGGGTCTTTTGAATTCGCTCGAAGGCTGGAAGGGCTTTCCGAGGCTCAAACCTCCGTTTCCGGCGATCGTGGGCCTTTTTAATTGCCCGACGATCATGAATAACGTGGAAACCCTTTCTTGCATTCCGCATATCGTCAAAAATGGGCCGGATTGGTTTGCGTCGCTAGGCTCTCCGGGTAACGGCGGAACGCATCTTTTCAGCGTCTCGGGACACGTGAATCGTCCGGGTGTTTATGAGATGCCTATGGGGACCCCTCTTAAAGAGATTATCGAAAAAGCGGGCGGGGTGCGGCAAGGACACCGCTTGAAAGCGGTCATCCCCGGAGGAATTTCGGCGAAAATTTTGACGGCCGACGAAGCGGATGTGAGGATGGATTACGATTCCTTGAGGGCGGCCGGAACGATGCTCGGTTCGGCGGGGATCATTGTGATGGACGAGACGACCTGTATGGTCAAAGCGCTACTCTACGCGACCAAATTTTTTGCTCACGAATCCTGCGGTCAGTGTTCGCCTTGCCGGGAAGGAACCGGATGGGCCTACAAGATCGTGAAGCGGATTTATGAGGGGAAGGGACGAATGCGCGATCTCGACGTTCTTTTGTCGGTCGCCAAAGGCATGGAGGGGCGCACGATTTGCGCGTTTGCCGATGCGGCTTCCTGGCCGGTTCAAAGCTATATTCTGAAATTTAGGGCTGAGTTCGAGGATTACATCCGGCGAACGTCTTCCGGGAGAGATTAACTGATGATTAACATCACGATCGACGGAAAACAGATTCAAGTCGCGGAAGGCACGACGATCATTCAGGCGATCGATCAAAATGGGATGGATTTGCCCCGTTATTGCTACCATCCGGGTTTGTCGATCGCGGGGAATTGCCGCATTTGCCAGGTCGAGATCGAGAAGGCACCGAAGACCGTCATTGCCTGCAACACGAAAGTAACCGAGGGGATGGTCATTTACACCCGGTCGCCCAAAGCCAAAGAATCCCAGCAAGTCGTTCTCGAGTATCTTTTGGCCAATCATCCTCTTGATTGTCCCGTGTGTGATCAGTCCGGAGAGTGCAAACTTCAGGATTATTACATGGACTACGGTCTTTACAGCCCGAAGTTTGATGATCCGAAGGTCAAAAAAACGAAGAAGGCTTTCCCGATCGGTCCGACCATCATGCTGGATCAGGAGCGCTGTATTCTTTGCTCGCGTTGCGTGCGTTTTTGCGACGAAATCACGCGGACTCACGAATTGGGTATTTTTAATCGCGGGAATCGGGCCGAGGTTGATTTGGGGCCCGGCAAAGTTTTGGATAATCCCTATTCGGGGAACTTGGCCGACGTGTGCCCCGTCGGCGCTTTGACGGACCGGGATTTTCGGTTCAAATTGCGCGTGTGGTATCTCGGTTCGCAGGAGTCCGTGTGTCCGGGGTGCGCGCGCGGATGCAACACATATATCCATTATGAACGATCGCGACCGTATCCTTTGAAGACCCAAAGAGTGATGCGTTTGAAACCGCGCGAGAACCCGGCCGTCAACCAGTGGTGGATGTGTGACGGAGGGCGTTATGCCTATCCTTCGATCGATAAAGAACGCAATCTTTTCGTCCGAATCCGCAAGAGCGGTGTGCTGCTTCAGACCGATTGGCAAGGGGGGCTTGATGCGGCCGCCAAACTCATTTGCGAGACGAAAGGCTCTTGGGGTCTTTTGATTTCCGCGCAGCTCACGAACGAGGAACTGTATCTTTCAAAGCGGTTGTTCGTCGATTTCCTCAAATGGAAGAGCGTTGGTTTTCGAAGCCGACTTGATTTCGGGGTCGAAGACGATTTCCTCATCAAAAAAGACAAGAACCCCAATGCGTTTGGGGTAAAGGCCTTGTTGGGTCTCGACGAAACGTCCATCGATTCGGTTTTGCAGGACGCCGAGCAGCGTCCGCCCGAAGGGCTTTTTGTGTTCGCCCACGATCTCGACAAGATTTTGGGTACCCAGCGCTTCAAACAGCTGAGGTCGAAGATTAAAAATATTATTTTCGTCGGGCCGCAGGAAAATGCAACCGCTTTGGCGTCCGACGTTCTTTTGCCTTCGGCCTGTTATGCGGAAATCGACGGGACTTTTACCAATTTTGAAGGGCGTGTCCAACGCATTCGTAAAGCGCTCGAACCCACCGGGAGTGCGCGACCGCTGGTCGAGATTTTGCAAGGACTAGAAATGAGGTTGGGCGAGCGACAGACGATGCAAGCCACCGAAGAAGTTTTTGCCGAATTGGCCAAGCAGAATGCCTTTTTTTCGGGGCTCAACTATGATCTGCTCGGTCATTCCGGCCGGCTTGGGAATAATGGGCCGGCCGCGGCCAAAGGAAAAAAATGATCGCTCTCATTTTGACAAAAGGGGTTCTTGCGGCCTTGTTTTTCGGAGGCATTCTCAACCTTGCGGGTCTTTTGACATGGGTCGAGCGGAAACAGAGCGCGGTGATTCAAGATCGTGTGGGGGCCAACCGTGCCTGGATCGTTTTTCGTTCGAAATGGCTGGCTCCGCTGAACTGGATCCTTAGACCTTTCAATGTTCTCGGTCTTTTTCATGCGCTTGCCGATGCGGTCAAGATGTTCGTGAAGGAGAATTTCAAGCCCCATGCGACGGACACCTTTCTGTATACGCTCGCGCCGGCCGTTTCGTTCGTTTTTGCGTTAACGGCGTTCATCGCGATTCCGTTCGGCAATACGCTTTCGATCGGCGCTCATCGTATCGCGCTTCAGGTGGCCGATCTCAATGTCGGTCTCATTTTCATTTTGGCCATGATGTCCCTGGCCGTGTATGGCGTGATCTTTGCGGGACTGACCTCACGTAACAATTTTGCCCATCTCGGGGGGCTGAGAGCTGCTTCTCAGATGCTCGCGTATGAAGTCACTCTGGGCCTGGCCATTTTGGGGCTGGTGATCCATTACGGGACATTGAGTCTTCAGAGTATGGTTCTCGCCCAGAGCGGAACGATTTTGGGGTTTTTACCGGCGTGGGGGATCTTTGCCCAACCGGTCGGATTTTTGCTTTTTCTGACGGCGGCTCTTGCGGAAACCAAGCGCGTTCCCTTCGATCTTCCCGAAGGGGAGTCCGAGATCGTCGGGTATTTTGTCGAATACAGCGGAATGAAATTCGGCATGTTCTTTCTGACGGATTTGGTGGAAACCTGTCTGGTTGCGTGCTTGGTGACGACGTTTTTCTTTGGGGGCTGGCAGGTTCCTTTCTTGACGGAAGCGGGATTTCAGTTTCCGTGGGGCTCGGAGTGGCTTCTTTCGCGTTGGGTCGTCGAACTTTTATGGATCGGGTCATTTGCGGTCAAAGTTCTTTTCTTCAACTGGTTTTTCATGATGATCCGCTGGACTTTACCGCGATTTCGTTATGATCAATTGATGGATTTGGGATGGAAAATTCTTTTTCCCGCGTCGTTGGTGAATGTGATGGTGACGAGTCTTTTGACCGTGTGGAAGCGATGATACGGACCAAGCGCCTTACGCGCCGCGAACTCAATCTGTGGGAGAAAACGTATCTACCCGCCGTCGTCGACGGGTTGCGGATCACGCTGCGTCATTTTTTTGAAAATATGACGCTTCAAACGTTGCGACTCATCGGTTTCAAGCGATTTCGCGGAGCCGTGACCTATCAATATCCCGAAGAGCAGAGGCCTTTGGCGAGTCGGGCCCGAACCCGACACCGGCTTACCCAGAGGGCCGACGGATCACCGCGCTGCGTGGCGTGCATGATGTGCGAAACCGTATGTCCTGCGCGTTGTATCAATATCGTCGCCAAAGAAAACCCGGATCCCAACGTCGAAAAGATGCCCGCCTCGTTCGATCTGGATCTGGGGATGTGTGTCTATTGCGGTTTTTGCGTCGAAGCCTGTCCCGAGGATGCGATTCGAATGGACACCCGGATTCTCGACATTTCCGCTTACACGCGCGATCAGATGAAACTCGATCTGCAGGAGCTCTTGAATCCGGGCTCGAGAAAGCCTCCGACTGTTTCGTAAAGCGTCTAGATTTTTAGCTCCGTTTTCTGTACAATACAAACGCGCATCATGATGCATCCCATCACGGTCGAAAACTTGGTTGTTCGCTACGCGAAAAAGAAAGCGTTGGACGGTGTTTCTTTTTCCGTGAAATCCGGCGAGATTTTTGGTTTCATCGGGCCCAACGGCGCCGGAAAAAGCACCACGATCAAATCCTTGCTAGGACTCATTCTTCCGGACGAGGGTGTCATTCGACTCGATGGTTTATCGCCGGGCCAGGCCCGGTCCCGGATGAAAGTCGGATTCCTACCCGAAGAAACGACGTTTTACCGTTTTTTGACCCCCCTTGAAATTCTGGACTACTATGGACGCCTTTTTGGTCTCGACGGAAAACTTCTCAAACAGCGAATTACTTATGTCCTTGAACGGGTCGGTTTGGCCGAGGTGCGCCATCGCCGGATTGGGACGTTTTCCAAGGGGATGGTGCAGAAAGTCGGTTTGGCGCAGGCACTCATCAATGACCCCGAGATTCTGATTCTCGACGAGCCCACTTCAGGCCTCGATCCTTTAGCGCGGTTGGAATTGCGCGGGGTTCTCGCGGAGCTTAAAAAAAGAGGCCGCACCCTCTTTTTTTCTTCGCACGAGCTTTCGGAGGTCGAGCTTCTTTGCGATTCGATCGCCATTCTTCGCGAGGGACGTATCGTGCGATCGGGTTCTCTCGAGGAAGTCGTCGGGACCGATCGGCGCAAAAACCTCGAACTTTTCTTCCTCGAAACGATGCAGGCGCCGACATGACGAGCACGGCGCGTATTCTTGCCATGGCGAAGATGGTTTGGGTGGAGATTTTCAGAAAAAAGGATTTCTACGTCGCATTCATCCTGGTCGGCGTGGTTCTCGTCTATGCGGCCAATCTTCGTTTTTACAACATTCAGGGGATATCGCGGTACTTGATGGATTTGGGATTGGCTCTGATTTTTTTTAGCGCCTCTTTGCTTACGATTCTTTTAGCCGCGCGTCAATACCCCAACGAATTGCGCGATCGCACGCTTCAGGTTCTTTTGTCCAAGCCCGTTTCGCGATTTGAATTTGTGATCGCGAAATTTCTCGGCTCGCTTGCGGCGGGCCTGACGTGCTTCATTCTATTTATCCTCGTTTTTCTTTTCATCGTCCTGTCCCGCGCCGGCTCCATTTCATGGGTGACGGCCTTTCAGACCGTTTATTTGTTTGCTCTCAATTTGGCCGTTTTGGCTGCGATGACGAGCGCTTTTTCGTATTTTTTCACTCTCGGAGCCAATGTCACGACGACCTTTATTCTGTACCTCACGATCAATCTATACGGCGGATCGTTGGGCACCGCCGCCGCCGGGTTGAAGGGCCCGGCTTTCATTGCGGCGCACGTGGCGTATTGGGTCATCCCGCACTTTGAATTTTTCGATGCCCGTCAGCGTTTTGTTCACCAGTGGCCGGCGCTCTCGGCGCCGCTCGTGTTTGAGGTCACACTCTATGCTTTTTTATATACCGCTTTTTTTATCCTCTTGGGTTGGTCTTTGCTGAGACGCCGAAAAGTATGAAGCTGCGTGTGTGGCTGTGCGTATGCTGGATCGGTGCCGCGTTTTTGGCGGTACCGATTGCAGGGTCCTTTGCCGCCGATATCGGGCATCGAGCACCCACCGATCCGCTATATCTTCTTTTGGGAAGTTCAAAAGAGGGGATTGGAGACCTCATGTTTCTGAAAGCGGATGCTTATTTTCACGGCGGCATCGAGGATACCTTTCCCGAAGAAACCGCGGAGCAGCTGGGGCGGGAAGGAGTCATTGAAGACCACCACGATCATGACCATGACGCTCACGCGAAGAACAGGCTCAGCCACTGGGATTGGGTCGGCTCGATGGGAGAACGACTGAAAAACGTCGAACACATTCACTTGGCGGCAAAAAACCGCAAAGAATTGCTTCCTTTTTTTGCATTGGGCACGGCTCTGGATCCGCATAACATAGACGGCCTCTTAACGGCGGCTTATTGGCTCGTGCGGGATTACGAAAAGTACGACGATGCCCTTCAGATTCTCGAGAAAGGTCGGAGGGCAAATCCGCGTTCTTGGGAAATCGACGAAGGGATCGGTCAGCTCTATTACCGGCAAAAACAATTTCGAAGAAGTGCCAACGCATTTATCGGGGCCGTTCATAAAATGAAGAGGTCGACTGTCGACCCTCCCCGTCGGGCGGAAATTTATTATCTTCTCGCCGATTCTCTCGATCATAGCCAGCGGCCCGCAAAGGCCGTAAAAGCTTATCGAAGGGCTTTGTCAATGCTTCAGCCTTCGATGGCGTTGTATACCAAAATACAAAAACGACTCAAGGCCTGATCCTTTAAAAAGGGCATGCGATGAATAAGCGGAAGACCCTCTCCGGAGGGGCGGATTCTCGCGAGACAACTTCGCCGTTCGGCGTGCTTGATTTTTTGCCCTGGGATCACGAGTGGAACGAGTTTCATTATCAAGGCAAAAAAGCACTCAAGGCGATCCGGTCGATGCGCGAGGCGGGCGTGGGGATTGTTCGAGTCGATTTTCTCTGGGACGACATCGAGCACGAGCGCAGTCACCTCAATTTTTCAAAGTACGATCGGCTTCTTGATTGGCTTGGGCGCTTCGGGATTCGCGTCCTCGGGCTCTTATGTTATTCGGCCGGTTGGGCGGCGTTGCATTGGAACGACCCTCCGCCTGACGATCTGTTTCTTTGGTACGTTTCGAAGGTCGTGCGTCGATATCGGGATCGCGTAAAGTACTGGGAGGTTTGGAACGAGCCCAATGAGAAGATTTATTGGTCGGGCGAGTTGGAGCGCTATGTCACGCTGCTTCAGAAAACCTACACGACTTTAAAGAAGGAAGATCCCGGATCCAAGGTGCTGATCGGGGGTTTAAGTCAAAATGCGGGGGCCAAGCTTGAAGAGGCGTACCGTTGTGGCGCCTCGGGTTTTTTTGATATCGTCAACCTCCATCCCTTTTCGAGTCCTCTTCAAGACGGTATCGTGCTCACCCGATCCATGTATGACGACGCGCGTCGCGCCATGCTCGCTCAAAACGAAGGGCATAAGGAAATTTGGTTCACCGAGATCGGATGTCCGGGGCTGCGGCCGGGCGAGGTTCGCGACCCGTGGTGGATGGGGGACAGTCCGAGCGAGGAGGCCCAGGCGCGATGGGTCGAGACGGTGTATCGCGAAGCTTTGCAGTGGCCGGGAGTGGAGAAAATTTTTTGGGCCTTTTTCCGAGATACGCCGAATCACTTCAAGAACGGCATCGATCGTTTCGGACTTCTCCGAAACGATTTTTCCAAGAAGCCGTCGTTTTACGCTTATCAGAAAATTTCGCGCGCCTGGCAGAGAGGGCGGCTTTTTAAAGGAATGGGTTCTCAGGCCTAGATAGATATTGCGCGTAATCAGCCACGCCGTCTCGAACGTTTCTAAAAGAACCTTTGTAGGTTGTGTTTCGGAGTTTTGCCAAATCTGCTTCCGTGAAATATTGATATTGATCTCGGATTGAAGGCGGCATTTCGATGTAATCGATCTTGAGAGGTTTTTTTGCCGCGGCAAAGAGCGCTTCGGCCAGTTCGTTCCACGATTGGGCGTGACCCGAACCGATATTAAAAATACCTTTGTGCTCGGGGTGGTCGTAGAACCAGATCATCGCGTCGACGACGTCCTTGACGTAGACAAAATCTCTTTTTTGCCCGCCGTCTGCGTATTCGGATTTGTACGACTTGAATAGGCGTAATTTTCCGGTGTCACGGATCTGTTCGTACCCTTTATGCGCGAGACTTCTCATGGCGCCTTTGTGGTATTCGTTGGGACCGTAGACGTTGAAGAACCGGAATCCCGTGATCTTTTTTTCGGCCCCTTTGTTGAGAACCCATACGTCGAAGTCGAGTTTGGACTGACCGTAGGCATTGAGAGGTTTGAGGCTGGGGGTCAGCTTGTCGTTGTCCGAGAATCCCAGAGCTCCGTCCCCGTAGGTTGCCGCACTCGACGCATAAGCGAGGTAAACTTTATTTTTTAAAGACCACTCCGCGATGCGTATGGAATATTCCGTATTGTTGCGGCGAAGATACTCAACGTCCCGCTCCGTGGTGTCGGAGCAGGCTCCCATGTGAAAGATCGCGGTGATTTTGCCGTCGTAGCGTCCGGCTTCAAGCTGCTGGATGAAGGGGTCCGAATCGAGATAGTCCACAAAGGATCGTTTTTTGACGTTGTTCCATTTGGCGGATCCCCGAGCTTTCTCATCGACGACGAGAAGGTTGTCCACGCCCATTTCGTTGAATTTCCAAACGAGCACGCTGCCGATGAATCCCGCACCGCCGGTGATGACGATCATAACGAGCCTCTCTTTTTTAGCGGAAATATTCTAGCACAAAAAAGGCCGGTTCTTTCCAGTTTAAGAAGGGGGGGGTGGGAAGCGAGCTGAGTCCTTAAAAATGAATATGGACTAAAATAGTCCGAGATTGTATACTATCTTTGTATATATAAGAAGGGACCCATGAAGTATACAACCAAGACCGAATATGGCCTTTTGTGCATGATACACCTTACCAAGAACCCCAAGGCGAGCCGTGTAAGTATCAAGGAAATGGGGATACAGGAGAATTTCCCTAAGGCCTACATTGAGAAGATATTACAATCTTTGAGGCAGGCCAATTTGGTTGTCTCCAGGGCCGGTAGCCGGGGAGGCTACGCTTTGGCTCTTCCGGCGACAGAGATCACCCTTCGCCAAATCATTGAAGCGGTCGAGGGTTCGACGTTTGACATTTTCTGTTCCCCCAAAAAAAGAGAGCATATTGTTTGTACTCATTATTGTCTCTGTGGGGTCAAGCCTATTTGGCGCAAGACGAAAAAATTATTGGACCAGTTTTATGACACGATTACGTTGGATATGCTCACAAAAAATGAGCTTGAAGTTCAGCCTTTGATCGACGCGAAAAAATAATTTTTTTATTCGAAAATCAGACCCATTTGGTCTGAATAGGGCGCAAACATGAGCAAGAAAATTATTCAAGATATCGCGGACCAAGAATACAAATACGGATTCAAAACTCCGATCGAGGCTCATACTCTTCCAAAGGGATTGACCGAGGAGACGGTTCGCAGTATTTCCGCCTTAAAAAAAGAACCTCCTTTTATGCTCGAGTTTCGTCTTCGCGCGTTTCGGTATTGGCTGACGATGCAGGAACCGCATTGGGCGAAGGCCGATTATCCGAACATCAATTACCAGGACATCATCTATTATTCGGCGCCCAAGAGTGTCCAAAAAAAACAAAATCTCGAAGAGGTCGACCCGGAGCTCAGAAGAACGTTCGATAAGCTGGGGATTCCGCTGCTCGAGCAAAAACAATTGGCCGGCGTCGCAGTCGATGCGATTTTTGACAGTGTTTCGGTCGCCACCAGCTACAAAGCCAAACTACTCGAAGCGGGCGTCGTCTTCTGCTCATTCGCGGAAGCCGTTGAAAAATATCCCGATCTCGTCAAAAAATACATGGGTTCGGTCGTGCCTTATACGGATAATTTTTTTGCCGCGCTCAATTCGGCCGTTTTTTCAGACGGATCGTTTGTTTTTGTGCCCAAAGGCGTGAAATCCCCGATGGAGCTTTCGAGCTATTTCAGAATCAATACCGAGGGGACGGGCCAATTTGAGCGCACGCTCATCGTGTGCGAGGAGGGCGCGTCGGTGAGTTATCTCGAGGGGTGCACGGCCCCTCGCTTTGATACGAATCAATTGCATGCCGCGGTCGTTGAGCTTGTCGCGCTCGATCATGCCGATATCAAGTATTCGACTGTGCAGAACTGGTATGCCGGGGATCCCGAGACGGGCAAAGGGGGGATTTACAATTTTGTGACCAAGCGCGGCAAATGTGCCGGGCGCGGTTCGAAGATTTCATGGACCCAGGTCGAGACCGGTTCGGCGATCACCTGGAAGTATCCCAGCTGCATTCTCCTCGGAGACGACTCGGTAGGCGAGTTCTATTCGGTGGCCCTTACGAATCACGGCCAGCAGGCCGACACCGGTACGAAGATGACGCACATCGGCAAGAACACGAAAAGCACGATCATCTCGAAGGGGATTTCAGCCGGACATTCGCGGAACACGTATCGCGGACGCGTCGAGATCAAAAGGAATGCGGCGGGTGCGCGTAATTTTACTCAATGCGATTCGCTTCTGGTCGGGTCGCATTGTGCGGCGAATACGTTTCCCGAGCTGAACGTGCAGAATGCCAGCGCGACGACCGAGCACGAAGCTTCGACCTCCAAGATCAGCGACGATCAGCTATTCTATTTTCAACAACGCGGCATTCGCTCGGAGGATGCGATGGGTGCGATCATCAACGGATTTTGTAAGGATGTCTTTCGTGAACTTCCGGGTGAGTTTGCCGTGGAAGCGACAAAACTTTTAGGTCTCAAACTCGAGGGAAGCGTCGGTTGACGCGGTCAAAATGAAAAATGAAGAATGCAGAATGCAGAATGAAGAATAGGGATTTTTTTGGGACGCTTCATCGAACATTCTCAACTCTTAATTAGGAAACGTCCATGCTGTCGATTAAAAATGTACACGCAACGGTTGAAGGTAAAGAAATTCTAAAAGGCCTTGATCTCGAAATCCGGCCCGGCCAAGTGCATGCAATCATGGGCCCGAACGGTTCGGGGAAGAGTACTTTGGCCAAGATTTTGGCGGGCGATCCCGATTATGAGGTCACTCAAGGTTCGGTGCTTTTTGAGGGCAAGGATCTTTTGGCGCTGGAACCCGAGGATCGTGCGCTGGCAGGCGTTTTTTTGGCTTTTCAATATCCCGTCGAGATCCCCGGCGTCAACAACGCCAGTTTTCTTCGCATGGCCTATAACGCCCGACGCAAGCATCTGGGGCTTCCCGAGGCCGATCCGCTCGAGTTTGACGAGCTTCTTTCGGAGAAATTGGCCGTCGTCGAGATGAAGGAGGATTTCAAGAAGCGAGCCGTCAATTTCGGATTCTCCGGAGGCGAAAAGAAGCGCAATGAAATCGTCCAGATGGCGGTTCTCGAGCCCAAGCTTGCGATTCTCGACGAGACCGATTCGGGGCTGGACATCGACGCGCTTCGCATCGTGGCGGACGGAGTGAATCGTCTGAAGCGCCCCGACAGCGCGTATCTGATCATCACGCACTATCAACGCCTTTTGAATCACATCATCCCGGATTTTGTTCATGTGTTGTCGGACGGTCGCATCGTTCGATCCGGGGGCAAAGAGCTCGCTCTCGAACTCGAAAAGAGAGGGTATGAAATGTTGGCCGGAGACCCGTCGTGACAAACGCCGAAACTCCCGTCTTCGAAAAAGCCATCGATGTTTTCGCCCGATCCCAAGCGGGCACAACGGAGGCGTACCGACGCTTCAAAGAGTTGGGGTTTCCCAAAAAGAATGCGGAAGAGTGGCGCGATTTCGATCTGGACCGGATTTTACGGTCGCCGTTTGAGATTGATTCATGCGGGGCGTTGTCCGCGTCCGGCGAAAAAGAAATCGACGCTTATCTTTGCGGTCAATCGGGGCAAAATCGCATCGTGCTCGTCAATGGGCTGTGGCAGCGCGCCCGGTCGATTTTAAGTGATTTCGAGGCCAAGACATTGAGTTCAAAAAATACCGTCGATCCGCGATTGGCGGACGAGAAAAACCCTTTTTCTCTCGTCAACGCATTTTCCGCAAAGGACGGAGTGTGGTTGAAGCCGAAGACGACGTGTTCCGCCGAGAGGCCTCTCTACGTTTATTCCATCACGTCGACGCATTCTCCGGGATCTCGGGCTGCGGCTTTTTCCCCGAGAATCGAAGTGCATCTTCCCGAAGGGAGCCGGTCAACGATCGTTTTCGTCGAAACCGTTCTAGGCCAGGGTTCGGATTTGACCAATACGGTTTTTGCCGCACATCTCGAAAAAGGCTCGAATTTAATTTTCGCTCATGAAATCCATTCGGGAACGGGTCCAAGGCTCACGCAGCTGCGCTTTCGACTTTCGGAAACGAGCCGATTGGATTCGTTTTTGTTTCAAGCGTCTCCGAGTTTTTCGAGGACCGAGGCCTCGACCGATTTTGAAGGTCCGCACGCATCCGCTTTTTTCAACGGGGTGGGTCTTTTGGAGAAAGGTTCGGAGACCGTGCAACGCTGGACGATGAATCATTTCAACTCGAACGGCCAGAGCAACCAATATTACAAAACCGTCCTGGGCGGTGACGCCAAAGCGGCGTTTGGCACGCTCGTAAACGTCAACTCCAACGGAGTCAAGACCGACTCCAAACAACTCAACAAGAATCTCATTTTATCGGACTTAGCCCGTGTGATTTCGAGGCCCCAGCTTGAAATTTCTATCGATGAGGTCTCTTGTTTCCACGGTTCGGCGACGGGACAGCCGTCCGACGAAGAAATTTTCTATTTGCGCAGCCGGGGATTCTCCGAACGGGCGGCTCGGTCTTTGCTGATCGAGGGATTTATTCAAGAAGTGTTCGAACGGATGCCGGTTTCTGTTTCGGAAATACGTCTTCGTTGGGCGAGCCAGGCGCGTTCAACGCTCGAGCGCCTTTTGGATTCCGCTCAAAGGAGTGCGGCATGAGACCCGGGGCATCCCATGCGATTCGTGTTTTTGACGTCGAAGCCGTTCGTCGTGATTTTCCGATGCTTCGAAGCAAAATGAACGGTCATCCGCTTGTGTATCTCGACAACGCGGCTACGACCCAAAAACCACTGGCGGTGATCGAGCGGTTGGACCGGTTTTTCAAGAAGGAGTATGCGACGGTGCATCGGGGGATTTATACGTTCAGTCAGGAATCGACCCGTGAATGCGACGAAGCGCGCGAGAAATGTCGTGCTTTTTTAGGGGCATCCAAAACGGCGGAGATTCTCTTTGTCCGCGGAGCGACCGAGGCCCTCAATCTCGTCGCCGCTTCATGGGGCAGGAAGTTTTTGAAGGCCGGGGATCAAGTCGTCATTTCCGAAATCGAGCATCATTCAAACATCGTCCCCTGGCAGCGGCTGCGGACCGAAAAAGGAATCGAACTGGCCGTCCTCCCCGTGAATGACAAAGGCGAGCTTTTGTTGGATGCGCTCGATACGTATTTGAAGACGGGGCGGGTGAAGCTCGTGTCCGTGGCACACGTGTCGAACGCACTCGGGACGGTCCATCCGATCCAAGAAATAACGGCGCGGGCCCATCGGGCGGGCGCCCTGGTTTTGATCGACGGCGCCCAAGGCGCGCCACATTGTCCCGTGGATGTCCGGGAGATCGATTGCGATTTTTACTGTTTTTCGGGACACAAGTTGTATGGACCGACCGGGATCGGCGTGCTTTACGGAAAAGAAGCGATTTTGAATTCCATGGATCCGTATCAATCCGGCGGCGACATGATCGAATCCGTTACGTTCGAGAGAACGACCTGGGCGCCTTTGCCGGCTAAATTCGAAGCGGGTACTCCTCCGATCGCCGAGATCATCGCGCTGGGCGAGGCGATCGATTACATCGTGAAGCTCGGGTTGTCCGTGATTCGCAGGGCCGAGGATGAACTGTTATCCTATGCGAACGATCGCCTGGGCAAGATTGCGGAGCTTCGTGTGATCGGGACGGCGGAGGAAAAAGCCAGCCTCGTTTCCTTCGAACTCGAGAACATTCATCCGCACGATGTCGGAACCGTCTTGAACGAAGAGGGGATTGCCGTCCGCGCCGGGCATCACTGCGCGCAGCCGGCCATGCGCCGTTTCGGCGTGCCGGCGACGACGCGCGCTTCTTTTGCGTTTTACAATACGCGCGAAGAAATCGATGCGCTTGTCGAAGGCATCCGGAAAACCATCGAGGTTTTTAAATGAAGGGTTTAAATGATCGTGAATCCGAGGTAAAATTAGACGATCTCTATCAAGAAGTCATCCTCGACCATAACAAGCGTCCGCGCCATTTTATCAAACTCGAACATCCGAGTACGGCCGCTCACGGACACAATCCGCTTTGCGGCGATGATTTTATTTTGGAGCTGCAGATCGAGGAGGGCCGGATTCGCGCGATCGGGTTTCAAGGCCAGGGTTGCGCGATTTCCAAGGCCAGCGCTTCGATGATGGCCGCTTTTTTGAACGATAAGACGGTCGAAGAGGCGCTTTCGGCCAAACGCTTTTTCATTGAATTGTTGACGGCCGGTGATCTTTCGGTCGAAGAAAAAAAGAAGTTGGGGCATTTGAAAATTTTTGAGGGCGTCAAAAAATTTCCGATCCGGGTGAAATGCGCGACGCTCATTTGGCGAACGCTCGAAGAGGCACTCAGAGATCCGCAAGAGCGAGTGGGTGCCGTTTCGACGGAAGCCTAAGGACGGGTGGTTATGGAAACGACTCCAATCGAACTTTCGGCGGAAACCACGCCGAATCCGCACACGCTCAAGTTTAATGTGAACCGCACCCTCGTGCCGTCAGGGTCCCTTAATTTTCCCGATGCGGCTTCCGCCAAGGGTTCGCCGCTGGCCGAGAGGCTTTTTCAGGTGGAAGGGATTCTCGGGGTCATGGCGGGTCGCGATTTCATTACGGTGACGAAGCTTCCGTCGGTCGAATGGGAGGTTCTGGCCAAACCCGTTTCAGAGGCGATTCGTTCTGTTTTGAGTTCGGAAACGCCTCCTTTTGCGGTCTCTCCCCAAAACGCGCCGGTTTCCGGGGAGGGTTCGGACGACGCGATTTCTCGCAAGATTCGCGATATTCTCGATATCGAAATCCGTCCGGCGGTGGCCATGGACGGCGGCGACATCGTTTTTTACGGTTATCGGGACGGCGTCGTCACGCTTCATTTGCAAGGATCCTGCAGTGCTTGCCCGAGTGCGGGTTTTACGTTGCGCTTGGGAGTGGAAAACCGTCTCAAGCAACTGATTCCCGAAGTTCGAGAGGTGGTGGAGGTATGAGTCGGCTATCGGTCACGAATGCCGCGTTTCTCGAGAAACCGTATACGAATGCGGTTTCAAAGAAGCTCAAGGAGCGCGTGCTTGCGCTCAAAAAGGAGCGCCGCGCCTACATCGTGGCTCATAATTATCAGAATGCGGAGGTTCAGGAAGTCGCGGACATTCTCGGCGATTCGTTGGCTCTTTCCAAAGCGGCCATCGGGGCGGGCGCCGACATCATTCTTTTTTGCGGCGTCGATTTCATGGCGGAGAGCGCGAAGATCCTGAACCCCGAAAAGACCGTTCTTTTGCCCGTGCGGGAAGCCGACTGTCCGATGGCGCTCATGGCGACG
>Ga0172375_10003739_pt1 | contig 22926 bp, 8 predicted proteins | sample LakKiv1m_FD_114537 | JGI IMG/M metagenome (GOLD analysis project Ga0172375, IMG submission 114537) | Freshwater microbial communities from Kabuno Bay, South-Kivu, Congo - kab_092012_11.1m | ecosystem: Environmental > Aquatic > Freshwater > Lake | place: Democratic Republic of the Congo... | reverse complement strand
AGCTATTTTTCACTCTGCCAGGGATTGGCCTGGATTTGAACTGAAGCTCATAAAGACGTTTATAAACACCTGATCTCTGCAATAATTCAGCGTGAGTGCCAGTCTCTACAATCTTTCCTTCCTCAAATACCGCTATCTTATCCGCGTGCTCTATTGTAGAGAGCCTGTGGGCTATTACAAATACAGTCCTGTTGGCCATCAGCCTGTTAATCGCCTCCTGGACTAGCTTTTCTGATTCAGTATCCAGCTGGCTTGTGGCTTCATCAAGTATAAGTATAGGCGGATCCTTAAAAAGCGCCCTCGCTATAGCTATCCTTTGTTTTTCCCCGCCTGATAGCTTGACACCTCTGTCCCCCACTATAGTCTCATAGCCTTTTGGCATTCTCATAATAAAATTATGGGCATTCGCGGCCCTGCCGGCATCAATGACAGCCTCTATTCTTGCGTCAGGCATTCCGAACGCGATATTATTCCTGACAGTATCGTTAAAAAGTATGGTCTCCTGGCTGACAATCCCGATATGCCTGCGCAGGGATTCTATTGTAAAATCCCGTATATCCCTGCCATCAATAAGGATAGCGCCTTTTTTAGGATCATAGAATCTTGACAGCAGGCTGACAAATGTGGTTTTGCCTGCTCCGCTCATTCCGACAATAGCAAGGACCTGGCCTTTTGAAAGCTTTACATTAATCCCGTCTAATATAACCCTGTTTTTGTCATATGAAAAATTTATATCCTTAAATTCCATAGAATCCTTAAAATCAGTTATATCTGCCGCGTCTGGGATGTTTTTTACTGTGGCCTCTTTGTCCAATATATCAAAAACCCTTGTTATCGCGGCCATTGCCTGGAGATTTATGCCATAAAGCCTCGAAAGCCTCTTGAGCGGTTTAAGAAGAGATAAAAGCGCTGCCAGAAATGCTATAAACGCCCCTGCGCTCAAGCGGCCCTCCACCACCTCTTTGCCGCCATACCACAGGACCACGCCAGTACAAAGCATGCCCACAAACTCCCCAAGAGGGCTTATGATGGCTATGCGTTTTACTGACTTAATCATCATTTTATAATAACGGTTATTAAAGGCCTTAAATTTTTCCTTCTGATATCTTTCCGCCAGAAAAGATTTCACTATGCTTATGCCGTATATGGTTTCAAAGAGAAGTGAATTTATGTCAGACATGCTCTCCTGCGTCGATGTGCTGATTTTCCTAAGCTTATTCCCTATTTTTATAACAGGAAAGGCTATCAGCGGAAATATAAAAACTGTCACAAGTATCAGGCTTAAGGAGATCGAAAAATAAATTTTTATCCATATCAGGATTATAATATAAATAATCAGCTGTATAGGCTGCCATAAAAGATCGGTAAGCCCCTCTGTAATAGAATTGACTATTGTCCCGACGTCGAAAGTAACCCTTGAGACAAGCTCACCTGTCTTTACGCTCGAATAGAAATCATTGGAGAGGCTCAAGAGTTTTTCATATATCGCCTGCCTCACGTCTTTTAAAACTGATTGGCCCAGCTTGTTCATAAAACATGTTTGAAAAAACAGAAAGATCTCTTTTAGTAAAAACAAAACGGAGACAGCTATCACTACCCAGTTTAATAATAAGCCCTTGGGCATTTTATTGATTTTATCTATTATGTTGAGCAGAAATCCCGGGATATGATGGGCCTGGGGCAGAACGATACTTTTGCCTGTAAGGATATTGTCTACCACAGGTATTATCATGCCCAGCGATACCCCTGCCAAACTGGAAGACAGGACCATGCATATTATCGCAAAAATCATGACCCACAGGTGAGGCTTAACAAACTTCAGGAAACGTATATATTCTCTCATAGATTTTAATTTTAGCGCGTTTAACCTATCCCGCTGCGTCGGCGGGCAAAGCCCGCCGACGCAGCGGGACAGGCGCAAAATAGGTTAAAAATCATTTTATCACTCCAATTGACTTTTGCCAATCTATTTGTTAATATGAAAGATATGAAAAAAATAAGGGTTGGCGTGATAGGCCTTGGCCGTCTGGGATCCATACACGCTAAAATTTATTCCACATTAGAAGCCGCAGAACTGGCAGGAGTTTGCGATATTGATGAAAACGCGGCGCGTTTATCTGCGGAGACGCTCAAGACAAGCTGGCATACTGACTATAGTGAGTTGTTAAACAACAGATTAGACGCCGTAAGCATAGTCACCCCTACTATATTTCATTATAAGATAGCGAAGTTTTTCCTTAAGAACAAAGTCCATGTCCTGATAGAAAAACCCATTACAAGAACCTTAAAAGAGGCTAAAGATTTAATAAAAATAGCCGCTAAAAACCAGCTTATAATTCAGGTAGGCCATGTGGAACGCTTTAATTCCGCGATCCAGGCAATAGAAAAACTTTCCAATAAACCAAGATTTATTGAGGTCCACCGCCTTGGCCCTTTTACCCCGAGAGTAAAAGATGTCGGAGTAGTCCTGGATCTCATGATTCACGATATAGACATAGTACTTGGCCTCACAAAATCAGGGGTTAAGAATATTGACGCGCTCGGCATGAAAATACTCACAGATCACGAAGATATAGCCAACGCGAGGATACGTTTTAAAAACGGGACTGTGTGCGATCTGACAGCCAGCAGGGTGACAAATGACTCCCTCCGGAAGATCAGAATATTCCAGGATGACTCTTATATCTCCATAGACTATATGGCGCAGGAGGCCCTGATATATAAAAAGATAAACAACCAGATAGTCTCTGAAAAAATAGATATCCAGAAAGAAGCGCCCCTGCAAAAAGAGCTCTCCTCTTTCATAGACTGTGTAGCCAACAACAAAAAACCCATTGTATCAGGCAAAGAGGCGTGCGAAGCCCTAAAAGTAGCCCTGGACATATTAAAGAAAATTATGTAGGGGCGGGTTTTAAACCCGCCCCTACAAATACCTAATGAAAAAACATAAATTAATGATTGTCGCTGGCGAGGCATCCGGCGACCTGCAGGCGGCAGGCCTCATTAAGTCCCTTAAACAGATCAATCCTGATATAGAGATATTCGGCATGGGCGGAAAGAAAATGCAGGCCGAAGGCGCTCACATAACACACGACATTACAGGACTCGCTGTCGTAGGATTTTTCGAAGTATTAAAACACCTTTTAACATTTAAAAAAATATTCAATGATTTAAGGGGCCTCATAGAAACCAGAAAACCTGATGCTGTTGTCCTCGTAGATTATCCTGGCTTTAATCTCAGATTTGCCAAAGCCGTTAAAGAAAAAAATATCCCTGTCATATATTACATAAGCCCTCAAATATGGGCATGGGGAGAAAACAGGATACATGAGATTAAAAAATGCGTCGATAAGATGATCGTCATATTCGGATTTGAAGAAAATATCTATAAAGAAGCTGGGGTAAAGGTAAGCTTTGTAGGCCATCCTCTCTTAGATATAGTCAGGCCTTTATGGAAAAAAGAAGAGACTATTAAAACAGCTCATCTGCAACATGGCTCCATAAAAGTCGCCTTAATGCCAGGCTCAAGAAGAAAAGAGATACAGAAACATCTCCCTGCCATGTTAAAGGCGTGTGAAATTATTAAAGATAAAATCTCTAACGCTGAATTTATAATTTCCAAAATCAAAGAAATAGACCCTGACCTGTATAATAAAATCATAGGCAAGTCCATGATAAAACTTCATTCGCTGGAAAACAAACCCTATGAAATAATGGATATATCTGATTTAGCGCTCGTATCATCCGGAAGTGCAACCCTTGAACTATCGATTATGGAAAAACCTATGGTAATTATATATAAAACATCTTTTTTAACATGGCTTTTGGCAAAAAACCTGATAAGGATTCCGGATATAGGGCTTGTGAATATTGTCGCTAAAAAAAGGGTTGTGCCTGAACTGACGCAATACGACGCTACGCCGTATAACATCGCGAAAGAATCTATCGGGATTTTAAATAATCAGAAAAAGATCCATGAAATAAAAGAGGGCTTACGAAAGGTCAAATCTCAATTAGGCGAGTCTGGCGCCTCCTCCCGCGCCGCGCATATCATTAGCAAATATGTTCAAGAAAAATACAGTTAGTTGATAGATTTTATACCCATCTGGTAAGTTGCAAATACTTCTATTATATCTACTCTAAAAGGCATAATTATAGCGCGTTTCTAAGGCCTCTGGTAAATTCTATATATGTCCCATCTGGAGCAGCAGACAAAGCAGGAGCGAGTGGCTGTATAATATCTCTAATTTTCGCTACTCGCTTTTGCACTCGAAGCCTTAATTTATCCGGCACTTCATTGATTGAGACAGGATCCATAAACACTGCCTGCGCGAAATTATTAATAGCCTTCTTTATTTCATACAGTTTATGATATAAAAGGGCTATATTCCAATACGCATTTATAAACTTAGGATTAAGCCTTATAGCCGCTTCATATGCTTTAATTGCGCCAGCGGTGTTACCCATAGCATTATGACTCTTTGCGAGATCATAATAAGCAATGGCGTCCGTAGGCCTAAGGGCTAAAGCGGCTTCGTATTCTTGGATTGCCTGATAGTGGTTACCTAAAGCGGCGTAAACTATCCCCAGTTCTACGTAAGCATTAGTAAGGTTTGGATCAGCTTTTATGGCTTTTTTCAGGGCTTTCTCTGCTTCATTATACCGGCCTTGAAAGCAATACATTCTGCCTAAGTCATAACAAACACCTGGATTATCAGGAAAACACATTTTTACAGCAAATAAAAAACCTTTCCAATCCGTTTCGTCCCAATCTGGCGTCACAAGCTGATCTCGCCGCATCACATACTCAGTAACCTCCCGAAGTGTAACTTTTCTGTTTTTTCCGCCAACAGAAGCCAGCGTAACTTCTCCGGTTCTAAGAAATCCTATGAGATCGTCGTCCAATGATATCCGATAGGATGATGACGGGTCTGCCAACTCAACTGCTATGAGTCGAGCCAGCTGTGATTTATATACCTTCGCGGCTGCTCCTGTTAAATAATATTGATCTAACCCTTGAAACCACTCCGGAAGTTCCTTCGGCCTGAAAGTAACCATTGGCTCACCGGGAAAACTCGGAGTCTTATCCTCAAACAGCCCCACATCAGGGCCAAGACCTTGCAATGCTTGGACTATCATGCGAATAGCATATTTTTTTATTTGGTCTTCTCCTATAACAATAAGATCGATATCTTGAACAGGCCTGGGGCTTCCTTCCCGTCGCATGCGGGCTTCTTGTAAGCGCGTCTGATCTGCCGCTGCGCTGCCTACCACCATCACTGTAACCCCTGATCTATTCACTATGTCCTGAATGGCCTGGACCTGCGCAAAACTAAGGCCTGCGATCCCGCTTCTATCCATTAACTCCTTTTCCGACCCTTTGTCAGCAGGCAGCACTGAAGAAGTAGATAGCGCGGAAATATTGGAGAACCTGTGTAACGCGTATAGGTTGCGTTTAACATATTCTAAATCGACCTCCTCTTTTGCATAAGCCACAGCTAATTGTGAAATATTATCTCGATCGCCTTGAACATCACGGGAAAAAATTTGTTCTAATGTTTTGCTTTCTTCTCCAGCCAAAGGCCCTTGAAGCTGTAAAAGATCCATAAACTCTCTAAGCCTGGAAACTAATAATCGCAATTTTCCAGAATCTCCTTTTAATAAGACAGCTTCGGCTATATCCATAGCCAGGCCTATTGATAAACCTGCGGCAGTGCTGCTATGTAAAAAACTTTTTTGGCCCCATTCTCTAAAAAATATCAGCAGCGCTTCAAAACGCTCCTTGCCTAATGCATTAGCTAATTGTTCAACCTCGCCAGTTTTATGTATATTATCTATGGCTTCTTTGCCTGCAAGTTCTATCAGCTGGCTGACAAATTTCTCAGCCCGCGGATAAGAAACTAATGTCATAGACTTATTCAAAAGCCTTATTATCTGATAAACTAACCTATAATCCCCGCCCTCTTCAATCCTTCTCCGCGCTTCTATAAGTAATCTTTCTTTTAACTTACTCAATATATCATATTGCCAGGAACGCTGACGGCCCTCTATAATAATACCAATGAAAGGTTCTGCGTATCTCCGAGTAGCAAGAAACGCCTCATTACAATGTCCAGCCTCATGAGACAGAGTATATACAACATCGGCTTTATCAAGACTGCCGTTATAAGGCAGCATAATAATACTATGAATATTACGATATTCATCAGAAAACACTATCCTTATTCCTGCAGGCAGTTTTCCAGCCATTTCAGCTGACGCCAAGGCCCAAAGAAATACATCGTCTGGAGATACAAAGATTATCTGGTTTTCTCTAATTCCAGCGACCTCTGCAAATGTGCCCCTCGCGTTATCCAGGAATTCTAAGTGACCTGGATCAATATTGCCGGCGTTTTCCTGCCGCAAGGCATCATAACGCGAAGATAGGATTTCTAAAAACTTCTCGAACCCGGCATCTTCTGTCTCAAATAATGCCTGGGCCCTCTTTCTCATTTTATCTGGCAGGGCTGATTCCTGTATCTTCTTATCAAGCCATTCTTTTGCTCTACGAATAGCCAATCTGTAATCATAGCTTTCTAATGCAGTCTGCAACACCTCTGTTGGCTGTGGGATAAGATTATTTAAACCAACAATACTTTCTGCTTTTTGTCCGCTAACTAAAAGATACACCTCTTCTCCCGTTTCAGCAGGAATAGATACGCCTTGTTTTTTCATATTCTGCCATATGGGCCATTTTAAAAAAATATCACTTGATATATAAGTTCCTACCATCACTCCAGATGATTTATGAATTTGCATTTCAGGCTCTGAGCCTAATACGCTTGCCATTATTATTTTTTTTGCATATTCACCATTTCTGCCAGATGCATATTCTAATAATATCTTTGCGTTTGTAATCGTAATAGCTGATGCTGTTTTTTCAATAACCAACATTATGGACTGGCCTTTTAAGTCATCTACGCCCTGCCGTTTCAGTTCCATTAAAACCTCGGCCCACCTATCATGCCAATTCTCAGGCACATACCCATCTTCTTCGTCATAGCCCGAAGGCCTAATCCATCTAAATAAAAGCTCATTCTTAAAATTAACCACTTTGGCATTCGGCACCAAAGCTTCCAATGCCTTTTTTAAGGGCACGCTGCCCCCTCCTAATGTAATAATAATATCTATATTTTCGCTATTAGCATATTTACTTACTGCCAATAACCCTTTTCTCAAAGCTTCGCGTTCTTTAGGATCCATGAGTATCTGCCATTGTTCTTCTCTTATAGATTTTCTAGAAAAAGTCATCGGCGGCCTGAGGATAGAGCTATGCGCATCTTTGGAAAAATGCCTTCCAATGGCCTCCTTATATAAAGATTCCTGGAATTCGGCTAATTTTTTTGCAAGATCATAATCTGATGAATCGGAAGCTATTCTGAAAAGCGAGGGCTGTGTCTTTGAACCCCTGAACCATAAAAAATGCTCTCTGCCTTCAATATCTGTGAGGACTATTTTAAAACCGCCTGTTTTATCTTTTCTATCGTCTTTATTTATAAAAACTCTGGTTTCTTCAAAATAGCGCAGCTCATATTTTTTAAATTTCACGCCTTCCATGCCATCGATTTGAAAAATTCCTTCAGAAACATCTCTTATCCTGCTTCTGAACGCATCTTCTATCCTATTTTTAATATCTTCGCTAGAAAAAGCTGCGTCATCTGAAGTCAAATCGCCCTGCACTGTATTATAGCGAGGCAGGATATCTAAAATGTCTTCCAAGGAATACAAATTATTTGAAAATTGCTGATATCTATCCTCCATACCCATTTTTTCAGATAGTCTCTGGAATATACCTTTTTCAGAAAGCGCCAGAATAGACATCAACGCTGTCAATGTGCCATCCCTCACCTCTGTGCCCATAAAGATTGTCCCTCCATTATAGCCCTCAACGCCTATCGGGACAAAAAAGCCCTCTTTCTCTAATTCATGCATCTTAGTTACAATATTTGCCTCTCCTATATCCGCCTCTACAACCTCAGCCCCAAATCTTATGGCAATTTCAGCCACTCTTCCGCTGGTAGCGCTATGCACCACCACTCTCCATGGCTTATCCATAGCGCCTTTATCCGCATAAAGTTCTTTGTGCAGATCTACCCAGGCAAGCATGCAGGCTACATTCAACAGGGTTACTTCCTGTGGGTGTAGTTCTCTCACATTCCCTTGAAGATCCTTAATAACAAGATTGCCCCTATCTGCATCGCAGTCCACTACAAGGCCAAACATAGCTGCAATATGCGCTTTTATGGACTTCGTTATCTGTTTTAACGCGCGATCTATCGGCTCTATCTTATGCCTGAAGCGGCCTGGTGTTGTGTTTATAGAGTTAACCGTTATAAAATCTCCTAATATAGCGGGAATAATTTCGTATCCACCGCTGCCATTCGCATCATACACTGCTTCTCGCTTTTCATTTTGATTGCGCACCTTGATTTCTCTAATCTTTTCTTCTTTTAAGCGGAATACCTCTCTAATGCACTTACGATATCCTCCGAATGCCATATCTGTGTCTTTTTCATAAGCTGTTGGTGCCTGAGAATTTGTCCCTTCCAGTATCATTCTGTTCACCCCAAAAATTAATGTTGACTGGCCTCTACTACTGGCTATTTGTTCTAGCAGCTGGTGCGTTTTTCCTATCAAAACACGCATCTTCGGCCCATTTAATATTCCGCCCCGTTCATTTAATAAACTTTCTTCCGGCTCTTTAAGGCCTGTCAGATATTTCAACCCATTCCACTTTGGATTATTATGCGACGCAGTCACTATCACCCCGCCATCAGCCTCCAGTTCCCGCACGCTGGCTTCGATAAAAGGAGTAGTCACTATTCCGAGGTCTATTACCTCCACTTTGACCCCTGCCTTTACCATCTCTCTAGCCGCCAGCTTGATGCCTATTATCTGAAATTCGCTTAATGTCTTTCCTGTAATGCGAGTATCCCTTCCCACAAGAATTTTAAATGTTTTCTTCCCATCTTTTATCTTCCACCGCTCAAATAAATCCATAGCGTAGGTATAGGCATAAGCCATTGTGATAATCTTGCCTTCTTCTGAAACCCTCTCTTTTTTCCCAAATATCCCTCTTGCTCCAGAATATGACTCCGCAAATTTCAAAGGTTCTTTTTCAGGATGAACTATCAGATCCCAGTCTGCGACCTTGCTTGTATCAATAAGGCCGGAGGCAAGCGCGGCAACTCGTCTTTCAGCGTCTATAGCTATCCTGAGGCAATTCCCGCTACTATCAAATAGGAACACGAAAACTATTAAAATAGCCAGTATTTTATTACACATCTTATATCTTTTGCTTATCAATAACTTTGGCATATTTAGCTTACCTCACATTGCCTTATCTAAATATTGTCCCTAAAGATTCTAGGTGCGGCAGGTATACTGAAGACCTGATGCCTGAGCGCTGGATGAGTTGCTCCCACTGTCTCCATAAGTTCCCGCTGAGCATTTTCTGCATCTTTCCATAGCCAGGCATTATAAGCAGCTTCAAGCTCTTTTTTAAGGCTTGGTTTATACTTCATGACTTTATCCCCTTGCGCGGTGTTATACACATGCGCTATACGGTCATTGCCTGCCCATCGCAGTTGCTCCTGTATCCTGAAAGCCTCTTCAATATTGTTTCTGGCATCTTTAGCGTTCACAACAAGCGCTCTAAACTTTACCGCTATAGAGCCATTTAATTTTTGCTTCACCCTATCCTGTAGCTTATTGAGAACTATCTCTATTGTAACTTTGTTCGGATCTTGCGCTAATTCCTCTTTCCATAATTCCTGCATCGCGCCAGCTATTATTTTAATTAACCTATCCGCAAATTCATAACCAGCTACTGCATTAACAGCCTTTAAACCTGCGCCCATCTCTGTCCAGCGGTATACCCTTTTCATCCTCTCTGGAATCCCTTCAAAAATCTTGCCGCTGTAAAATGCCTCTATGAGAATCATGTCGCCATTCGGTATATATAACCGTATCTTATCAGCTGGAATCCTCGCCATATGTATCCATGGCAACCCTGATTCCAATACATGTCTAACCACTAATTTATGCCTGTCATTTGTCGCCAGGCCTGTCATTGGATCAATAAAATTTATGCCAATAATTTGCGGTTCCGGAGGTATTCTTGCATCTTCTGACGACATTAATGTGTTATATGCCGCCGTAGTATTAATTAACATATATAAACTTTCTCCATCTATCAGCATAACGCTATTTTGCATAGCCTTGGCCTGCGATTGGGCTATATTAGCCATTTGCATAACCGCTTCTAAATCTGAACGAAGCTGGCCATGCCCTGGCGGATTAATCTCATAAGAGATTCCCATGAGTTCCATCCAATTCTTCATCGATACAACTCCCATAGATACTGACGGGGTCCAAAAATAGCCATTATTATAAGGATGGGTTTCAACTTTAAAATCAGGGCATCCTTTTTCCTTAAAAGCTTTTATTAGATGCTCCAAAGCTTCTACAGGATGCTTGCCGTCCAGCTCAAAAATAATTGAATGCTTATCAAGAGAATGCCCTTTCTCATCCATTTCCCTCCCAATGTATCCAATGCGGATGCCATGCGCCCCCCCCATGTTCTTGAATCCATGCCTTGGCCTTTTGGCTTAAATTTGTAATGATTGCGGCGCCATATTTTAAACCAAGTCCCTCAACCTGATAGCGTATATCTTCAAGCATCACGCGCATATCATCTGCGCTTGCCCCTTGCCGCGAGAAAAATGCGAACTCATCTCCGGCTTTATATTTGTATGAAAACCCTTTGTTATCTGCGACTGTCCTGTCTACAATACTGAAAATTTCTCCAATAGGCCCTCGAGTAGAAAAACCAAGAAGGCTGTGGCCATAAAGCCTATTAAGCCTGGATAATTGATCCATATCCCCTATCCCCACCCACACATCTCCCCCCGCCGCTTGAATCCACATAATAGTTTGCTCTATCTTATGCGTTAATCTTAAAAGTTCTGCTAAAGCCTTGTCATCTTTTATCTCTTCAACTAATTCCATGGCCCTGAATAAAAGAATCCACGAGTAAACAACCTTGCCAAACTGTTCCCCGCTTGTTATATCTCCAGGCCCTCTAAGCGTCTGGATCCATGAAGCCATATTCCTGAAAGCCGGCACCAAATCATTTAGCATTAATGGGCGGTTATCCCCTGTTTCAGGCGCGATAAGGCCATATGTTTTAAGGTTTTTAAGCAGATCTTTCTGTAAAATCGAATTTGCCTTATTGATAACGCTCATTATATAATTTCCGAAAACCGCAGGATCCTGGGCGCATTTTTGGACTATAAACTCTTCTATCAGGATCGTCCATTCCAACAGCTCTGAAGGCGTCTCAGCATTTGTTGTGCGTATAATATCGCGCATTCCAGTAATAGAGCCTGGCGTTTCCATATCAGGCCCTGCCACATTTTTAAATTCATTACGTCGCTGTCCCCATTTAGAAAAAATTATAGGCGGCCTGAGGGCAGCGCTATTGTTAGAAATATCCACAAAAGAATATCCTGCGCTCTCAAAAAGGAATATAAAAGATATAAAAATAGCTACAGTTTTTATAAACATCTTGCGTTGTTTATCTCTTAATAAATTTAGCATGTTTGAAATATGTCCAAGTTTACTTTAGTTAGTCTATAGGCTTTCGCGCGCTGCAGTTGATGCAGCTTCAGAAGTAGCTAAAATTGGATCGAAAAGCAAAGCTATAATCTCTAAATCATTCAATTCTCTATATGCAGATTCCCTATCTCTTGCATTATCAAGCAGCTTATTCAATACACTATTTGAAACCTCTCGAAGCAAATTTGATATTTTTAATTCACCTGTTTTATACTTTTCTAATGTATTGCGCATTAATGCATAATCTTTATCTGAGATATATAAACCAAACTGATGTTTCAAGCGCAGAAGCCTTAAAATGCCCCCTATGCTAAAATTATCGCCATCTCCACTTATGCTTGCTCTTCCTGACAACAGATCATACAGCGAATCTGTCTTGCCATATAGATTGCCATCGCAATCTATGGCCATCTGTAAAAGTCCTGGCCCTGTGTATGATGAAAAACTCATATGATTAGCTGTATCTATAAATATCCTTTTGATTAATACAGAAATGCTATCGGCATCAACCGCCTGAATAGGCCCAGCATATTGCACTTCTCTCCCATCAAAAGTAGCAGCATTGGGATCGCCAGAAGGTCTTTGAAAATCCTCAATTTTAATCCCCAGTGCGGTTGCCAATTTTCCTAATTCCCGCATTGCAGTCATATATGCCCGTTCTGGCGCAGGCGCAATACTTGGATACGCCTCAAACACCTCCTCTTCAGTTAAAGCAAAGCCTATTGTTATATCAAAATCATTGGGCTCTAGACCAAAGAAAATATCTCTAATGCCGCCTCCCATAATAAATATATTACGCAATCCTTTATCTCTCAAAAATTTTAAGAAAGCTGCTGTCTTTTCGTCTTTTATCTCGGATAACGGTATTCTTTTGTCCTTTAAAGCCTGTCTGACCAAATCTACTCTCAATCCTTTTGGAGGGTTATCAGGTAAAACAACTGCTGTACTTTTAGATTCCCTTATTAACTTTAAAGCACGAATTGCTGCTTTTTGTGTATTATTAAATGCGCGTCCAGCTACTAATACAACTTGACCATGCTTATCATAGATAAGACGTCGCGACTTAGTTACAAGCATTCTCTCCAAAGCAGGAATAGCGCTATCATCTCCAATTTTCTCTAAGGCCTCAATAACTGGAATTAAAACATAGTCATCGGTTCTAATACTGAGCAATCTGGAAAGCGGTTCCACTGCTCTTGGATCGCGCAGGCAGCCAAGCGCAAATGCTATACCGCTGTAGACATAAAATGAAAAAAAAGAAGTATTAATAGGCTGATTTAATCTCTCCAGCAATGGTTCAACTGCAGCCTTGTTTCCAATTATTCCTAAACTCTGAGCAGCGGCATAACATATGCGCGGATCGTCATTTAACGCTATAATAAGGGCATCTATACAAATTTTAAAATTTCCAAACTTTGCTAAAGCGAACGCAGCTGCCATACGTACTTGCAAAAACATATCTTCAGATAGCCTAATTATTAAAGCATCTGCGACTGCTGGAGATGTAGTGTATTCGCTCAATTTCCTTACCGCATCTGCGCGAACTTCCCAATCATTAGATTGTAAATGCGCTAATAACTGCCACTCTTCAGATAAAATACCTAGAGCAGCAAACCTGTTTTGGATTACATTTGTTGTAACTTTTTTATTCGCAAATCCCATAGGCGGCCTGAGGGCAGCGCTATTGTTAGAAATATCCGCAAAAGAATATCCTGCGCTCTCAAAAAGGAATATAAAAGATATAAAAATAGCTACAGTTTTTATAAACATCTTGCGTTGTTTATCTCTTAATGAATTTAGCATATTTGAAATACATCCCATCTAATTTGACATTCTAACAATGTTAAAGTGTCAAGTTAGGTTATAAGTGTTCGCGTATTCCAACAAGCTCGGTTATAAGCGGCATAATGGTTTCTATTTCTAATAATCCTTCTTTTAATACTTTTATAAGCTGGCCTTGCCTTAAAATATAAATATTTAATACCTGTGTTGCGCCTTCAGCTATTTTTATAGCTTCTTCTAACTCTAATCTATTTCTAACCATATCTTCCGACACTATTAGAGTAGATTCCAATTCTCCGCTTGGGCCAAAATTATAGAAAAATACAGGGAAACTGAAAACCTCAAAATCCACTATTTTCATTAATTCCGCATCTTTAACTCCCTTAGGCTTAAAGCCTGAATGTTTTTTTGCATACATTAAGCCAATGTTAAGATGGTGGCCATATAGATTTGTATCTACTCCGTATCCTAATTTTGCATATTTATTTTCTATAGATTTTTTTATCATGGCCTGCACTAGATAAAACTGGATGTTTCTTATCTCTCTCCTGACTTCGCTATCTGTTGCGGCATAAGAGATAGAATACCTATCTGTAAATTTTTTGACAATTATGCCTCCTATAATCTTTCCTGTTGTTTTATCCCTCAGATAAAGCCCTAATCTTTTATTTCTAATAAAATCCTGGGGAGAATCGCCTTCGGCCCTAATAGCCTCTAATAATGGTTTTCTTCCTCTCGCTTTCAGATCCATCTCTTTTTCATAGAGTCCTAAAAATTCCTTTGTATATTCCAGGGAATCGCCATTATCCTCTATCAATTCCAAATTTCCTGCATTAATCGCTTCATCAATATTTCTTACATCCCTCCTGAACTGTCTTCTATGTTCTCCTTTAAAACCAGCATAATATCTTTCCAATGCTTGATCTGGCAACTCATTAGCCTGCATTTGCGGAATCTCTAATTCATAACTTATTTTACTCGGTTTATAAAAATATCCTCTCGATGTTAATTCTCCTGCCAATCTACTCTCTGGATTCAATATTTTAACAATATGAGCCCTAGAATCAGCCTCTGCCATTCTAAGCTGTTCTGGAAATGCACTCTTTCTAAATTCCGCTATACGCAAATCAAACACCTCTCTGATTAATAGCGTAGTGTTAATATTGTTTTCACCATCTCTATCCTCTGGCACTAATCCATAATTCGCCTCTATATCATCTTTTGCTGCCGCTTGGTTTGGTTTTACTAATAATGGAAATCTAAGTATTTTTGATGTTTCTCTATCCTGTCTGTATAATCCAGCTTGAATAGCGCCTAGGACATACTGACCGTAACCATCAGAATAATCAAATTTGGAACGGCCCTGGAAAAGCAGAATATCTCTTTTTTCATCTTTGCCTTCTTTAACCTTGGGGCTTTCTGCAGACTTATGCATAGAAACTACTACTGGAAGGCCTGTTTCTAAAGATAATACATCTAACATTGCATATAATTTGTCTATCCCCTTTATCCCAAACTGAGTGCTCTCCTCTACAAATATGACAGGCTGCCTATTGCCCTGTTCGTCTTCCGCGATCTTAAGCCTTACAATCCTTCTGGTTTTAACTTTATTTGTTCCATCTAAAAACGCTATTGCCTTATTAGTACCGTTTACCAAATATCCTGTAAGTCCTCTATTTAAAGAAGCTCCGTATACGCAGCTCTGACAGGCAGTAGAGCCTGGATAGTTACCTATATTGAACAATTCATAGAAGTCATCAGTAAATTCTACTGTAAAGTTATATTCTCCTTCTGTAGTGCTATACGCAAGCGCTTTTTCCCATTTTCTTATCTCCTCTATCCTTCTTTTTAGAACACCAAACCCTTCTATTTTCTGTAATCTATCATATAAGCTATTTCCTTGAACATCTGCTATTGCCTCGTCAAACTCGTTTCGCTCTTCTTCGCTCATTTTATTTATTTCTATCTTTATCGCCTCGTCTATTGTTTTTTTGTAATCCCCGCTTTCGTATTTCCATTGCCTGAATTCTCCTCTACATTCCGCCATTAAGGCATCCCATATATTTTGATATATCTCTGCGTCAGAAATTGTAGCAAGATATATCCTTATTAATTGATATATACTTCTGCCTTCATGGTCAACCCATTTAGCCCTTGGGTTATTGACTATATAATCCGTCAATATCTTATAGGCCTCTGCTTCATTTTTTATAACTAGCCTCTTCTTAAAAGCGGCTATCAATATAGCGGCTTCTGTCCCTTTTAATTTTTCTTTTAATAGAAATAGTTTATTATCATCTATGATATAGGTATTTATCAAATCATCTAATATCTCTTGGCTCAAGGAACCCAGAATCCTATTTAAATCTTCCTGATATTCTTTGGATTCTGCTTTCTTGTGAATATCTATGACATCTGTCAATTGCTCCAGATATAACATTAGATTCGTATAAAATATTTCTACATTGTCTATTGAAATCGGCCCATACTTTTTTAACAAAACATTAAATATATTAGACAGGACAATCCCTGCTTTATCATCAGGCTCCTGGAATCTTGATAATAGAATAATTTTTTCATACAACCTGTTTTTCATAGTAGCTGTCTGGTCCCTTAGGCCTGGATTCTCATTAATAGCAGAAATAAGCTGCCTTATTATATTTAAAGTCGCATCCCCTGAATTCAGCATTAATAATGGCTCATAGAATATATGAGGAATTTGAGTGGATATCTTAGGAAAAACTATCTGGTTATATAGGGCTTCTAATATCTCTTTTACCTTGCCATCTTCTATGTCATTCCAGGTTTTAGCGGAATCCCTGGACTTTCTATATAAAGCCCTTAGGCATTCAAATGACATATTTTGGAACCGATGTTCTAACGCGCTAATTAAATCTATGAATCTACTTAATGCCTCGTTATCTGCTGCTATCCGCGCATTCTGGGATAAAAATCTTGTCGCAAAAAATTCCTTATTAGGCTCTGTGACTTTACCTCCGCTCTTTAATTGATTGATTAGCCTTACTAATTCCCTATTATCTGTATTTCCAGTATATGGGCCGCAGAGAAGTTTCATATAAATCCTTACCCTGCTTTCTTCAGGGAAGTAGCTAAATCTAGTAACTAAGTCATTATATAACTCCTCTTTTAATTCCTGCGATATCTTCCTCTGCTGGCCTAATGATTGGACGGCTTCTACAAAAAAATCTTCGACAGTTTCCTGGTAAAGACTTTCAAACTTAAATCTTAAGACATCTAAAACATCCAGGCTATTTTCAAGCGATAAATCTATCAGCATGGATAACTTCTTAGCGCTGTCAATCTTGGAAAGAACTTTCCTTAGGTCTTCTGTAGCCTTGCCGGATCTTTGAAGTGATTTAGCCATAGGCTTAAGAGATTCTATCTTATCCTGCAAAACAAACAGATTCGCCAATATCCAGGACATCCTTCTTTTAATAAATGCGGCGTTTTCATGCGTAGATATATGTTCTTTTAACGCTTTAGTTAGTTCGTCTAATGATTGCTTTGGATCATCCCTTACAAGCATAACTATCCTTTCTATTTCTTCCAAACTAAAAAACTCTAATAATTCATTCAATACCTGTATATTAACCTGATACTGTTCTGGATTATTTCTGTAATATAGGTCAAATATCCTCTTTGCCTCTTCTATGTCTGAAGCTCCGATTAAAGGACCTAACAGATGATCGAATAAACTATATTTCTCATCCTCGCCAAGCCTTCTCTCAGCTGGATGCAGTGTAACTTCCCGGTTAAGGTTATAGGCTATTTCATTGAGCTTATCTTTACGATTAGCATCGTCTAATAAATTTCTTATTAGTATCTTAGATGTAGTTGTAAGAAACCTGGCAAGTTTAATATTTAACCCAAGCTCTTTAGCAAGAATATGCGCAGGGACTTTACGCATAGCGTCTGAAAGCATTGTTTTAGCTCTATCCTCTATAGAAAGTGTTTTTGTTATCCGGATTCTCTTATAGGCGCTAACTAAAGGTTTTGAGGTATTGATACCTGCTGCTTTTAATGCGCTGGCAATATTAAATACAGCTAAGGCATCTTTTTCTGTTTTGCCTTCTATTTCATCCAAAGCCTGGATTAAAAGCTGTACACCTGGAGCCCCAAGTTTAGCTAACACTCCGCATATAAAATCTCTTTCAATTGCTGTCTTTTCATCAATCCTATCATCAGGTTTTAACAGCCTAACTTCCTTGAGAACGCTGATCAATACTTGGATACCCTGCTGACCCATCTGGGATAAAGCTTTATTGAATGACGCTTCTCTTTCTGCAAGATATTCCGCGTCATATGTCTTTTTATTTTTCAAGATTTTACTTAACACTATCTGCAATCTATTATTTAAATAACTATACAGCTCTCCTATATTCTTAGTCCCGTCAAACTCATTTAATGCCTGGATTAGGGCCTCTTGGCCATCTAATAGCACAAAGCTATCTGCGATATCTACAATATCAAATAATTTAGAAATATTAGGCATGCCCTTTCCCGGAAAGCCATCTGGCTTATTTGCTGCCTTGCTCATAAATCCATACAAAAATTCTGCTGCTCCTTGGTCTGACAGCGCCTCTTTCTTCGCTTCTAAAAATTTTACCAATTCCTTAGGTTCGCCGCTTTTTCTTAAAAGGCCTATCATTTCTTGGATTGAACCAGGCAGTATAATCTCTAAAGCGCACGCTAATGGCATATCTTTATCGACAAAATCTTGTTCAAAATAGCTATATCTTTTTTCATTTTCTACCCTAAAAGCGGCTAAGAGCATATCTGATAATTCTATAATTTTAGTCAATTCTCCTCTATCCATATTTATAAGCTTATTTAATATAAAGCTACTTGACGCAAAATTTTTATTCATCAATTTATGCGTTATAATAGCTATCAGATTATCTGCTAATGCATAAGGATTGCGTTCTATAAATTCACTCGCGCTCTCAACTAAATTCGAAAATTCATTACGTTGCTCAACAGAGTTACTATGCCTATCCATGGAAAAATTAAATGGATCGTTATTTATCACCAATTTTATAGAATATCCTCTGAGGTCTTGAGATCTTTCTAAATCTCTCTTATAGTTTGTCTCATAAAATGAGTTTGGTGGAATTTTATGTTTATCTGCAGGGAAATCTTCTTTTTGATCTTTCATGAAGTCTGTTAAGGATTTTAAAAAATCACCCCTGCGTTTTTTATCATACCCGTCTCCTGTCTGCATATCCTGATATTCCTTTTCTAATAATGACTTTTCTTCGCGCAAGCATGCTAATGCTGTTAGCTTAGCTTGTAGCCAAGCTTCTCTATCTGGATCATCTTTTCCAGGTTCAATATTATCTAAATGGTCATTTATAAAATTTACTATTTTTCTACTCCCCTTTTCATAGCTCCATCGAATAAAACCACGAGAAACATGGCAGGTATATTCCAGCTTAGAAGCCGGATGGATACCATAAGATGGCGTCTCTACTGTTTGGCTAAGCCTTATAACTGTTTGGATTAGTTTATCAACGCGCTCATCATACCCCATTTGCCTTAATATTGAGTCCATGTCAAATAAGAGAGAAGTGTCCATAGCAATCATAGCTACTGATTCATATTCATCTGCCGCAAACATAGCTTCAGCCCACACACCTACCATATAACTATAGTGATAATAAGGATAGGCTGGCTGGCCAGGCCACATGCTTATACGTTTATCAGCTAAAGCTTTCATAATTCCTTCATCTTTAAGAGCTTCTATGATATGTTTTCCTTTTTCCTGATAACTATCAATTGCACTAGTTAAAAGCGAAGGGGCTATTTTAGCTAATATTATTAACCTGTATGGTTCCAGGCCTGGTTCATACGCTAAAGCTATTGCCTCTTCTATTCTGCCCAGAGAAATTAATTCTTTTGCCATTTCTGCTATAAAAAGCCCTGTATAAGGGCCATACAGCTCTGGGGCAAGATCTTTTTCTTTTATTTCAATAGGCATATGTTTATATACGTCTAATGCCTTTGGCCAGTCATCATATTCTTTGAATAGATAGGCTATATTCAATAGAGATTGCGGGTATATTTTAGATCGAACTTGATATAATTTATGTAAAATAAAACTGGCTTCATCTACATAGCCACTATTCAAAAGTTCTTTTACGAAATCAGCGCTTCTAACTATCCAAGCATCAGGAAATTCTAAAATACATTTTTCCGCGACTTTTACCGCAGATAAAACATCTCCATTGTTTAAATAATAGAAAAAATTGGCTCTAAGGAGACTTGGCATTTCTTGCTTATCCGTGATTAATGCCAACGCATCTTCCATCCTGCCCTGATAGGCTAAAAGGAAAGCATATTTATTTAATGTACTATCATATATATACATTTGTTTTGCAGCATAAAACCTTCTATGATCCTCATCTATAGTTTTCAAATAAGACAAGGCTGTTGTTATGCTACCTGTTTGTATTAAATATGTTATAGCCTCTAATCTATTCTTGCTAAGTTTTCTTTGTCTTTTTTCAGTTATCGACACAGCCTTAGAGAACGCCATCGGCGGCCTTAGGCTATATGTCCCCTGGTAAGAAAACCCCTTATTCCCGAAAAGAAATACAAAAATTACAATAATAGCTATAATTTTTTCATATCTCTTATGTTTTTTGCTTACCAATAACTTTGACATATTCACCTTGACCACATTTAATTTGACATTCTAACTTGACATTCTAACAATGTTAAAGTGTCAAGTTAGGTTATGTATACATTAGATATATACTTTTTATATCTATTTAATAAGTATACCATATATTATATCTATTAGCAAGACATTATTTTATGTCAAATTTTGTTAAAAAAGGAAAGTTGGTTTTCGAGGTTAAACTTGCCTATACCATATTCAGGTAAAACTGGGTATTTGCCAGTAAAACAGGATACGCAGAATTTGTTCTTTGGCAATGGCATTGCCTTGTAAAGGCCTTCCAGGCTTAGATAAGCAAGGCTGTCAAGGCCTATAAACCGCCTGGTTTCCTCTACTGTATGCGAAGAGGCTATCAGCTCTTCTTTGGTTGGAAAATCTATGCCATAATAACACGGGGAGACATGTTGTGGGCAGCTCACTCTCATATGTATCTCTTTTGCGCCTGCTTCCCGCAATGTCCTGATCCTAGCCTTAGAGGTAGTGCCGCGGACTATGGAATCTTCTATAACAACTATTTTTTTGCCCTTTACAACATCCTTTATAGGATTTAATTTCACCCTGACAGAGAGGTCTCTTATGTGTTGAGCGGGCTGTATAAACGTCCTTCCTATATAATGATTCCTAACCATACCCATTTCAAGAGGTATATTAGCCTGTTCAGAATATCCAATAGCTGCTGAAGAACCAGAGTCAGGGATAGCTATCACTAGATCAGCCTTGCAAGGCAACTCTTTCGCGAGTTCTATCCCAAGCCTTTTCCTCGCAAGGTGCACGTTGCTCCCAAATATATTTGAATCAGGCCTTGAAAAATATATGTATTCAAATATACAAAAAGAAGCCTTGGCAGATTTTTTATTGGATATATAATCTGATTTAAGGCCCTTTTTTGTAATAAAAAGTATCTCACCCGGCTCTATATCTCTTATATATTCAGCGCTTATCAGATCAAACGCGCATGTCTCAGACGCAACTACATATCCGCCGTCAAGCTTACCAAGAGAAAGAGGCCTGAACCCTCGCTCATCTCTTACCGCTATAATGCCGTCTTCCACGAGCAATATCATTGAAAAAGCGCCTTCAAGCTGGGATATGCCGTCTTTTATCCTCTCTCTAAAATCCTTTTTCTTTGAGTGGCTTATGGCATGGATAACTATCTCGCTATCCATGCTGGATTGGAATATAGCGCCCTGTTTTTCTAATTTTTTCCTTAACGTAAGGGCATTCGTAAGATTGCCATTATGCCCGACTGCTATGTGGCCTGACAATGTTTCTACTAAAAATGGCTGGGCGTTTTTTATGTTTGAAGAACCTGTAGTAGAATATCTGGTATGGCCTATCGCGATATTCCCTGTAAGTTTCGATATCTCTTCTTCATTAAATACCTCTGACACCAGGCCCATGCCTTTATGCTCCCTCACAAGCCTGCCGTCGGAAGTAACTATGCCTGCTGATTCTTGACCGCGATGTTGAAGCGCATATAGCCCTAGATACGTAAGCCGCGCCGCGTCTTTATGGCCATATACCCCGAACACCCCGCATTTGTCTTTTAAATAATCATTAGCCATATCTTTCGTTCTACCTCTGTCAATTACTCCCACTCTATAGTTGCAGGCGGCTTGGAACTAATATCGTATGCAACTCTATTTACGCCCTTGACCTCATTTATAATTCTATTTGAGATTTTTCCCAAAATATCATATGGCATCTTAGCCCAGTCAGCTGTCATCGCGTCCTGGCTTGTGACAACTCTCACAGCCACGACACTCTCATATGTCCTCTCGTCTCCCATAACCCCGACGCTTTTTACAGGCAGAAGCACTGCAAAAGACTGCCATATATTTTTATAGCCTTCGTATTTTTCCATCTCTTCCTGGACTATAAGGTCTGCGTTGCGCAGGATCTCCAGGCGTTCCTTTGTCACGTCTCCTATAATCCTGACTGCCAGGCCTGGCCCGGGAAAAGGCTGCCTGTAGATCATTGCATAAGGAAGTTTTAATTCTCTTCCAAGGAGCCTCACCTCGTCTTTAAAAAGGTCTCTCAAAGGCTCCACCAGTTTTAGGTTCATCTTCTTTGGGAGGCCTCCCACATTGTGATGGGTTTTTATAGTAGCCGAAGGCCCTCCTTTAGCGGAAACACTTTCAATGACATCCGGATAAAGCGTGCCCTGGCCTAAAAATTTCACCCTGCCTATTTTCTTAGCCTCTTCTTCGAAAACCCTGATAAATTCCTTTCCTATAATCTTACGCTTTTTTTCAGGATCGCTGACGCCTTTTAGTCTTTCCAAAAATCTTTTTTCAGATTTAGCAACGCGTAGATTTATATGAAAATGCTTTTTGAAAGTATCCTCAACATACTTCCTTTCATGTTTACGCAGCAAGCCATTATCCACAAAGATACACTGAAGCCTCGGGCCAATCGCCTTATGTAGAAGTATGGCCGCTACACTGGAATCCACGCCGCCGCTTAGACCAAGCACTACCTTTTCTTTTCCCGCTTTTTGCCTGATCTCGTTGATTGAATTCTTTATGAATGACGCCATTGTCCATTCAGGCTTAAGCCCGGCTATATTATAAAGGAAATTTCTGAATATCTGCGGGCCCTTTGGAGTATGTATAACCTCTGGATGAAATTGAACGCCATATATTTTTCTTTTAGGGTCAGCCATGCTTGCTATATGGCTGTTTTTCGTATGCCCTAAAATTATAAAACCTTCTGGGGCCTCTTGAACCTTATCTCCATGGCTCATCCAGACCTTTTCTTTTTTACCAAAACCCGCGAAGAAATTT
>Ga0172375_10003738_pt1 | contig 22929 bp, 20 predicted proteins | sample LakKiv1m_FD_114537 | JGI IMG/M metagenome (GOLD analysis project Ga0172375, IMG submission 114537) | Freshwater microbial communities from Kabuno Bay, South-Kivu, Congo - kab_092012_11.1m | ecosystem: Environmental > Aquatic > Freshwater > Lake | place: Democratic Republic of the Congo... | reverse complement strand
GAAAGAGTGTTCGCCGATCTCCACGTTGTGGGCGAGCTGCACCAGGTTGTCGATTTTTGCCCCTGCCTTCACGCTGGTCTTGCCGAAAGTGCCACGGTCGATGCAGGTGTTGGCGCCGATCTCCACGTCGTCTTCAAGTTCGACAATGCCGACGTGCGGGCGCTTGACGTGGCGGCCGGCCTCGTCGGTGGCGTAGCCAAAGCCGTCACTGCCGATCACCGCGCCGGGGTGGATGATGACCCGGTTGCCGAGCACACAGCGGGCCACGATGGTCACGTTGGGGTGCAACAACACGTCATCGCCGAGCACCACCTCGTCGCCGATCACCACCCCCGGGCCGATGGTTACCCGTTCGCCGAACTGTACCCCATTGCCGATGACCGCATGGGGGCCAATCGTGATCGCAGCGGGAATCCGGCAACCGTTGCCAACCACTGCGGTGGGATGGATGCCACCAGCCACAAAAGGGCGGGCCAAAAAAAGATTGTGGATGATCGCGGCGGCAAGATAGGGGTTTCGCACCCTGATCGCCGGCCGTTCGCACGCCGCTGCCACCTGGGGCAAAATCACCGCCGAGGCCCCGCTTGCGGCCAATCCCTCCAGGCGACGGGCATCGGTGACAAAGGTTATCTCCCCTGCCCCGGCCAACGCCAGATCATTCAGGCCCGAGATAGCCAACTCCGCCGGGCCAGCCAATTCGCCGCCCACCAAGGTCGCCAGTTCAGCCAATGTCTTCGTTGTTTGTTCCACACCTGCCACGCCGAATCTCCTCAAAAAAAAGCGGGGCCGTTCCCGCCTCACGGAAACCACCCCGCCTGCAATATTCTTTAAACCATGGGCAACCGACGGCCGGCAACCCCAGCATGGTGTCTGCTATTTCCCGTCGTTGATCCGGTTCCGCAGGATGCCGGAAGGCTTGAAGGTCACCACTTTGCGGGCCGAGAGTATCAACTCGCTGCCCGTCTGCGGGTTACGGCCGCGCCGGGCGCTCTTCTGCTTGACGTTGAACTTGCCAAAGCCACTGATCAAAAGATCCTCGCCGCTCTGCAGGCAATTCTTGGTAATCCGCAGAAAGGCCTCGACCGTGTCGGCGGCCTGCGCCTTGGTGAGCCCGTGATTTTGATACACCTTCTGAACCAGATCCGCCTTGGTCAGGGTCATGAGGCCCCCTCCTTAACTTTGTTGCCATTAGCTCCTAACAAATCAAAATGACTACATTTTGTCAAGAAATATGTTTGAGTGCGGCGCAGCCGGCGAAGCGTGCCGCCATATCCAACTCGTCCTCGATTCGCAGCAGTTGATTGTACTTGGCCACCCGGTCGGTACGGGAGGGAGCGCCGGTCTTGATCTGGCCGGTGTTGAGCGCTACGGCGAGATCAGCGATGGTGGTATCCTCGGTCTCGCCGGAACGGTGGGAAATCACCGCAGTGTAACCGACGCGGTGGGCCATGTCCACCGCGTCGATGGTCTCGGTAACGGTACCGATCTGGTTCAATTTGACCAGGATAGAATTGGCAACCCCCTGGCCGATACCCTTGTGGAGGATCGCGGTGTTGGTAACGAAGATATCGTCGCCCACCAACTGGATAGCGCCGCCCAGGGCCTCGGTCAGCTTCTCCCAACCGGTCCAGTCGCCCTCGGCCAGGCCATCCTCGATGGAGACCAGAGGATACTTATTGACCCACCCTTCGTAGAACTTGATCAGTTCCTCGGTGCTCTTGCGGGGCTTCTTTTCCGCCGCGAGCACGTAGCACTTTTTCTTAGGATCATACAATTCGCTGGCCGCCACATCGAGGGCGATAAAGATGTCCTTGCCCGGCTTGTAACCCGCCTTGACAATAGCCTCCAGCAGCGACTCCATGGCCTCCTCGTTAGAGCGCAGGTTGGGGGCGAAACCGCCCTCGTCTCCCACCGAGGTCTGATGGCCTGCCTTTTTGAGTACCGCCTTCAGGCTGTGAAAGGTCTCGACCCCCATCCGCAATGCCTCGGCAAAAGAGGCGGCGCCGGCCGGCATGATCATGAACTCCTGGATATCGACGTTGTTGTCGGCGTGGGCTCCGCCGTTCAACACGTTCATCATCGGCACCGGCAGGGTCTTGGCATTGACGCCACCGAGGTAGGAATAGAGCGGCAGCCCCACCTCCTCGGCCGAGGCACGCGCCACCGCCATGGAAACCCCGAGAATGGCGTTGGCCCCAAGTTTCTTTTTATTCTCAGTGCCATCGAGACCAAGCAGGGCCAAGTCCACCATCACCTGCTGGGTGGATTCAAGGCCGATGAGCGCCGGCCCGATCACGTCGTTGACGTTGCTGACCGCGGTCTCGACTCCCTTGCCCAGATAACGCTTCTGCTTGACGTCCCGTAACTCCAAGGCCTCGCGGGTGCCGGTAGAAGCGCCAGACGGCACCAGGGCCCGGCCATAGACGCCTGAATCCAGATACACTTCTACCTCAATGGTGGGATTGCCGCGGGAATCCAACACCTCACGGCCCAGTACACCGATAATCTCGCCCATCGTTCCTCCTCAGGAATAGCCTGTGATAGAAAATATCACACAATACGGTACTGACAATTCCCACGATTCACATTTCTTGCGCCTCAACCGCCGACCGCGCCCGCCATGCTGAAGATCGGCAGATACATGGCAACCACCAGGCCACCGATGATGCCACCCAGAAAGACCATCATCAAGGGCTCGATGGCGGCGGTGAGGTTCTCCACCGCCTGATCGACCTCCTCGTCGTAGAAGTCGGCGATCTTGGTCAACATGACATCCAAGGCGCCGGTGGCCTCACCCACGTTGATCATCTGGACGACCATCCCGGGGAAAACGCCGGTCTCGGCCAATGGCTCGGCAATGGCGCGGCCCTCGCTGATGCTGTCCGTGACCCGGAAGACCGCCTTTTCCACCACCTTGTTGCCGGCGGTACGCGCCACCACATTCAGGGAATCGAGGATTGGCACACCGCTCTGGAGCATGGTGCCCAAGGTACGGGTGAATTTGGCCACCGCCACCCGCCGCAGAAGCAACCCAACGATCGGCATCTTTAACAGAAATTCGTCGATCCTTTCACGTCCTTTTTCGGTCTTGTACACTTTTTTGATGGCAAAGACGATACCGACGATGATGCCGATGATGATATGGAAGTTACCCTTGACGAATTCGCTCATGTTCACCACCATCTGGGTGGGGGCCGGCAGGGCGGAGCCGAAATCGGCGAACATCTTCTGGAAGACCGGCACGACAAAAACGAGCATGACCGCGACCACCACAAAAGAGATGCAGAGACAGATGATCGGATAGGTCATGGCCCCCTTGACCTTCTTCTTGAGCGCCATGTTCTTCTCCATGAAGCCGGCCAGACGATTGAGGATGGTATCGAGAATACCGCCCAATTCGCCTGCCTCCACCATGTTGCAGTAGAGGGTGTCGAAGCTGGTGGGGTGCTTCTTCATGGCATCGGCAAAGGTGGTGCCGGTTTCGACATCGCTCCTGATCTCCCGCAGGATCTTCTTGAAAGTGGCGTTCTCCTGCTGCTCGCTCAAAATCTCCAGACTTTGCACCAATGGCAGGCCAGCGTCGATCATGGTGGAGAGTTGACGGGTGAAGATCACCACATCCTTGCCCGTCACCTTGGGCTTCATGAAGGCGAGGTTGGCGAGCAGATCAGGCGGTGCCTCTTTGATCAGCGAGGGAGTGATGCGCATCTTCTTGAGATGCGCCTGGACCATGGCCTCATTGCCCAACTCCACCTTACCGCTGCGCTTCTCACCGTAGGAGTTGACCCCCTTCCACATGTAAATCGGCATAATCTGTCTCCTTTCATTGGCTGCCGGACACTCCAAGTTTTGTTATAGCGGAAGGAATGGCCAAAAACAAGGGCCGGGTCCAGGGGAAATGGGGCGAAGGGGAAAGCGACAACCACCGGAATCGGCCGTCAAGCCGAAGCATTCCTGGCGCTGCTTTTCATTTGACAGCGTGAACGGAATCATTTATATAAGCACTTTCTTGAAACACGGCAGGAAACCGGATCCGCGTTGAAAAGGCAACCTCAGACACGAGGGCCCAGGAGGAGCACCATGGCAAAGGCATCTCAGAGCAAAGCAACGGACAAATACGCAAGCGGCATGTTTCAGCCGGTGATCGACAAATGCGAAGGTTGTGGCCATATCGTGGAGGCGAGTGCCCAGCGGTTCTGCGATGCCTATATCGTCCCGTCGGCCAAGTGGCGGCTCGGCATCTGCAATTTTGCCACCCACGCTAAACCGGAGATTGTCACGGCCAAAACCCGCGTCAACCCGCTGAAGGCGTCCAAACGGGCCGCCGCCGGCAAGAAATAAACAAACACCCCCAAGCTGTCAACTCAATCGGGCCCCGCTTTTGCGGGGCCTTTTTTTTGCCAGTCCGCGGCTGACCGGCCATCCCTAGAAAAGTTCTCGCCCATCAGCCACCCGGGCCTTGGGATAAAGGGCGCTGAGCAGCTTTTCATCCTCAAGTATCTCCTGGAATTTGGCATACGCCCCCTCGAAATTGCCGGGGACTGCACTCCCCCCGCGGACCGCCTCGACCGCCTCGGCCAACAGTTTTGTCCCCTTCGCGTGAACCGCCTGGAAAATCCGGTTCAGCAGCAGGTCGGGTGATTTTTCGTAGGGCGGCACCGCGGTGCGGATGGCGATCACGGCCTGCGCCACCGTGGGCGCAGCCAACAGGGCGAAGAGCCGTGGCGTGTCATGGACATCCGCCGCAGTCAACAGATGCTCCACCGTGGCCGGCGTCAAACCATTCACCAGTTCCGCCAGCCGCGCCTTGGCCTCGCCCTCGTCGGTGGCGAGCAGCAACCGCAGGTACGGAGTCACCTCGGCGGGGGAGAGCGATCCCCTGCGCACCACCTGTGCCAGCCACTCCACCTGCATCTCCGGGCTCTTCGCCACGAAAGGCAGGTATTTCTCATACCATTTTGGCCGCCGACGCCCATTTCCCTTGGTCATTCCCCATTCTCCGCTGTCGAGTCCGCGATCACGCTACCTTATTGATGGCCGGTTGGCAAGCCAAGCCATCATGCTGGCCGCCTGACGCAGTTGCACGACGGACATCTCGGCCCAACGCTCGATAATGCCACAACACTTCGGGATTACTTATTAAAATAAGAATTTTATTTGACCTCGCTGCGGTTCCACGCTAAGGTAACAGGACAACAATCAGCCAACCAGCGGATATCCGCCATAATTACCAACCACCGCACCGGTTTTGTACAGACCGCCACCACCAACCACCGCGTGGAGAGCCCCCATGGCCCCCCCGAAAAAACGGCCCATCCTCCGTCCGACCTCCCGCCCCATGGTCTTGTTGCTGCTTGCCTTGGCTGCGGGTATTGGCGTGGCGGTCTGGTGGTTCCTACTACGGCCCGAGGTTTCCCCGCCGCTGGCCAAGCTAACGGCATCGGCGCCGAAATCAGCCCCGCCCGCCACGCTACCGGTTCCCGGACCAAACGCGGCCCCTATCCCGGGAACAACGCCGGCATCGCCCTCGACGCCACCAGCGCCGTCCGCCAAGACACCAGCCCCGCCGGCGGCCGCCGGCGAGTGCCAACAACTCAGCACCGAAATCAAGGGATTCTTCACCCGGCTCGACCAGGAAGAATACATTACGCCCCGCAAACTGGACGGCGGCACCCGACTCTATGTTGGCCGGCTGCTGGACAAGCTCTTTGCCAACCCGCCGGTGGTAGTGGGCGAAACCAACACCTTCTTCACCATTATCCGCAACACCGCCCACTTCTACCGCATCCTCAAAAAGGATGACGTGCTACTGGTCAAGGATATCCTCCTCAACGAAAGTGAGAACCTTGAGCCACTCATGGCCCTTTTTTACCACTGGTCACTCAAGGCCCCGGAATGTGGCGAAACCGAGTTGGGGATAGCCATGCCACTGCCCGGCCTCTACGAATACGCCGGTTTCTTCCTCAACACCTTGGGCGGCCGCTCCTATCTCTTCCGTCGGGAATCCCGGTTGCGGTCGCTGGTCAAATATTACTCAATATTGGTGCTGGACCGCGCCAACAGCCAACGCCTCAATGCCCACGGCATCGACATCCGCCCGGCTCTCGATTCCCTGAGCGAAGAAATACGCAACGCCCAGAAACTGAAGGGCCGCGCAGGGTATCTCGCCACCCTCACGGAACTCCAGGGGAAATATCGGCGTCCTGCCAACATGGCCAGCACAACGGTCATCCCCCGCTGAACAATCCCTAAATCCAGGGCAACAAAAAACCGGCCGCGGGTTCCGCTGGCCGGTTTTTGTTATGCCTATCTTGCAAGAGGGCGTCAGCCCAAAAGACCGCCGAGGCTAAAGCTACAGCCACCGCCCTTGGCCGGCGGCTGCTTGTCAACCGTGCCATCCTTGGCGCTGCAACCGCCAGCGGCCAGCAGCAAAGCCGCAAGCATTCCCATCAGCATGCCACGGCGCAACCCTTTCATGTTGTTCAGCCTTTCCATAATCAACTCCCGATGGTTCAGCGGTTAGCGACGATCGCCGAGGAAACGAAGCAGCATCAGGAAAAGGTTGACGAAATCGAGATAAAGGGTCAGGGCGCCCCAAATGGCTCCCTTGCGCAGCCCGGCCTCGCCATCGCCAATCATGGCGCCGGCGCCCAGGGAACGAATCTTCTGCACGTCATAGGCCGTGAGTCCGGTGAAGACGATGACGCCGATGCCGGACATCACCCAGGAGACCATCGGACTCTGGAGGAAGATGTTCACCAGACCAGCGATCACCACGCCAACCAAGCCCATGAAGAGGAAAGAGCCCCAACTGCTCAGGTCTTTCTTGGTCACCGCGCCGTAGGCGGCCATGGCGCCGAACATGCCGGCGGTGACGAAGAAGGTCGCGGCAATGGAGGAGCCGGTATAGAGGAGCAGGATCGAGGAAAGGGTCACGCCGTTCAAGAGTGCGTAGCCGAGGAAAAGGCCGGTCGCGGTGGCAACGGCCATCTTCGCCACCCGGGCGGAGAGATAGACCACCATCCCGAGTTCGGCGATGATGAGGCCGTAAAAGACAAAACGATTGCCGAAAATGAACTGGATCGCGGCTGGCGACTGGACCACCGCCAAGGCGGTGATGCCGGTAAGCGCGAGGCCGGCGGCCATCCAGTTGAAAACCTTGACCAGAAAGGCGCTGGCAGCCTGGGCCCGAGCCTGGGCCATTGCCAAAGGATACTCATCACCATGATACATGCCTTGCCTCCTCCTCAGCGGACTTGATAAACAGAAACCCCATAAATGCCTACGGGCTGGATTCCCCCAACCCGCTTTTACCATAATCAGTACGCCACGAAAAGCAAGGCGCCTTTACTTGACCCCCTTGCTGTTCAAAAACGGCGCATACTTCTTGTCGGTGCCGAGGATATGCTTGTCAAGCCAGTCGCGCAGGAACTGGGAGACCTCGATGCCGAGGGCGGCCTTGCCGGCCTGCCAATCCTTTTGCAGGGCAATGACCTTGGCGGTCATCTTCTCATGCTTCTCCTTGTGCCCCGCGAATTCCGGGTAGCCGTTGCCCTGCATCAACCGCTCCTCATTAGCGAAATGGGTGGCGGCATAGCTGACCAGCTTCGAAAGCACGCCACCCAGCACCTCCTTGGCCTTCTTCTGCACCATGGCCTCGTGCAGTTCGTTGATCATCTCCACCAGCTTCTTGTGCTGGTCGTCGATTTCCTTGATGTTGACACTGTACTCGTCCTTCCAGTTCAGCAGGGCCATAATACACCTCCGTTCAGTAATTTTTTTTAGCGGGGGGGGGGCACCCATTTGTTTTATGATGGCGGAATTCCCGGCGGAAGGCAACGGGGAAAAGCATCGAAAAAAATGACCGGGGGCCTGGCATATAACCTGCTCCGTAAGCTATAATGAAATTTGGCGCGCTGTTCAACTCCCCCCAAAAGAGCCCCGGTAAACTCCGCATCGACAACCTCCGCCAATGGCTGCCATCGCTAAAAAAACCAGCCCCGATCCGGCCTTGCCGGAAACAAGGCAGTTGACCGCCCAACTGCGCCGGGCCATGCAGGACAAAGACGTGGATGGCTTCCACGCCGGGCTACTCGCCTATTTCGCGCTACCATCACCACCGCGACCGCACCCGGTGGTGACCATCTGCGCCAGCCCCTTTGACCCGGAGTGGTTTAGCGGCCTGCCACCACAGATCCAGCTTTACGCCATGAGCGAAATATGGAGGGAATATCTGTTTGATCTCCAACCCCTTGCCCCTATCCGCGATTTCCTTGGCCACCGACGGCGACTGGAACGGCTACCGGCCGAGGCCCGGCTATCACTGCTCTACTTCCGCCTCGCCATCCTGTTGATCGACGGCGATCTGGTTGGGGCCAAAAAAGAAATTGTAAAGGCCGGCAAATCGCTTGACTCTTTGGGCATCCTCGGCTGGTACACCTTGGCGGAGGGCAATCTCACTGCCGCCCTGGCCGCCTTTGCGAACGACCTCGCCCAACTCCAACAACTGAACCAGGAGCCTCGCGCCTATTTTACAGGCTTCGAGGGGGTGCTCTATCTGCTGGCCTTGTTGCAGGCGGACAACTTCGGCCACCTACAAAAGGTTGCCACCTTTATCGGTGACGTGGAGGCAGTCCAGCCGCACAATCGCCTCCTGCCCACATACCGGGTACTGGCCTCGGTGGTGGCGCTGCTGGAAAACCGGCAGCATGACGCCCACGCGATGCTGCAAGGCTTCGCCCCCGCCAGGCTCGATGCCATCGCCCTTCTCTTTTACGGCCTTGCCCAATTCTGGCTCTACGGCTCGCTGTCGCAGGGGTTGCATAAACTGATCGCCGCCACGGCCCACCGCGCCACCAAGGCCCAACAATGCTGGCTCGCCACGCAATACGCGGCACTTCTCGCCGCCACCGACAATAAGCCCCTGCCCCGCGACAACACCGCACCATGGCTGATGGTTAAGGCCATCCAACCTCAAGAGCCATGGCAGCGCGCCCTGAAGGCGCTGGAGCACAGCGGCGCCATCCAAGCCACAACGGGAACGCGCACCCGTATGGCCTGGTGGTTTCGCCATGATGAGGAAACCGGACGCTGCGAGCTATTCCCCAGGGTGCAGCAGCAAAACAGCCGAGGGGACTGGAGCAAGGGGCGCCCGCTTTCGCTGGCCAAACTACGCGGTCCCGACCGCCTCACCTTCATGACCGACCCAGACGTGGCCATCTGCCAAGCAATCGTCGCCGGGGAAGATGGCAGCGGCAAGCGCTTCTTTATCGACAGCGATCGGGCCTTGCCAGCGCTCATCGGCCACAACCATCTCTTCCTGGCCGAGGATCCCGGACGCCAAGTCGCCATTGAGGCTGGAGAACCGGAATTGACCGTAGAGGAACACGGCGCCACCATCACCGTGCGTTTCTCCCCCTTCCCCACCGAAACCGGGATCGCCCTGCTCCGCCAAACCATCACCCGTTACAAGGTGGTGCAGTTCACCGAGGAACAGCGCCGGGTGGCGGCGATCATCAGCCCGCAGGGCCTGAAAATTCCGCGCGATGGCCGCGAGGAACTGCTGACAACCCTAGGCGGTATGGCCTCCTTCATGGCGGTCCAGTCCTCTCTCGCCGGCACCCCGGCCGGGATTCAGGCCCTGGCACCAGACCACCGCATCCGTGTCCACCTGCTGCCATCGGGCAACGGCCTCCGGGCCGGCCTCTATGTCCGCCCCTTGGGCAGCGCCGGCCCCTACTTCAAGCCGGGTGAAGGGCCAACCACCGTGGCCGGCACCTTCGGCGACCAGCGCGTGCAGACCCGGCGCGATCTGGCGCTGGAGGCGGAGAATGCCGACCAGGTCGCAACCGCCTGCCCCACCCTCTCCGCGCTTGACGGCAGCGACCGCGAATGGCTTCTGGAAAAACCGGAGAGCTGCCTCGAACTGCTGGAAGAGCTACGCGCCGCCGGCGACGCCATCCTGGTGGAATGGCCAGAGGGCGAAAGTTTTTCCATCAGCCCGCCAGCCAGGCTTGAACAGCTCTACATCAATCTCCACCAGAAACAGAAGTGGTTCGAGCTGGGCGGCCAACTCACTCTCGATGATTCCCTGGTACTCGACATGCGCAAACTGCTGGAACTGACCCAGGTGGCAGCCGGCCGCTTCATCCCGCTGGGCCAGGGCCATTTCCTCACCCTGAGCAACGAACTGCGCAAAAGGCTGGACGAGATTCGCACCTATGCGGAGGTGCGCCGCGATGAGATCCGACTGCACCCGTTCGCCACCCTGGCCCTGGAAGATTTCGCCGCGCCCGGACGCTTCAAGGCTGACCAGGCCTGGCAGCGCTTGGTGCGCCGGGTAAAGGAAAGCGAGCGCCTGGAATCGCCAGTGCCATCCACCCTTCAGGCCGAGCTGCGCGATTACCAACTCGACGGCTACCGCTGGCTCGCCCGCCTGGCCCATCTTGGCGTCGGTGGGTGCCTGGCCGATGACATGGGACTCGGCAAAACGATCCAGGCCTTGGCAATCATCGTTGCCCGCGCCAAGGGCGGACCCACCCTGGTGGTGGCCCCCACCTCGGTCTGCCTCAACTGGCAGCAGGAGGCCAACCGCTTCGCCCCCACCCTCAAAATGTGCCAGTTCAGCGGCCGACGGCGCAAGGAACTGCTCACCGACCTTAAACCATTTCAAGTGGTGGTCGCCAGCTACGGCCTGTTACAGCAGGACGCCGAGGCCTTCGCCGCCATCGACTGGCAGACTATCGTACTCGACGAGGCGCAGGCGATCAAAAATTTCCTCACCAAGCGTTCGCGGGCGGCGATGGAACTCAACGGCCGCTTCAAATTCCTTACCACCGGCACCCCTATCGAAAATCACCTGAGCGAGCTATGGAACCTCTTCCAGTTCATCAACCCGGGTCTGCTCGGCCCCCTGGACCAATTCGGCAAACGTTTTATCGTACCCATAGAACGGGAAGAAAATCCCGAGGCCCGGCGCCGCCTCAAGAAACTGGTGCAACCCTTCATCCTGCGACGCATGAAACCACAGGTGCTGGAAGAATTACCGCCCCGCACCGAAATCACCCTCCAGGTCACCATGAACCGGCAGGAAGCCGCCCTCTACGAGGCGCTCCGCCAGAAGGCAGTGGCACGACTGCGCAGCGGGCAGACACCCGGCCGCCACCACCATCTGAGAATCCTCACCGAGATCATGAAGCTACGCCGTGCCTGCTGCCATCCGCGTCTGGTGGTGCCGAACACCGAGATCGCCGGTTCCAAGCTCGAACTATTCGGCCAGGTGGTGGCGGAGCTGCTGGAAAACCGGCACAAGGCCCTGGTCTTCAGTCAATTCGTCGATCACCTGACCATCATCCGTGAGTACCTGGACCAACAAGGCATCCACTACCAATACCTCGACGGCAAGACCCCGCCGGTGGCCAGGCAGAAGAGGGTGGCCGCCTTCCAGGCCGGCGAGGGCGACCTCTTCCTCATCAGCCTCAAGGCCGGCGGCACGGGGCTCAACCTCACCGCGGCCGATTATGTCATCCACCTCGACCCCTGGTGGAACCCGGCAGTGGAGGACCAGGCCTCGGACCGGGCGCACCGCATCGGCCAGCAGCATCCGGTCACCATCTACCGCTTCATCACCAGCGGCTCCATCGAAGAAAAAATCTGCGCCCTCCATGCCCGCAAAAAAGAACTGGCCGAGAGCCTGCTGGCCGGCACCGAGATCAGCCGCGCCATCTCGGCCGAGGAACTCTTCGCCCTCCTGACCGAAGAGCCGGAGGCGGGATGACCACCTGGCTCACCCTCACTTTGACCACGGCCGTGGCCTTCGGCGTGCGCGACGTTTCGATCAAGCTCTACCACGTCCTTACACCATACGATATCGCGGCCCGGGGATTCGCTACCCTGCTCATGTTTGGCGGCATCCTGCTCATCACCCTGCTGGGTTAACAAGCGTTCGCCGGCCTCGCCGCCAAATCACGATTGTCCACCGGCCTGCTTTGCGCTAGAGTAATAATTGAGGCAACCCGCTACGCCCTGCGTTCAAGATGGAGTAGGCCATGCGCAAGACCCGCGTGCTCATCGGCATCTACCTGCTGGCCGTGATCTTCATGGCGAACCTGAACGCCATGACCGACGCCATTCTCCACCCGGATATCCCCTATTTCGAAAAGGAGCACCTGATTGTCGGCACGGTTACCGGACTCTTCATCGCCCTGCTGGGCAGCTTCCTTGTCTTTTACATCAAAAGGACCGAGGTGGCGCTCAGCAAACTCAACCGACTCAATGCCCGCCTGCGCGACCAAACCATCCGCGACGGTTTGACCGGGCTATACAACCACCGCCATTTCCAGGAGATGCTCCACCATGAATTCCTGCTCGGCCGGCGCCACAACAGCGATCTCGCCTGCCTGATGCTCGACCTCGACCACTTCAAGGAGGTAAACGACACTTACGGCCACCCCTTTGGCGACCATGTGCTGGCCGGCACCGCCACCCTGATCCTGAACGAAACCCGCATTACCGATACCGTGGCCCGCTACGGTGGCGAGGAATTCGCCATCCTGCTGCCGAACACCGATCAACCCGGGGCGCTGGCCATTGCCGAACGTATCCGCGACAAGGCGGAGAACTACCTGCACCGGCAACGGGACATCGCCCGCATCGTCACCATCAGCGTCGGCTTGGCCACCATCGCCACCCATCAACCGGAAAAGCCCGACCAACTCCTGGCACTCGCCGACCAGGCACTCTATGAAGCCAAGACCGCCGGCCGCAACCGGGTAATGGTCGCCGCCATACCACAGTGAGGGAAAACACCCCATGAAATTGCCACGCCTTACCCGCGAACCCCCGCCAGCAAACCAGGTTTGGATTCTGCTGGTAGTCGCCGCCACGGTCTTTGTCGCCGAAGCAGCGGTAATGCTCATGCTCGCCGGCCTGCCGCTATCGCCGCAAGCCGAAATTTTCCTCGACGCGACCCTGCTCACCCTTCTCCTCTTCCCGACCCTTTATCTTTTCCTCTACCAGCGGCTGCGAAACCACTTGCGCCGCCACCAAGCCACCGAACAACAGGTCGCCGACCTGGTCTTTTTCTTCCGCAACACCCTCGACAGCATCTATAGCGGCGTCTATGTCACCGACCGCCTCGACACCATCCGCTTTGCGAACCACACCCTCAGCGAGATCACCGGCCTGCCCCTCGACCGCCTCGAAGGCGCCAGCGTCCTCACCGATTTTCCCGAGAAGACCCTCCGTTATTTCCGCCCTTACTATCTCAAGGCGAAAGAGACGCTGACGCCGGTCTCCTACGACAGTGTGCCGATCACGACCCCGGTAGGGCGGGAGAGTTACCAGTCGGGCTGGCTCATCCCCCGGGTGGAGGATGAAGAATACCGCGGCATGATCTGCACGGTGGAGGACGTCACCACCAACAGGACCGCCAGGGCCGCGCTCGACGCCTCGGAACAGCGCTACCACGACCTCTTCGAAAACGCCAACGACGCCATTTTCGTCGTGGACAACGACCTCCGCTATGTCGATGTGAACAACAAGGCGGTGGAGCTTTTTGGTTACAGTAAGGAAGAGTTCCTGCGAATGCGGGTCATCGACATCATCCCGCCCGAGCAGGTGTCGCGCTCCGCGGCGGAATTCCACAAACTCGATACCACCGGCCATTACGAACGCTTCGTCGGCAGACAACGCACCAAGGATGGCCGCTGGCTCGACATCGAGGTCAGCTCCTCGGCGATCATCGATGATGGCAGAGTGGTGGGCTCGCGGGACATCGTCCGCGACATCACCGACCGCAAACGCATCGAGGAACAATTACGCCAGGCCCAGAAGATGGAGGCCATCGGGACGCTTGCCGGCGGCATTGCCCACGACTTCAACAACATCCTTTACGCCATCCGTGGCTATACCGAACTATCGCTGGCAGAAACCCCCAACAGCAGCCCGGTCCACGAAAACCTGCGGGAAATCAACCGCTCCACCAAACGCGCCGCCGAGCTGGTCAGGCAGATTCTCACTTTCAGCCGCAAGGGGGCCGAGGAAAAGCACCCGCTCCAACTGGAGCCGGTGGTCAAGGAGGCGCTCAAACTCATCCGCGGGACACTGCCTACCACCATCGACATCAGACAAAGCCTCGACCAGGGGTGCCCGCCCATCATGGCCGACCTCACCCAGATCCATCAGGTGATGATCAACCTCTGCGCCAACGCGGCCGATGCCATGGAAGATGGCGGCTTGCTCACGGTGCGCCTTGAGATGGTGACGGTGGGCAACGACCTGGCCCAGCGGGTCGACGGGTTGCAACTCGGCGATTATGTGCGGCTTTCCGTGGCGGATACCGGCCACGGCATGGATCAGGCGACCATCGGGCGCATCTTCGAACCCTACTTCACCACCAAGGGGCCTGGCAAAGGCACCGGCCTGGGGCTGGCCACGGTGCATGGCATCGTCAGCAACCACCAGGGCGCCATTGCCATCAACAGTGCGCCGGGCCAAGGTAGCTCCTTTGCCCTCTACTTCCCGGCACTGCCAGCCGAAGCCGCGGTAAACAACGGCACCGAAACCGAAACCGCGCTACCCGCCGTCTCGGGCCATATCCTGGTGGTGGACGACGAAGCATCCATCGTGCATATCGCCGAACGGGCGCTCACCGGACTCGGCTGCCAGGTGACCGCCTTCACCAACAGCACCCAGGCGCTGATGGCCTTTCAAAACGCACCCTATGCCTTCGACGCGGTGCTGACCGACCAGACCATGCCAACCTTGACCGGCCTGGAGTTGAGCCGCAAAATCATGGAAATCCGGCCCGACATCCCGATCATCCTTACCACCGGCTATAGCGTCTCGGTCAACGAAGAACAGGTGCGGGCCGCTGGCATCCGCGCCTTCCTGATGAAACCGCTCTCCTTGGAGGATATTGCCCGGGCGCTCAACGAGGCAATGGGGCTGAACATGCCGGAATAATCACGCACTGACCGTCGGCCAACGCTGGCCTTTCAGAGGGAAACCGACGGCGGGGAGCCACAACGGGAAAGGCCGATAGTGACCACCGTGCCCTCACCCTCCGTGCTCTCAAGGAGGAAAGTGCCCCCGGGATGATCGTCGATGATCCGCTTCGAGATACAGAGACCAAGGCCGGTCCCCTGCTGCTTGGTGGTGAAAAAAGGTGAAAAGACACGCTGCCGGACTGCCTCCGGAATGCCATCGCCGCCGTCGGCGATCAGCACCTCGACCCGCTCAGCCGTGTACCGCGTGCTGATGGTAATGACGCCGCCGTCAGGCAGAGCCTCCAGGCTATTCTTGATCAGATTGAGGAAAACCTGCTTGAGTTTCTCCCGATCGGCGCTGGCGTAAGCCGCCTCCGTCGCCAGGGCGAGGACGATCTTCACCCCACGGCTGGCGGCCTCCTCCTCTACCAAGGCCACGACTTCGCGCAACACCGACGCCAGATCAATCTCCTCAACAAAGAGCTGCCGCGGCCGGTAAAGGTCGCGCAGACCGGCCAGCAGCCGCTCCAGCCGCCCCACCTCCTCAGTGATGATCTGGAGTTTGGCGCGCTCCTTGTCGCCCTTGAATTTATCCAGGAGCTGGCGGGCAAAACCGCCAATCATGATAAGGGGGTTCTTGATTTCGTGGGTGATCTCGGCCAGGGCCTGGCCGAGGGCCGCCAGCCGCTCCGACTGCAACACCTGATGTTGCATGGCCTTTTGTTCGGTCAGGTCGCGGACAATACCGGTGAAAAAAAGCTGGCCGCCAACCTCGGCCACGGAAAAGGAGATGGAGGCGGGAAAGGTTGCGCCGCCCTTGCGGGCCACGTTTAATTCGGTTTCGTGGCCGATCAGGGTGGGGCGGCGGGTATCGACGTAGCGCCCCACCGCCTGCCGATGGCCGCCTTCACACATGGGCGAGAGCAACATGCCAAGATCCCGGCCCAGCACCTCCTCCCGCTGGTAGCCGAAAAGCCGTTCCGCCGCCCTGTTGAAGAGCACCACCTTGGAGTTCTGGTCGATGGTGACAAAGGCCTCGTTGGTGTTCTCCACCGCGCCACGGAGCACCGCGAAGTGTTGATCCAGGCTGTCGAACACCACACCGTTTTCCATGGCACCCCTCGCCGAGGAACCGAACACACGTTGCTATGGGATGAAAGACCGCTCTGGAACGGCGGGAAGGAAACGACCACGACTTACCCGCCGAGGGGAAAACGACGCTTCCCGATGTGACAAGAAGCCCTATCCTTTTGTGACACCCAATCAGGGGGCTGTCAATCGTTTCTTTGCCAATGAACGGGAAGACTAGATACGCCTTGTCGGCGGCCCCCTCGGCATGGCCATGGGGGAACGCGGCAGGCCGGAAGACGGGCGGGACGGCAGTTAGCCGCGGCTACCCCGATCGGGGCTGGTATAGCCCACCACCGACAGGGCATTCTGCGGGCAGTTCTCCACGCAGTTGAAGCAACGCATACAATCGGCGCTTCGCACATAATCGCCCTTGAAGGCGCTGGGATTGGTCTCGATGGGACAAACCTTGGCGCAGAGTTCGCACCCCTTGCAGCTCTCCGCCACACTGAGCCGGAACCGATTGGGCGCCAGTATTCCCTGCATGGTGCCCATGGGGCAGACGCTACACCAGGAGCGGGGTTTCCAGATCAACCCCAGGGCAATGGCAAAGCTGGTGGAGATGGTCCACATCATGACAAAGACCCCGCCGATCTTTTCCAGATCACCATCGCTCATGATAAGGCGGAAGAGTAGCAACGACATCATCATGGTAAAGACCAGCCATTTGAACCATGTCGCCTTGAAGACCGGCAGCATCGGCTTGTTGAGGCTCGCCCTGGCGAGGATCCGCTCGTAAAAGCCACCCATGGCGCAAATCCAGCCGCAGTAATAACGACCGCGGAACCATACCAGGAGCAGCATGATCGTCAGCATGGTAATAGCTATATAACCAAGGTAGGGCCAATAGTAACCGCCGACAACAACCACCGGCACCAGTGGCGCCATGACCCATTGCAGGAACTTCCTGCCGCTTGCTTCCTTGATTGGCTTCATTCTAGTTTACCTTGGCACCGTGCCGCTGTTGTGCGCGACACGGCTCTATCGAGTAGGAATCAGCAGCCATTGCCCCCTGCAATGGCCAACGTGACAACGCTTAGGCGTTTAATAAAATAATTAAACTCTAAACAAAAGTCAAGCGCTGTTTCCTTTATTCCCATAATCATTCTGGTTGATTACAAAAATGGCGAGATATTAAAGAAATAGCTTAAGCACCACCCCTCTCCTGCTCACCCCCCCTTTACCATAATGCCGCGCCCCTTGAGCCGCTGCACGATCTTGGCCATCTGCTGGGCCGTGCAGTCATCGATGGCGTAAACATTCTTCATGCCATCGTTGAAATAGAGCGTCAAGTGGCCATTGCCATCCAACTCGGCATCGTGGATGTGGTCGCGGTCCAACCAGGGTTGCAGTTCCGTGAGGAAATCTTGCAGATTGCAGCTCTTCATGGCACCCCCCTTGCTGCGTTCCACGGCTAATCGCCGCTTAATATCTTTATTGTACAGGGAGAATTTGTTCTTTGGCAAAAAAGAAATGAATGCCAACGTTATGAAAGGGCAGCGCGGCAACCGGTCGGCACCGGGAACACCAGCGGTACCCCGGGCAAGGCATGGTCGCCGACGTGCATGGCGCAGCCATAGACACTGGAAAGCAAGGAAGCGGTCAACACCTCGCGGGGCGGGCCTACCTGCACGGCCGTCCCATCCTTTAGCAACAGCAAGGTGGTACCGTAAATGGCGGCCAAATTGAGATCGTGGGATGCCATCACCACCGTCACCCCATTCTCGGCGCGCAACCGTTCCAACAGGTCCATGATCTGCACCTGATGTGCCGGGTCGAGCGAGGCGGTAGGCTCATCGAGCAGCAGGAGCCGGGGCTGCTGGCAGATGGCGCGGGCAATGATCACCCGCTGCCGCTCGCCGCCGGAAAGCTGGTCGAGCCGCCGACTGGCCAAGTGCAGCACATCGGTGAAGCGCATGGCGGCCTCGGCCTGTTCGTAATCCGCGGCCTTTTCCGCCTCCAACAGACCTAGATGCGGAGACCGGCCCATGAGTACCGTCTCGGCCACGGTAAAGGGAAAATCAAGCGACACCTGCTGCGGCACCACCGCCACCAAGCGGGCCAGCTCCCGGCGGCCATAGGCAGCCAATGGCTTGCCAAACAGGGTGGTTTCGCCCCGCCATGGCGAAACCAGTCGGGCCAGCGCCTTGAGCAAAGTGGTCTTGCCGCTGCCATTCGGGCCGATGACCACAAAGAACTCACCGCTGAACACCGCGAATGAAAGCTCGTCCAGAATGGCCCGCTCGCCGTAGCGAACCCCCAGCCTCTGCACCGTCACTACGCTCACTGGCGCGACCTCCAGAGCAGGGCGATAAAGAGCGGCGCGCCGACGAGGGCAGTAAGGATGCCAACCGGCATCTCGCCACTGGCTGGCAATTTTCTGGCGAGCAGATCGCAGAGCACCAGATAGCTCGCGCCGCCGAGCAGGGAGGCCGGAGCCAGCAACCGATGGTCCGGGCCAACCATCAGCCGGCAGATGTGGGGAATGACCAGGCCAACGAAACCCACCAGACCGGCCTGACAGACCACCACACTGACCATGAAGGTGTTGGCCAGCAACAGTGTCAGCGTCACCCGTTCCACCGAAAGCCCCATGGTGGCGGCTGATTCACGCCCCAGGAGCAACAGATTCATGGGCCGGGCCAGCAACAGAATCACGGCGAAACAGGGCAGAAGCGGCAAAAGCACCGGTAGCCGCTCATTGCTGAACATGGTGAAATCGCCCATCAGCCAGAAGAAAATTTGCTGCACCTCGCTCCGCTGGGCAATGGAGATGAGGAACATGATGATGGCGCCGCAGAAAGCATTCATCATCACGCCGCCCAGCAGCAGTGAATCGCGGCCTACCCGCATGCGGCCGGAGGCAAGGGCCACCACCACCAGCAGCACCAGCATGCTGCCGGCAAAAGCCATCGCCATCTCACCGGGGAAAGGGGAGAACCCCAACAACATGCCGATGATCGCTCCCACGGCCGAACCACCGGAAACGCCGAGGATATAAGGTTCGGCCAAGGGGTTGCGCAGCAACACCTGGAAAACGAGACCGCCCAAGGAAAGAGCAGCGCCCACTGCCGCCGCCAGCACCACACGGGGGAGGCGGATTTGCAGGATGATCGTCTCTTCGAGGCCACCGTTGCCACGGCCAACCAGCAACGCCAGTACCTCACCGAGGTGCCAGCCCGACGGACCGACGGCAAGGGCAAGCAGAACGGCCACCACCAGCCACCCCCCCAGCAGGCAGACAACCAGCAGCAGACGCGGGGCCAGGGGACGGCTATCGGCTGCCATGGGCAGGGCCGAAGAGTTCCGGATGGATGAGGGCGGCCAGCAGCTCAAGGCCATCCACCAGGCGCGCCGTGGGCCGGTCAAAGAGGTCGGCCGCCACCACGTGCAGACGATTCTGCTGTACCGCTGGGATCCCCGGCCAGCGACGCCAGCCTGCGGTCAACTGCTCCGGGGTCTGGCCGCCGGCCATGGAGGTAATCACCACAATCTCCGGCCGCAAGGCCAACACCTGCTCCCAGCTCATACGAGGATAGGCCACCGGGCCGGCGCCGAGATTCACCCCGCCTGCCAGATAAATAAGCTCGTGGATGAAGGTGTCGGTGCCGGTGGTGACAATGCGGCCGGCATCGACCTGGAAAAAAACATTGGGTCTGCTGTTGGCCTTGGCGATCCTCGCGGCCACCGCGGCGATACGCTGCCGCATGGCAGCCACCACCTTGGCCGCCCGCGGCTCGACGCCAAGGGCCACGCCAATACCATGGATCGCCGCCATCACTCCCTTCAGGTCGTGGGGGTCAACCACATAAACCGGAATCCCCAGGGCAACCAGCTTCTCCACCTGGTGCTTGGGGTTGCCTTCGCGCACCGCAAGACAAAGATCGGGCTTGAGCGCCACGATCCGTTCAATGTCGAGCCGGACATACGAACCAACCCGTGGCAGCTTCTTGGCCGCTTCCGGATAATCGCTATACTGGGTCGCCCCCTGTAGCTTTGCCTCTTGCCCCAGGGAATAGACGATCTCCACCAAACTCGGTGCCAGCGCCACCACCCGCTGGGGATTCTCCGGCACGATGACCCGACGGCCGAGCTGATCGACGAGTTCACGGCTCCAGGCTGGCGACGCCAGCACCACAAGCAGATAAATGGCAAAAAAGAGACGTTTCATGCTTGGTCCTTACTGGAGGGCAAAGCGCACCGGCACCTGCACCTCCATGGCCAGCGGGATTCCACCCCGGCGGCCCGGCGCAAAGGCCCAGTTCCGCACGGCCTTCAGGGCCGCCTCGTCGAGCAGGGGATAACCGCTCGTTTTTTCAAGCTGGAGCGCGCCCACCGCACCGTCGGCCAAGACCATGACCCGCACCACCACCACCCCCTCCTGGCGGCGTAGCCGGGCAAACGAAGGATAGGCGGGTGCCGGGTTCACTCGATAAAACGGCGGGGCAAGCTGGGGGGCACCCCCATCCCCTGGTGCCCCACGCCCTTCCCCCATCCCGGCGCCAGCGCCTGGGCCGGCCCCAAGACCAGGTACGGCTCCATCAACGGCGAGACCAGCGGTGGGGATGGCCACGGCGGGAGCCGATGGGGCTGGTCGCGGGGCCACTCCGCCGACGGCAACGGGCAGACTGGCCGCGGGCTGCAATCGCGCCGGTGCGGTGGGGGTCATCGCTGACCGGTTGCCGCCCGAGCCACTTGCCTCCGGCAGTTGCGCCAATGAAACGCTCAATACCGTAACCGCGGGCAAGCCAGTCGTTTGCTCGCCCCCCACCATCTGCACCATCCCCAAAAAAAGCGCATGCAACACCAGCGAGCCTCCGGCCGCAAGCCCCAGCCGCCGCATGGCGGCACCCCGATACCACGCGCTTTCGGCGGCGGGCTTGGCCGCAGCCGGATAAGAGGCCGGCAGCAGAGGGCACTCCTCCACCAGATCACCGCTGTGAAAAAGATGCGGCATGACGCCTCCCGCTTACTCCCCGTTGCCGGCGCAGACGCCGTTGATGAGCGCCTCGAAGGCCAGGGCGACCACCGGCGGCAACTGCCCTGGCGCGAAGTAATGCCGCCACTCGGCCACCTCCCGGTCGGCCACGGCGGCCATTATCGTTCTACCCCACATTCCGTACCCCTGCAAAGCGGAAAGCGCGCCGCTCTGCTCCGCATCACTCACCGCCAACGAGGCTTGGACAAAGCCGGCATAGCGGGGCTCACGCAGCGCCTCCTCGACTCGTCGCACCACTTCGCCCTTGGCCAGACCGCAGCCTTCCAGTTGTTCCGGCAGTAAATCCCAGAGTGCGAGATACCGTTCGTGCAGGCGGGCAAAGATCGACCGCTCTCCAGTAATGCCATTCTGCCTGGCCACCGCCTCGCGCACCCCGGCATAAACCGCGCCGGCGATGAGTTCGCCCAGCTTGGTGTGGCCGCCGCTCTGGGCGACCGGCGGGCCATCGCCCTCCACCACCAGGACATTGTCGGTGCCAGTGCCGGTGGCCTGATGGGCAAGCGGCGTGTAGGTGCTGCGGATGTCGAGGTCGTTCAAGGCCGCGCTTTTGGCCTCGGTGGCGGTGATGATCGCCCGAGTCATGGCCTGGGGCGAGAGTTTAAGGTTGGTCAGCAGCACAATGTTGATGGTGCCGGGTTCGTAAAAATCGCCGCTGTCCTTCGCCATCCTCATGGCATTGGACTTGACCCCGGCGGTGACCATGGCATAGACCCGCATCTCGCGGAAGCGCGTTTCCTGAACGGAAAGATTGTCCATGTCGGCGCCGGTGAAGAGCAGGCTGCTGGTGGCTGGCGCACGTCCAATCACCCGGCAGGTGCGGTCGCGCAAATCAGCCACCCCGCCCTGGTGCCCCAGCCCCCAAGTGGGCGGCGGAAAATAATGGTTGCCCACGGTGCGGATGTTCTGCCGCATCCCTTCCAGGGTCGAGAGCACCGCCATGGGCCGGGCAAGATCAAGCAGCAGGGTCTTTTGCTCGAAATCACGGATGGAGCTGTACAGCACGCGGGCCGCCTTGATGTAACCGAGATCAATTCCCACCGGCCGCGAGGCAACCACCAGATCGCGCCGCACTTGGGCGGCATCGTCGCCATATTCCTCCCGGTAGATCGTCGCCGCCAGCCAGGAGACAAAGGCCCCGGCCCCGGTTCCCGCCCGGCAGGTCAGATCGCAGGGAAAGGCATAGAGCCGGTGGCCGCGCACCGCTGCCACCCCCTGCCAGCCCGGTTGCTCCAGCACGGCCAGCACCCTGGCCTTGTCGCCACAGCCGTAAACCACCTGCGGGTCGAACTGCCGCCACTCCTCGGGCGTGATGGCAATCACCGCGCCGGTGCGGCCAAATCGCGGCGGGATGCCGCCGGCCGCCCGGATGTAGTCGTTCTGGAAGGAATCGTCGCCCGGCACCAGAATCTTTTCGCCGTTCACGCCCATAAAACGGATGACGCGTTGCCGCTGCCCCGGCGCGATCCGGGCATTCTTCCGCCGGATGGTTTCAAGCGACTGGCGGTTATCCTCGACCAACCGCGCCGCAGACGCCTCATGCCCCGTGAGCCGGCCAAGCATGGTGATGTTGGCCAGTATCTCATCAATCGAATTTGGCGCCAGCCGCGCCAACGGCACCTTGCCGCCAAATTCCTGTTGCACCGCGACATGGAGATTGGAGAGGATGATGAGGTCCGGCTGTCTGTCGCGAATGGCTGGCAGCGAAGGGGCGGCAAAACCACCGACCAGCTTGGCGTCACCCTCATTGGCAAAGGTGTTATGGTGGGTGTGGCCCACCACCTGATCGCCAGCGCCGATGGCGTAAAGGATGTCGGT
>Ga0172375_10003735_pt1 | contig 22933 bp, 19 predicted proteins | sample LakKiv1m_FD_114537 | JGI IMG/M metagenome (GOLD analysis project Ga0172375, IMG submission 114537) | Freshwater microbial communities from Kabuno Bay, South-Kivu, Congo - kab_092012_11.1m | ecosystem: Environmental > Aquatic > Freshwater > Lake | place: Democratic Republic of the Congo... | reverse complement strand
TATTAATGCTTCTCTATTAAAATAATACTTAAGTTTGCAGTTCTAGCTAAACAAGTGATTTGCAATTATAATAATTGTTGAATATGGATTTAATGGAAAAAATATTTTCTCTTGCGAAAAGAAGAGGTTTTATATTTCAGGGAAGTGAAATATACGGTGGATACAGTGGCTTTTGGGATTATGGTCCTGCTGGGGTAGAACTTAAAAACAATCTTAAACGAGAATGGTGGAAATGGGCAGTATATGACAGGGAAGATGTTGTAGGTATAGATGCAGCAATAGTCATGAATCCTAAAGTTTGGGAAGCATCAGGTCACCTGGATGCTTTTACCGACCCTTTGGTTGAATGTAAGGTTTGTCACAAAAGGTTTAGAGCCGATAATCAAGATTTAATTGATAAACATTCAAAAGAGCATGGCGAAAAAGCTGATTGGACAAAAGCCAAGACTTTTAATTTAATGACAGAAGTTTTTTTGGGTACCACCGAACCAAAAGAAAAGTCATACTTAAGAGGCGAAATAACTCAAGGTGTTTTTGTTAATTTTAACAATGTGGTTTCTTCTACAAGAGTTAAGATTCCTTTCGGAATAGCTCAAATAGGAAAAGCTTTTAGAAATGAAATTACTCCCGGAAATTTTACTTTTAGAAGCAGAGAGTTTGAGCAGATGGAATTGGAGTATTTTGTTAAACCAGATGAGAAAGAAAGCAAAGAAATTTTTGAGTATTGGAAAAAAGAAAGAATGAATTGGTATATTTCTTTGGGAATGGATAGTAAAAAATTAAGATTTCATGACCACAGTGAAGATGAAAAAGCTCATTATGCAAAATATGCAACAGATATTCAGTATGAAGCTCCTTTTGGATGGAGCGAGTTTGAAGGAATACACCATAGAGGAGAGTGGGATTTGGGAAGACATAAATTAACCTACAAAGATCAGGACCAAAATGAATATACCCCATGGGTAATAGAAACTTCAGGTGGTGTAGATAGAGCTCTATTGTTTTTCTTGATAAATTCTTATTCAGAAGATAATGGTAGAGTTGTGCTTAAACTTGATAAAAAATTAGCACCCTATAAAGTTGCTGTTTTCCCACTATTAGCAAATAAAGAAGATTTAGTTGTTAAAGCAAAAGAAATTTTTAAAAATCTTAAAAATGGTTTGAAAGAATCGATTATCTTTGATGATAGGGGAAATATCGGAAAAAGATATTTTGCTCAGGATGAAATTGGAACTCCATGGTGTGTAACAGTTGATTTTGATAGCTTAGAAGATAATGCTGTTACTGTTAGAGACAGAGATACCACTAAGCAAGAAAGAGTGTCTGTTGACAAACTTTTAGAATACTTTCAAAATAAATTAAGAAAATAAATGAAAAAATTTCTTCCAATCATTCTTTTTGTTTTGGGAATAGTTGTTTTAGGTCTGGTATATTTTTTTGTTATAAAAGCTCCAAAGAAATCAAATGTTGAAGAAGATACCGATACATTAATTGAAGTACCTTTAAGTGACAGGCCAGTTGTATCTTTAACTCCAACAACTGATGGCCATTGGCTTAATCTAAAAATAGATAAGATTAAAATATCTGGTGCTTATTCTATGGATTATGAACTTTTATACAATCTTCCGGATGGAAGAACCCAAGGAGTCCCGGGATCAATTACACTTAACGGACAATCTTTAATTGAAAGAAAATTATTATTAGGTTCAGAGTCTTCTGGTAAGTTTAGATATGATGAAGGAGTCAAAGAAGGAACAATAACAATTAGGTTTAGAAACGATAAAGGTAAGCTTATAGCAAGATTTACTACAAAGTTTGCACTTCTTTCAAATACCAAAGAACCGGAATCGGTCGATCAGAAATTTAGTGTCGTATTAGAAAAAAGCGTTAAAGGATTTATGGTTTTAATGGAAACCTTCGGAATTCCAGCCAGTGCACCTAGCGATATAAAATCTGGGCCGTATGGTATTTTTTACTCTGAAAGCACTTCTCTAAAAGGAGAAGCCAAGCTCGAAAGTTATGTTCCTTATTTATATACAAATTCAAATTGGGAAAAGAACACGTTTGATTCCGGAATTTTCATAGGTCTTCAAGAATAAGTTTATTAGCCTCAATTATTTACTTTTTAGGCATATATTCCTCTTGACATTTGCGTGAAAACATTTCAAAATGGTGTATAGTGGTGAAAAGTGGTGAATACCACGCACTAAATATAATAAACTGCCCAAATGAAAAACTATTGTGTTAATAGGAAGTTATACTTCGACATTAAGTTCAAAAAGACGAACAGCTATTCCCAAAAAATTTTTACAAATATTGGGTAAAGATTTAATTGTTGCTAAATGGTACGAAGAATGTTTGGTAATAGTTGATAAAAAAATTTGGGAAGCTCTTTTAAATAAATTGTCAGGAAAAGCTGAAATAGCTACAAAGCCAGTCAGAGATACAGATAGATTTATCTTAGGATCGGCTTACGAAGTCAATCCGGATGAACAGGGAAGAATTATAATTCCAGAATATCTTGTAGATTATGCAGGCTTAGAAGGAAGCATTATTTATTTGGGTTTAAGAGACAGAGTTGAAATTTGGAATAGAAGCAATTGGGTTAAGAAAGAAAAAGAAATTTCAGAGAAAGCATCTGAATACATTGAACAAATTGCAAATGAAAAACAATAATTATCATGAACCGGTTTTAGTCAAAGAAATTATTAATATCATTAATAATAATTGCGACAAAAACGATTTAAAAATAATTGATGCTACATTGGGAACTGGAGGACATTCCGTTAAATTTCTGGAACAAGGTTGGAAAGTTTTTGGAATTGAGGTTGATAAATCCATGCTTGAACTTGCCCAAGATAGATTGGCAAACAATAGCAAAATGAGTTTTGCAAATGGAAACTTTAAGGATATCGATAAAATATCTCGATCAAGCGAATTTAATAATGCTGACGCTATACTTTTTGATTTGGGTGTTTCAAATATTCAATTAACTTCCGGTGAAAGAGGTTTCTCTTTTTCCAATCCCGAAGCTAAATTAGATATGAGAGTAGACCCGGTAAATCAAAGTGTAAAAGCAAGCGACCTTCTTAATATTTTGAGAGAAGATCAGTTAAAGGAAGTTTTTGAAAAAGTAATTGATAAACATCTTTCAAAAATAATTTCTGAAGAAATTATTAAATATCGAAAAGTAAGAAAAATTGAAACAGTTGGAGATTTAAATAAGATTTCAGAAGTATTACCTGGCAAAAAGGGTTTGAATAAAGCGACACTTGCTTTTCTTGCATTAAGAATTGCAGTGAATAGTGAATTCGAAAACCTTATCGAGGCCTTACCAAAGGCTTTTGAAATATTAAATAAAAATGGAATTTTATTAGTAATAAGTTTCCATTCCGGTGAGGACAGAATAGTTAAAGAATATTTTAAAAGTCTTTCAGAGAAAGGTCTGGCTAAAGTTTTTGACTTGGTAGTTCCTGGCATTGATGAGACAAATATTAATATCAAGTCGAGAAGTTCAAAACTTAGATATATACAAAAAATATAATAAATATGAATAAAGTTAATAACCAAAGAATATTTTTGACAATTATTGGAGTTATATTTACCGGTCTATGTGTATTTTTTGCAATCGAATGTGCGACAAGTGGTTCAGAGATTGCAAAACTTACTGATGTTCAAGAAGAGCTTACAAAACAAAAGAAAGATCTTACATCTAAACTGGTTGAAGTAAACTCTCTTAACGTAATTAAAGAAAAGGCGCCTTCTTTAGGTTTTTCTGATCCTAAAAAAGTGGTTTATATCCAAAAAACTGACGAATTTGCAAGTTTGCTTCGATAATAATAATTAATGCAAAAACGGATTCAATTATTACATTTGGGTGTAATACTAATGTTTATTGCGATATTGTCAAAGTTATTTTATTGGCAGATAATTCAAGCAAAATCTTTGTCTAGGCAAGCAAAAAGCCAGCATGAACTTGAAAAAAATATTCAGGCTCCAAGGGGAAACATATTGGCAGACGATGAGTCTTGGCTGGCAGCAAGGGGAGATTCATATAGTCTTTATGCAGAAATCCCGAATATCAAAGAAGACTCAAAAACAATTGCAAATAAGATAGCTCCATTTTTAGTTGAAGACGAAAAAGATCAAAAACTACTTTTAGAAGAAATCGATAGAATACAAAATTTACTTAATAAAAAAGAATCTGTTTGGACAATAATTAAAAGACGCTTAAGCCCAGAGATTAAGGCAAATATAGAAGCCTTGAGGATTGAAGGCTTGGGGTTTGAAAGAAATGACATAAGGATTTATCCAGAGGCATCTTCGGCAGCTCATTTGTTAGGCTTTGTTGGTAAACAGGAAGACGGTACAGACACAGGATATTTTGGGCTTGAAGGCTATTATAACTTGTCGCTTCAAGGTAAGCCCGGATTTTCTGAACATGAGAAAGATGCTTTAGGAAAGCCGATTAATGTTGAGAATATAAAAGAAATTTCAGCTATAGGTGGAGTAGATTTGGTTACTCATATAAATAAAACAATACAAATGTATGCAGAAAATAGCTTAAAGGAAGGAATAGAAAAATACTCAGCTACAAGCGGAACGGTAATTGTAATGAACCCGAAAGATGGGTCAATCGTTGCTATGAGTTCTTTCCCGACTTTTGATTTATCTAAATATTGGGAATATTCAAATGACAGTTTTAAAAATCCTGCAGTATCCGGAAGTTTCGAGCCTGGATCAGTTTTTAAAATTTTTGTTATGGCCTCTGCACTTGATGCAAATCTTGTAAAGCCGGATACAATTTGTGATGTTTGTGATGGTCCTTATAAAGTTGATAAATATTATATTGAGACATGGGACAACAAATATTACCCGGGTTCTTCAATGACCGATGTAATTGTCCATTCAGACAATGTTGGGATGTCTTTTGTATCAGATAAAATGGGAGCGGATTTGTTATATGACTATTTGATAAAATTCGGTTTTGGAAGTAATACGGGAGTTGATTTACAAGGAGAATTCTCTCCGGAAATAAGAAAGAAAGGTACTTGGAATATTGTAGACTTGGCAACTGCCTCTTTCGGTCAGGGAATTGCAGTTACACCAATACAATTAATAAAGGCAGCCTCAATTATTGCTAACGGCGGAGTAGAGGTTAGTCCACAAGTGGTTAATAAACTTCAGGGTCTAGATTGGATGTATGACATCAAACCCCAATTGGGTAAAAGAGTTATAAGTGAACAGGCGGCAAAAGATATTACAGCCATGATGGTTGAAGCTGCAAAAAAAGGTGAGGCCAAATGGACATCTTTAAAAGGATTTAATGTTGCAGGAAAAACCGGTACTGCCCAAATTCCGATTGCAGGCCATTATGATAAGGAAAAAACAATTGCATCTTTTATCGGATTTGCACCAGCAGACAATCCTAAATTTGTTATGCTTGTTACCCTACAGGAGCCAAAAAGTTCCCCTTGGGCTTCAGAAACAGCTGCTCCTTTATGGTTTTCTATAGCAAAAGGTTTATTTAACTATTACAAAATTCAACCTGAATAAAACTTATATGAAAAAAGGAGGCAAAAAGTTGCTATTATTAGTATAATAGCCAATTGTTTATGAATATACGAGTTAAAGGGGGTCAAGTTCTTTCTGGTGAAGTTGTTCCTTCTGGAAGCAAAAATTCCGCCGTTGCGCTTATTCCTGCAACAATCCTTTTTGACAGAAAAGTCACTCTTAATAACGTTCCGAATATTACAGATGTTGAAAAGATGGTTAATATTTTACAAAAATTGGAATCCAAAATTAATTGGGACAAAGAAAATAATGTATTAGAAATTGATAATTCAGACCTTACAATTAAAAATTTAGGACCGGATGATTTGGGAAAGATTCGTGGTACTTCAGTACTTTGGGGCCCTATTCTTGCAAGATTCAAACAGCTTAAATTTTCAGGCCTTCCGGGTGGTTGTACTTTGGGTTATAGAACTTTAGAACCCCACTACCAAGTTTTGGAAGATTTTGGAGTAAATATTAAACAAAGGGGATCCACTGTAGAAATGTCCTCAAACGGTATGAAAGCCAGTGAAGTTTGGTTAAAAGAAATGAGCCCTACTGCAACTGAAAACGCTTTAATGTTGGCTGCTTCTTTTAAAGGGAAATCAAAAATTATTGGTTCTGCATCCGAACCGCAAGTTCAAGACTTATGTTTGTTTTTAGAAAAAAGCGGAGTCAAAATTTCAGGAATTGGCTCAAGCATTTTGGAAATTGAAGGAACTGATACGTTTATGCCCATTACCCATGAGTTATTTAGTGATCACTATGAGATTGCAACTTTTATTGCTCTTGCGGCTTCAACTGGAGGAGACATGGTAGTTAAAAAAGCTATTCCCCAATTATTTACCCAAATAAATTGGTATTTTTCAAAGTTTGGAGTAAAAGTTCTCTATGAAGGCGATGATGCGATAATTAAATCTTCGAAGAAATTGATTATTCAAGAAGATCCGGAAAAAAGATATCTTTCCATAAAAGCACAACCTTGGCCGGGGCTTCCGGTTGATATATTGCCACTTTTTATACCTTTTGCATTATCTGCAGAAAAAGGACAAGTTTTATTTCATAACTGGATGTATGACTCTGGTCTTTTTTGGACTACGGAATTGCAGAAATTAGGTGCAAATATAATTATGTGTGATCCACACAGAGTAATGATAACTGCAGGAAATAAACTTAAAGGTGCTGTTATGGAAGCACCATATATAATTAGGGCAGCAGTTGCTTTGGTAATGGCGGCAATGATATCCGAAGGAGAATCAATAATTGTAAATGCTGATGCTTTATATCGAGGACATCCAGATTTTGCTAAAAAGTTATCCAAATTAGGTGCTTCAATTGAAGAAATAAAATGAAATTACTAAGTTTAATTAAGGACATATCCTATTTAGAGAAATATATTCTTGATGATTTGGATATTAAAGGCATTAAAAGTAATTCAGAATTGGTAGATAAAGGTGATATTTTTGTAGCAATAAAAGGTGAGAATTTTGATTCTCATAAAAAAATTGATGATGTAATCGAAAAAGGAGTCTTTTCTGTCATAGGGGAAGTTAAACCCAAAAAAGAATGGCTTAAAAAGGTATCTTACATATTAGTTAAAGATTCAAGACAGGCGTTGGCAGAAATTTCTTCAAAATGGTTTGATAATCCGTCAAAAAAAATAAAAGTAATAGGAGTAACAGGAACTGACGGAAAAACAACAACTTCAACAATGATTTATTCAATATTGAAAACTGCAGGGAAAAAAGTTGGTCTTATTACTTCTGTGTCAGCGATAATCGGAGAAAAGGATTACGACACAGGGTTTCATGTTACAAACCCGGAGCCGTTTGAGCTTCAACAATTTTTAAGGAAAATGATTGATGCAAAATGCGAATATGCCGTTATCGAAGTAACTTCGCATGGAATAAAACAAAAAAGAATTTACGGAATAGATTTTGATATTGCAGTTTTAACAAATATTACTTCAGAACACCTGGATTATCACAAAACTTTTGAAGATTATAAGAATACTAAGATTAGATTTCTGACTTCTGCAAAAACAGTAATTGCAAATAAAGACGATAATTCATTTTCCGATATTGAAAATAAGAGTAAGAAAATATTTTCATACGGAATTGAAAATAAATCGGATGTAAATGCAGAAAACATAATTGAAAAAAATAAAGCATTATCTTTTGAGGTAAAAAGTATAAATAACAATTTTCAGATTACCCCATCTTTTTTTGGAAAATATAATGTTTACAATTCAATTGCGGCAATCACAGTGTGTTTGAACTTGGGAATTGATAATAATTTTATTATTAAATCTTTTAAAGAATTCAATTTGCCTTCAGGAAGAATGCAAAAAATTAATGTTGATAAGCCTTATGATGTTTATGTAGATTTCGCTCATACACCAAATGCATTAACTGAATCTTTAAAAATATTAAGAAAAAATACGAAAGGAAAGTTAATTTCTGTTTTGGGTTGTGCCGGTGAAAGAGATAAAAGTAAAAGAGAAAAGATGGGTTTTATTGCAACTAAATATTCAGATATTTCAGTTTTTACGGCAGAGGATCCGAGAAGTGAAGATGTCTTTACAATCCTATCCAAAATGCGAAACGGTGCAAGAAAAAATAAAGCATTAGAATTTAATTATTCTTTGTTTAATAATTTTCATGATAAATTTGGTAAAAATAAGTATTTTACTGTTATTCCCCAAAGGCACGAAGCGATAGCGTTTTCATTATTAAAGGGAGCTTCCAAAGATGATACGGTAGCAATTTTCGGAAAGGGTCATGAAAAAAGTTTAGCTTATGAAAAGTTTGAACACCCCTGGTCTGATGAAAAAGTTGTAAAAGGAATATTAAGTAACGGAGAAAAAATATCTGCAATCGTAATGGGTGCAGGAAAGGGAACAAGAATGCTTTCCAACACTCCTAAGGTATTGAGAAAAATTTGCGGAAGGCCAATGATCTCATTTTCTTTAGAAAACTTAAGAAGATCCGGTGTCGAAGATATTGTATTAGTTATCGGTTTTAAGAAAAATTTAGTTATGAAAGAAACGGCAGGTTTAATAAAGTTTGCATTTCAGCCTAAAGTACTTGGGACTGCCGATGCGGCCGAAAAAGGTCTTAGAGTTATTAATAAAAAATGCGATACGGTAATGGTTTTGAACGGTGACGACAGTGCTTTTTATAAACCTTCGACTATTAAAGATATTGTAAAATCGCACAATGAATCTAAATCTGATGTTACTTTTGTTTCTCTTATTAAAGGTGACCCTGAAGGCTTGGGAAGAGTGGTCAGGGATGACAATGGTAAAGTTTCGTCAATCGTTGAGGAAAAGGCAGCATCAGATAAAGAGAAAAAAATAAAAGAAGTTAATGTTGGCTTTTATATATTTAACAAAAAATGGTTAACAGAAAATATCGGCAGGGTCGAAAAAAGTGCTGTCGGAGAGTACTATATTGTTGATTTAATCAAATTTGCTCTAGATCAGGGAAAAAGAGTAAATGTTTTTATTTTAAAAGACTCAAATGAGTGGCAGGGCATTAATACACCGGAACAACTAGAAGAAGCTAATCAAAAGATGAGAAAAAGATTGTCCGAATGGAATTAAAAGAAATTAAACATATTCATTTTACAGGTATAAAAGGCATAGCCATGACATCTTTGGCCCTTTGTGCACAAGATTTGGGTATAAAAATAACCGGTACTGATACTAGCGAACTATTTGTTACCGATGAAATTTTAAAAGAAAGAAATATTAAGTGGGAAGTTGGTTTTCAATCAGAATTTGATATAAAACCGGATTTATTGATAACAACTGGTGCACATAACGGATTGAATAATCCGGAAGTAATTAAAGCAAAGGATAAGAAAGTGCCTGTCATGACTCAGGGAGAGGCACTGTCTTTTTTTTCGAAAGACAGGGTACTTATATCAGTTTGTGGTGTCGGAGGGAAAACTACCGTTTCTTCAATGGTTGCCTTTTTATTGGACAAAAACAAACTTAATCCATCTTATGCAATAGGTGTAGGAAAAATATTTCCTTTAGGATATGGGGGGAAATATACACAAGGATCTAAATACTTTGTCTGTGAGGCCGATGAGTTTGCGGTTTCTCCAGGAGTAGACGATAGGCCAAAATTTGCATTATTAAAACCAAATATTGTTGTGGTAACAAATATTGAACATGATCACCCGGACATATATCCTACAATTAAAGAAACAAAAAAAGCTTATTTAGATTTTATAAATAGAATTCCCGAGGATGGGTTACTTGTAATAAATATTGATAATAAAAATTCCCGAGAAATATTAAGCAAAATTAATGTTAAAAACATTATTACTTACGGTTATTCAAACGATGCGGATTGGAAAATATTGGAAGATCAAACTCAAAATCAGCTAAATAAAGTTGTATTTCTAGATTCCCAAAACGTCAAACACACCGTGAATCTTAAAGTTCCTGGAGATTATAACGCCATGAATACCATTGCTTCATTAATTGTTTCTCAGTTTGTTGGTATTGATATTAATAAAGCAATAAATTCAATTTCCGAGTTCGAAGGGACTCAAAGAAGATTTCAAAAAATTGGTTTAAGTAAGTCTAACAATTTAATATACGATGACTATGCACATCACCCTGAAGAAATTAAAAAATTATTAAAGGCAGCAAAATCTTGGTTTCCGGACAAAAAAATTATAGGAATATTCCAGCCGCATACTTATTCAAGAACGGAAGCGTTATTTGAAGATTTTATAAAATGTTTTATTGGTTTTGATAAATTACTTCTTATGGATATTTATGCATCGGCAAGGGAAAAAGATAACCACAGTATAAGTTCATTATTATTATCTAAAGAAATTTCAAAATTAATGCATAACGTATACTATTCTGGTAGTCACGAAAATACTATTGATACTATTAATAAATTAGACATAAGGGACAGTGTTATTTTTACAATTGGAGCCGGAAATATATTTTATTTAGATAAAGATCTATTAAAGATTTAATTTATGGATATAGATAAAATACTGAAACAAAACAAAATAAAGTTTGAGAAAAATGTACCATTAAAGGAGCATACAACCACACGTGTTGGTGGTCCTGCAAAATATTTTATTAGATGTAAAAGTGAAGAGGATCTAATAAAAATATATGAGCTATCAATTAAATATGAAATTCCTAAAATAATACTCGGGAAGGGAAGTAACCTACTTATTAGCGATGAAGGGTTTGAAGGTCTGGCAATATTAAATGAAGTAAAAGAAACAAAATTAACAAATAATATTTTTTATGTATCTTCTGGATATTTACTTTTTGATTTTATAAAACATTCTTTAGAACTTGGTTTTTCAGGTATGGAAAAAGTTTATGGTATACCGGGAACGGTGGGTGGAGGGATATATGGAAATGCAGGAGCATATGGAGCTTCAGTGTCTGACAACATTTTAAGAGTTAAAGTTTTTGACGGCAAGAAAACATTTTGGGTTTCAAAAAAGGATTGTCACTTTGGATATAGAGATAGTATCTTTAAAAAAGACAAAAAACTTATTCTTGGTGCTGAATTTTTACTTAAAAAAGATCTTGATAAAGAAGGAACTGCAGAAGCCGGTGAAATACTTTCAGACAGGCTTAAAAAATACAAATACGGGATTTGTTGTCCGGGATCATTTTTTAAAAACATAGAAAGTTCTAAATTAGATAAAAAAGTATTGAATAATATCCCGGAAGAAAAAATTGTTTTCGGAAAAATTCCTGCAGGTTATCTCTTGGAGTCGATTGATGCAAAAGGAACTAAAATCGGAGACATTAAAGTTTCTGATACTCACGCAAACTTTTTAATAAACGAAGGTAATGGCTCAGCAAAGGATTATTTCAAACTTGTTATGTTTTTAAGAGAGAAAGTTTTCAAGAAATATGGTATTAAGCTTGAGCCCGAAGTACAAATGGTTGGTTTCGATAATATGTATTCTTATAAAAACGTTGCAATTTTAGGTTTCGGAATAGAAGGAAAAGATGCTTTGGAATTTCTACTTAAAAAGGGAGCCAATGTAACAGTGTTCGACAAGAAAGAAAAAACCGAATTTAATACTGAAAAATATAAAAATGTAAACTTTGTTTTTGGAGAAAAATATTTATCAAAAGGATTAAAAAAATTTGATCTAATAGTTAGATCTCCGGGGGTATATAGATACAAGAATATAATTCTAGAAGCAGAAAAGGAAGGTGTTTCTGTTACAAGTACTGTTAAACTATTTTCCGATAACTGTCCGGGAAAAATAATTGGCGTAACCGGCACAAAAGGAAAGGGAACCACCGCCTCTTTGATTTATGAAATTCTTAAAAAAAGTAAAAAAGATGTTTATCTTGTAGGAAACATTGGAAATCCATCCTTAAAAATACTTAACAAATTAAATGAAAACTCAATCATTGTAATGGAATTATCATCATTTCAATTAATTGATATGACTAGAAGCCCAAATATTTCTGTGGTTTTAAATATTACGGAAGATCATTTAGACTGGCATAAAGATAAAGAAGAATATGTATTGGCAAAAGAAAATATTATTAAGTACCAAAACAATAGTGATTATTCAGTTATCAATTATGATTATGATTTACCACGCTCTTTTTCAAAACTTACAAAATCAAAAGTTTATTTTGTAAGCAGAAAAACTTCGGTGAAAGGATGCTACGTATATAACAATAATATAATTTTAAATATTGATAACAAAGAAATTAATATTGGCAACACCAAAGATTTGTTTCTTCGTGGAGAACACAACTGGGAAAATATATGCTCTGCAATAATGGCGTCATACATTGCAGGATCTGATTTAAAATCGATTAGAGAAGTTGTTTTTTCTTTCAAAGGACTTGAACATAGACTTGAATTTGTAAGGAGCTATAAGAATATTGAATTTTATAACGATTCTTTCGCAACAGGCCCTCAACCAACCATTGCTGCAGTAAATTCTTTTAATAAGCCATTAACATTGATTCTTGGAGGATATGATAAAGGTTTAAACTACGAAAGTTTAGCTGGAATACTCAAAAATTATAAACATAAATTACAAATTGTTTTAATAGGAGATCTGGAAGAAAAACTTTTTGCATTATTATCAGCTGTAATTGATAGAGAGTATTTATACAAACTTGGCAAAAAAACTATGGATATAATTGTTAAAAAAGCGGTTCAAATTACACCGGAAAACGGAATTATATTATTGTCTCCAGCGGCAGCTTCCTTTGACATGTTCAAGGATTATAAGGAAAGAGGGAACATGTTCAAAAATTCGGTAATGAATCTTAAGTAAATAATTTATGGATAATAGACCGATTGGCGTTTTTGATTCAGGTTTGGGAGGTTTGACCGTAGTAAAGGAAATCAAAAATATTCTTCCCAATGAAAAAATAATTTATCTTGGAGATACGGCAAGAGTACCTTACGGGACAAGAAGTAAAGAAACTATAATAAAGTTTGCCAAAGAAGACATAAAGTTTTTAATGGGTTTTAATGTAAAATGTATTGTTATTGCCTGTAATACTGTTTCCTCGGTTGCATCAGAAATACTAAAAAAAGAATTTAAGGTACCGATTTTTGATGTAATTACTCCGACATGCACATATATATCAAAAATTAATAATATCAAGAAAGTTGGAGTTATCGGCACTTCGGCAACAATTAAAAGTAATTCTTATAAGTTTGGAATAGCAAAACTTAATAATAAACTTAGAGTTATTCAGAATCCGTCTCCACTTTTGGTTCCGCTTATTGAGGAAAACGAAGTTAATAGCAAATTTACTTATGATATTTTAAAAAAATACTTAAAACCCCTTCTCATGAGGAAAATAGACATTCTTGTTTTGGGTTGTACTCACTACCCATTGGTAATAAAAGATATTAAAAAAATATTAGGCAAGATAAAGATAATTAATCCTGCTAAATTTGTTAGTATTGAACTTAAAAAGTATCTTTTTGACAATAATTTGAATGCCCATGGTAAAATGAATTCTTCATATAAATATTTTGTAACAGACTTGGCAGTAGGATTTGTAAAACAATTTAGCTTGTTTTTAGGAACAAAAGAAGAAAATAAGCTGGCTAAGGTGAATTTGGACAAATATGAAATTTAAAAGGAAGATTTTTGTTCTGATGGGTGGAAGATCTAAAGAACACGAGATCTCTTTAATTTCGGGTAAAGAAGTAGTCAGGAATTTAGATCCCCAAAAATATGAAATACTGCCTGTAATTATTTCCAGAGATTCGGGGACTTGGAAACTTGCCTCGCGCGAAAATTTACTGGTTTCTGAAAACCCTTTAGATTTAAAAGGAACAAATAAAGAGCTTCAGGTAAGAGATTCAATAAACATACCTTCGCTTAATTCAGTTGAGTCAATAGAGGATAAACCTATCGTATTTATTGCTATGCATGGGCCTTACGGCGAAGACGGGACGGTGCAGGGCATGCTTGAGCTTGCGGGACTAAAATACACTGGCTCAGGTGTTTTGGCCAGTGCTTTGGGGATGGATAAACTGATGTTTAGAAGAGTATTGGAAAAAGAAAATATTCCTATACCAAAATACGTTTCAATTAAAAAAGGACAAAAGATTCCAAATTTAACAAAATTAATAGGAAAATATCCATATTTTGTAAAACCGCATAATCAAGGATCATCAGTCGGCAGTTCTATAGCAAGAAATAAAAAGGAACTGGAAAAATCAATTAAAAATGCTTTCAAATATAGTGACTTGATTCTTATAGATGAGTATCTGAAAGGTAGGGAAATTACCTGCGCACTATTGGGAAACGAAAATCCTAATGCACTTCCTTTAATCGAAATAGTTCCAAAAAGTGGAGTATTTTTTGACTATAAATCAAAATACTATGATGGTGGAGCAGACGAGATTATTCCTGCAAGGATCAATAAAAAGCTTACAAAAGAAATCCAAAGAATATCTATTGATGTTCACAATAAATTAGGTTGTAAGGGATTTTCTCGGGTTGATTTTATTATCAAAAATAATAAGTATCCTATTGTTCTCGAAACAAATACTATACCGGGATTAACTCCTATGTCTTTACTTCCCAAAGCAGCAAAAGCTGCAGGAATAAGTTATAAAAATCTGATTGAGAAAATAATCGAATATGCAGAAAAATAAGTTTATTACAAAAAGTTGGTTAGAGATATCTAAAAAAGCAATATATTCAAATATTGATTCATTCAGAAAAGTTCTTAATAAGAAAACAAGAATTGCAGCAGTAATAAAAGCTAATGCATATGGCCACGATCTTAAGACTATCGTTGGTGTTATTAAAGATAAAATTGATTTATTTGCAGTTGACAGTATTTATGAAGCAATAGCAGTAAAAAGTGTTGCTCCAGACAAAAAAGTAATAGTTTTGGGATATACACTTTTAAAAGATATTCAATTAGCAATTGAATATGACATTTCTTTTGTTTGTTATAACTCCCAAACGATTAAAAAGATTATTAGTTTAAATTATAAAAAAGTTGCAAAAATTCATATTAAGATAGAAACGGGGACTAATAGACAGGGTTTGGAAATTAATGAGGCAATAAGTTTTGCTAAAAAAATAAATAAATATAAAAATAGAATTAAAATTCAAGGAATATACACACATTTCGCAAACATTGAAGATACACTTGATCCCAGTTTTGCAATGCTTCAATTAAAAAAATTTGAAAGAGCTGTATCTCAATTTGAAAAGAAAATTGGGAAATTGGATTATTACCACTGTGCTGCATCTTCCGCCATTATTCTTTATCCCGCCACACACTTTAATCTTGTAAGACTTGGAATAAGTTTATATGGTATGTGGCCTTCAAAGGAAGTAAAAATTGTAAATTCCAGAAGCAATAAATCGTTAGACCTTCACCCAGTTCTAACTTGGAAGTCAGTTGTTGCACAAATAAAATATATAGAAAAAGGAGATACGGTAAGCTATGGAAGAACTTGGACCGCTTCAAGAAAAACTAAGATTGCAGTAATTCCTGTTGGATATTTTGACGGCTTTGATAGAAAACTAAGTAATAATGGTCGGGTATTAATTAATGGAAGCTATGCACCCGTAATCGGTAGGATTGCAATGAACATGTTTATGGTAGATATCTCTGAAATAAAAAATGTTAATGTAGAAGATGAAGTTGTGATTATTGGAAAACAAAAAGGTAAACTAATAACAGCGGATGAGATTGCTGATAAAATAGGTACAATTAATTATGAGGTTGTTTGTAGAATTAATCCGTTATTGCCGAGAATAGTTGTATGAGAAAAATTCTAAAATACTGGTTATCTAAAGAAATTCCTGATTATTATATAGAAATAAAATTAACAGGAAACGGCTTTATTAAAGATATAAAGGCTTTAATATTTTTCTATTTAATTCATCCGGTAAAAAGAAGAATCGCAAAGTACTATTTGGTATTTTTGAAAAAGTTTTCAAAAATAAAAATTATTGCAATTACCGGAAGTTCCGGAAAAAGTACCACAAAAGAAATGCTTTCTTCGATTTTAAGACTTAACGGAAATACTGTTTGTAGTTTTGCTAACATTGACCCTGTCTATAATATTCCTACTACAATTCTTAAATGTAATTTAAAAACAAAATATCTTATTTTGGAATACGGAGTTGAATATCCGGGTGAAATGAATTTTTATCTTTGGATGGCCAAACCGGATATTGGTATCATTACATCTATAAATCCGACACATCTTGAGTTTTTTAAAAGTGTAGATGGAGTATTCAATGAAAAAATAAAACTTGCAAAATATTTAATTGAGAATAATAAAAAAGTTTTCTTAAATAAAGAAAATACGTATTTAAGAAAGTTTGGAGAAAATAATAAAAACGTTATTTTTTATGGAGAAGGTTCTTCAATAAAAGCAATAAACCTAATAATAAAGAATGGTTACCAATATTTTGACATAAAGGATGGTGGTGTACTTGCACAAATTAAACTATCTGTTTTGGGAAAAATTAATGTCGAAAATTCATTGGCGGCTTATGCTATTGCTGGCAGTATGGGAATTGATAAAAGTAAAATAATAAAAGGATTGAGTGTTTATAAACCACTCGCTCATAGGTTATCTATTTTAAAGATTAAGAATTCAACAATTATTGATGATTCATACAACAATAACCCTGTTGCAGCAGAGAAAGCAATTGAGTTTTTGAAAGAATACTCAAATGGAAAAAGTATGGTTGTTGTTTTTGGAGATATGTTGGAATTGGGTGAGCATTCTTACAAATTTCATAAAAAAATAGGAGAGATGCTTTTAAATCTTCACTTAACTAAATTAATTTGTGTAGGAGAATTGTCAAAAACAATTTATGAAATTAATAAAGAAAAAATTGGAATAAATAATGCATTTTGGGTATCCAATGAGACTGAAGTTGATAAGTATCTTACTCCTCTTTTAAAAGAAAAAAATATAATTCTTGTAAAAGCCTCTCATTCAATAGGCTTAGACAGGCTTATTGCTCGGTTGTCTAAATAGCTATATCGACATATAATTAACTATCATATGGTATCTCCAAACTTATTATCTTTAGTATTAGGAATAATCATATTTTCGTTTTTAGTCACAAGCCTTCTTGTTTTGCCTTTTATTAATTTTTTGTACAAAATGAAGCTAACAAGGAAAAAGGAAGCGCCTAAAAACGGAAAAATTCCCTTGTTTGATAAGCTTCACGATGTAAAAGCAGGAACTCCGGTTGGTGGCGGAATATTATTGGTTTTAATTATTACGATTCTCTTTTTTGTTTTGTTCCCGATTGCATCTAGGTTAGGAGTTTTTATTCACTGCGCATTTAATCTGAAATACGAAGTATTTATTGTGTTTTTTACTTTTATTTCATTCGGTTTAATAGGACTTTCAGATGATTTAATCAAAATATTCGGGAAACCCAAAAAAGGTTTACACGGGTTATGGTTTGGTTTAAGCAGAGGACAAAAGTTTGCTCTTCAATGGTTTTTTGCTTTACTTATTGGTTTTTTTATATACAAGCACTTGGGCATTCAGATTCTTCACATTCCCTTTGTCGGAAAAACATTGAATTTGGGTGTTTTATATATTCCCTTTGCTGCATTTACAATTGTTTCGTTTACAAATGCTTTTAATATTACAGATGGGTTAGACGGTTTGGCTTCAGGACTTCTATTAATTTGTCTTACTGCTTTTGGTGTAATTGTTGCCAGTAAACTTGATACTCCTTTAGCGTTATTTATATCGCTTTGGATTGGTTCTTTAATTGCATTTCTTTATTTCAATGTTTGGCCAGCAAGAATTTTTTTGGGAGACAGTGGAGCATTGTCTTTCGGCGCAACCCTTGCCGTAATTGGATTATTAACTGGAAGTATTATCGCACTTGTTATTATAGGAGGAATATTTGTTGTAGAAATCGCTTCATCCGCATTGCAGATGTTTGGATGGAAATTCCTTAAAAAGCCAATTTTACCTTTAAGTCCGCTTCATAATACTTTTTTGTCAATTGGTTGGGAGGAATCAAAAATTGTATTTAGGGCGTGGTTAGCCGGAATAATACTTGCTGTCTTTGGACTTTGGCTTGCAACTATTTAAAGAGTGTACAAAAAACTTCTTAATAAACAAAAGTTAAATATCGATAAAAATTTTTTTTATATTACTTTAATTCTTACGGTTGTGGGTTTGATTGTGGTTGCAGATGCTTCGGCTCCACAAGCCCTAAATACATTTAACGATAAATATTATTTTTTGAAACAACAGTCCGGGTGGGCCTTGATTGGATTTATTTCTATGATGATAGTTTCTCAAATAAATTATAGAATTTTTGAAAAATTGGCCATTCCTGCTTTTGTTGTAAGTGTTGTATTTTTATTGGGCGTACTCATTCCAGGAATCGGATCAAAACTGTTGGGTGCAAGAAGATGGTTATATATCGGACCAATTTCTATTCAACCCGGTGAGTTTGTTAAATTGTCTCTGGCTATTTATTTGGCCAAAGTTGCAGAAAAGGAAAAACAGATATTAAGCTATTTCATTCCGCTTCTTCTGGTAGTAATTTTGGTAATGCTTCAACCAGATTTGGGAACAACTTTGGTAATACTGTGTATCGGTATGTCTCAAATATTTGTCTCAGGAATTAATTTATTATATTTTTTGGGAGCGAGCGTTGTCGGTATTTTAGGAAGTGCAGGATTAATACTTACTTCAACTTATAGAAGGGCAAGATTAATGACATTTTTGCAACAATCACAAGATCCATTGGGAAGAGACTACCATATAAGGCAAATTTTATTAGCATTAGGTTCCGGTGGGCTTTTGGGTGTTGGTTTAGGTCAATCCCGTCAGAAATTTCTTTTCTTACCAGAAGCTGCAACTGATTCGGTTTTTGCTATTATTGGAGAAGAAGTAGGTTTTATTGGTGCAGTCATTATTGTTTCACTACTATTTATGTATATAGCTTTTGCTTTTAGAATAGCTAAAAATGCACCGGATACGTTTTCGAAAGTATTAGCAACAGGAATAGCTATATGGATAAGCGCTCAGGTAATATTTAATATTGGTTCCAATGTTGCTTTAGTTCCGTTAACCGGAATACCACTGCCATTTTTTTCTTATGGAGGTTCTGCTTTAACAATGTTGCTTTTTTCTACTGGTATACTGTTAAATATTTCTAAGTATGAAAAAAAATAAAATTAAAATTATTTTTACCGGTGGGCATGCGGGTACAGCTGCAGTAGCACTGTTTGAGGAAATTAAGAAAAGAAATAATAATTGGGAAATTCATTGGATAGGTCCGAAAAAATCTATTGAAGGAAAAAGTGTGGAAAGCTTAGAGTATAAGTATTTTGAAAAAGTAGGCATAAAGTTTCATTCAATTAACTTTCCCAAGTTACAAAGAAAAATTTCATTAGTTAATTTATTATCTTTTCTTTACATTCCGATTGGTTTTATTCAGGCTATATATTTTTTAATAACAATTAATCCGGCTATCGTGCTATCTTTCGGAGGGTTTGCTTCTTTTCCTGTTATAGTAATTTCAAAGATATTTAAAAAAGTTTTATTTATTCACGAACAAACAGCGGTTGCAGGAAGAGCAAATATTATTTCAGCAAAATTTGCTGATAAAATACTTCTCTCAAGAGAAACAAGTGGGAAATACTTTAATAAAAGTAAAACATTATTGGTAGGTAACCCGATACTTCCAAATTATATTAATAGCAAATCTGAATCTATAAAAAGTAATATTAAAACAATATTAGTTATTGGTGGCTCTCGTGGATCACAGGCAATAAATGAATTTATAAAAAAATCTCTAAAAAAGATATTAGAAAAATATGATGTTATTCACATAACGGGAGAATTGGATTTTGATAAATTTTCTATAATTAAAAATAATCTTGAAAATATTCTTTCTAAAAACTATTCTATCTACCCGTTTATAGAACCGCATGAAATGCCCGATATTTACCATCGGTCGGATTTGGTAATTTCAAGAGCTGGAGCAAATACTGTTTCTGAATTGATTTCCTTAGGAATTCCAAGTATTTTTATTCCGATACCCTGGTCATACTTGGATGAACAAACAAAAAATGCTGAATATGCTTCAAAATATATAAATTCAATAATTGTTGACCAGAGGTCAATTTCAGAAGCAGATATTTTGAATGTTATTGAAAAGCTAGCCGAAAATTTAGATAAACATAAAATTGGAAGCGATATTGATAATCAGGCTTCAAAGAAAATCATTGATCTTATTGAGGACACCCTTAAGTGAAAAAATACAAAAAAATATTATTTATTGTTATATTTTTTCTTCTTATTGCTTTTATATTTTATATTCCAAGGTTGATAACCATTAAAAAATTCTTATGTAAAACACAATTTGGAGAATGTGACCTAATAATTCTCGATGAAACCAATAAGTACACAAACAAAAAGATGTATTTTGCTAAAAAAAATATTCATCTGTATTTAGAAAATAATTATTTAGTTAAAGATTTTTCGATTCAGTACAAAATTCCAGACACTTTAGAGATTGATTTGATTATTGCAAAATCGAAGTATTGTATAAAAAGTGAGAACTATGATGTTTTTTCTTATGTTAGTAAAGAGGGAAGGGTATTGGAATTGAGAAAAACATGCAACTTGCCTGTGGTATACATAAAAGATACAGTTTATAACGTTGGAGATATTATAAAAAACGAATATTTATCTGCTTTGGATTTGCTAAATAATATTTTTATTTCTTACAATGTTAAAGAAGGATATATAGTAGAGAACAATCTTGAAATTACTCTCTCACAAGGTTATAAAGTAATTCTACCCTTAAATAAAGATAATCAAGTTCTTTTGGGAGCTTTAAGATTAATAATTAACAGGTTGAATACTGATGATTCTGAATCTAGAATTATAGAAGGTAGAATTAACGTTATTGACTTAAGGTATGAAAATCCTGTATTAAGATAGTTAATTATCATGAATAAAAATAGAATTATTGCTGGAATAGAATTAGGATCTTCAAAGATTGCTACAGTAATTTCTCAAGTTAACTATGATGAAATTAGTTTCGAAAGAACTATTAATATAGTTGGTGTTGCTTCAAGCGAATCCAAAGGAATTAAAAAAGGTCAAATTGTAGATATCGAATCTGCTGTCGAATCAATTATTAATTCTGTTGAAGCAGCTGAAAGAATGGCTGGGTATCATCTTGATTCTGCATATATTGCTTTGGGGGGAGCACATCTTCATTCACAAAACTCTCACGGTGTTGTTGCAGTTTCGGATCCCAACGGAGAAATTTCAGTTAGCGACATAGAAAGAGTGATTGAAGCAGCCTCCGCAATATCTCTTCCACAGTCAAGAGAGGTTATACATGTTTTACCAAGAGAATTTATTGTTGATGGGGAATCTGGTGTAAAGGATGCTGTTGGAATGACCGGAGTTAGACTTGAAGTAGATACACACATAATAACTGCGGCAGCCCCGGCAATGAAGAATATAAAAAAAGCTATTAACGAAGTCGGAATACAAATCGAGGACTTTGTATTTAGCGGATATGCTGCGGCTGAATCATCTCTTACTAATACTGAAAAAGAATTGGGTTGTGTACTTGTAGATATTGGTGGTGGAGCAACTTCAATAGCTGCCTTTATGGATGGAGCTTTAACTTATTCGGGTGTAATTCCGATTGGTGCTAAAAATGTAACTAACGATCTTGCAATCGGTCTAAGGGTATCTTTGGAAAATGCAGAGAAAATTAAAATCGCCCTTTCCGAAAGTGACAAAAATAAAAACAAAGACACATCTGATGATTTAGACTTAGTAGGACTTGGGATTACAGAAACAAAGAAAGTTTCCAAAAAAACTTTAACTGAAGGAATAATAAGACCAAGGTTAAATGAAATATTCACAATGGTCAGGCTTGAGTTAGAAAAAGCGCAAATAGAAAATAAGATTCCGTCAGGAGTAATAATTACGGGAGGAGGAGCTGAAACTGTTGGAGTTGTAGATTCAGCAAGAAGGATGATGTCTTTACCGGTTAGAATCGGTAAACCAAGAGGAGTAAAGGGCCTTATTGATGATGTAATTAATCCATCGTTTGCTGTACCAATTGGTCTTATATTGTATGGAGCAAACGAAGAACCAAAAGAGAACTTGAACTCTTTAACAAGAAAGTTTAAACTGCCCTCAGTGGGAATTGCAGGTAAAGTGATTAACGTAATTAAAAATCTTCTGCCCTAATATTTAACAGATTGAATTTTTCTCCTGCTCTATGTAAAATCACGCATACAACAAAATATGGCATTAGTTAAACCAGATTCAGCAAGAATTGCAAAAATAAAAGTTATTGGTGTTGGCGGTGGTGGTGGAAATGCCGTTTCTTCAATGCTTGATAGCGAAATTATTAATGGTGTTGAATTTGTTGCCATGAATACAGATGCACAGGTACTTCTTGCCAATAAAGCTCCGACAAAAATGCAAATAGGAGAAAAAATTACAAAGGGTTTAGGCGTTGGCGGCAATCCTGATATTGGAGAACAAGCGGCCGAGGAATCAATAGAAAAGATAAAAGAATTGGTTTTAGATACTGATATGGTTTTTATTACTGCAGGAATGGGTGGAGGTACCGGAACTGGTGCTTCACCTGTTGTTGCAAGAGCTGCAAAAGAAGCAGGAGCATTAACTGTAGGAATTGTAACTAAACCGTTTTCTTTTGAAGGAACCAGAAGATCTGTCCTGGCTGAAGATGGAATAGAAAAACTAAAACAAGAAGTTGATACATTGATTGTTATTCCTAACCAAAGATTAATGGATGTAATTGATAGAAAGATGACTCTTCTTGAAGCTTTTAAGGTAGTAGATTCTGTTTTGGG
>Ga0172375_10003734_pt1 | contig 22935 bp, 16 predicted proteins | sample LakKiv1m_FD_114537 | JGI IMG/M metagenome (GOLD analysis project Ga0172375, IMG submission 114537) | Freshwater microbial communities from Kabuno Bay, South-Kivu, Congo - kab_092012_11.1m | ecosystem: Environmental > Aquatic > Freshwater > Lake | place: Democratic Republic of the Congo... | reverse complement strand
TATCCTATTTATTTTCTAACACTTCCGCCTGAAGTGTCCCCCCCCCAACAAAAAAAGGCAGCCCTGGTTTTGGGCTGCCTAAAACTTCCTTTATATTTTCACGCGCGACATGGGGCTATTTTACTCTTTTCTTTATTTTGGGGCAAGGGTTTTGCCAATCTGTCCCTCGCCAATGACCTAATCATTTCTCCTTCTCGTTAGATTTTAGCTCTTATAAGTCTTCCCTTTTTATCAAAATAAAAAATAAAAGTTCTGCCATCCTGACGATTATTATATGTCCATGCTTCTACGCCATCCTCCAAAATTTCTTTTTTATCAGGCTCTCCCCAATCAGATCGAACCATGTTTTTCGAGCCTCCGCTAAGCAACATATTTGCCGCTTTCTGAAAATCAGGTTGAGATCGTCTATACGCTGGCACTAATCCGCATCCGCAAAAAGTAAAAATGATAAGCGTTATAATAATTTTTCTCATTTTAAACATCTCCCGGAGCATTCCTTCATTCAATTCCGGGGACACATCACTTAATTATAATGATTATTTCCTCGGGACTTCAAAACGCCCCAAAACTCCAGGGACATCATACTTAATTGTAATGCTTTGCCCCCAACAAAAAAGGCAGCCCTGGTTTTGGGCTGCCTAAATTTTCCTTATCGTCTTTGACACAACATGGGGATATTTTATCCCTTTCTTTACTTTTGGGCAAGGGTTTTGCCAACCTGTCCCTCGTCAGTGACCTGGTCCGTTCCCCTTTCCCTGTTCCCTTTTTTGATAAACTACAAAGCGTTACCGAATTAGTGAGCTAGTACACCAGGTACTTTTTGCTCGCCAGCGATCTGGCCCGCTCTATTTACGGCTTACAATACAAACCGTAAGGAGTGCGGTCTGTAATTGAAAACCCAGCCAATTCCTTGATCTTTAACGCTCTTGATCGAATCTCCTTCGCTTCGTCAATATTGCCGATCCCCTCTAAAGCAACTGAAAATTCCTCCAACAATTTAGAGAATTCAGCCGGCGATTCATCCGAAACATTAATTTTCTCGAATTCAGGTAATGCTTTTCTAAAATATCCTACCGCCTCTTTATATTTCTTCTGGTCTAAATTAAGCCGAAATAATTCAGCCAAAGATAAATACGCGGGACCACCTATTTTGGCATCCAGCGCATATGACTTATTAAGATACTCCTCGGCAATATCAAAAAAGCATGTAACACCGGCAGCCCTGCCATATTCATAGTAATAAATGGCACGTTCACTATCCTCTGCTTTTCCTAGATCGGCATTAGATACCGCCCTAGCCCATTGTCTTCTAGCTGTATCCCAATCACCTGACTTGTTAGATAGGCTGGCAGCTTTGGCATAATTTAAAGCACTCTGTCGATTGATCGGCGCGGCGCATGCCGGGAGCGAGATCATGAAAGACATTAAGATTATTACTGAATACAAATATTTCACGTTTCACCTTGAATTCCGGGACATCAAAACGAAAGGGACAGTCCCCAAATGGGGACAGATACCCCCCCAACAAAAAGGGCAGCCCTGGTTTTGGGCTGCCTTTTAAATTTTAGTCCGTATGAAATCCTATTTTCACCTTCGGCTTTTCCGGATCTTTCATCAGCTTTTTTAGCTCAGCAAAAACAATTTGGAATTGTTTATCGTATTTTTGTTCCATTTCTTCAAATTTCTTCTTTAAATCTTTATGAATCGCAATAATTTCACGCAACTTTGTAAATGTTCTCATGATATCAATATTAACCTGTATCGCTCTTTCGCTATTCAACACACTAGAAAGCATGGCAACGCCCAGCTCGGTAAAAACAAAGGGAGAATATTTGCTGTGTTGTCCACGCTTTAAGGTGCCAAATTGGCACCTTAAAGAAACATATTCCTCTTGCGTAAGCTCAAACATAAAATCACCTGGAAAACGAGAAAGGTTGCGCCTAACAGCTCTTTTCAAGTGTTTTGTTTCCACGCCATACAAAGAAGATAAATCATAGTCAAGCATGACTTTTTTCCCGCGAATAATAAAGATCATATTCTGTATGATCTCTTGGGATGTAATATTTTGGGCTGGGATCAATTTAACGCTTGGCTTTCTCACAGTTAAATCTCCTGCTTAAATTTCCGGAATTTCAGAAAACACATCACTTAATTATAATGCTTTGCCCCGCCCCCACAAAAAATGGGCAGGCCGTTTTGTGGCCTGCCCATTGATTTCCTTTATAACTTCACGCGCGACATGAGGCTATTTTACTCTTTTCTCTTTTTCCAATCAAGTTATCTTCAGGGAACCGTTTATGATTGCGTTTTACCGCCTGGCTTAAGATATCAGTTAATGAAGTAAAAAATCTTTGACATCCCTTCCCACAACTTCTGCTTGCAAAGGATTCTTTGGATTTATGTAAAGGTCACAATAATGATCCACCGTGATCTTTCGTTCTAAAAATTGTTTTAAAGAATTTTCGCTAATAAAGGTTGTCCAATAAGGCGCGGGAGTCACTTGATATTCTTTGCCGTTAAAATAAAATTTGCATAGCAAACGAAAAGTCCAGCTGTAGCCTTCGCCGGAAAAAACACGCTGCCACTCCTTATCCAGACACTTCGCCTTAATCTTCACCCATGTTTTTCTTTGCGTTCTTCCTGACCACCAAAGCGAAGCAAGCGCAAAAACCCATCCACCCGCCATCATCATCAAAACAGTTTTTGTATCAACCCTGTGATCAAAAAAGACTGGAACATGTTTGCTCTGAGAAAATTGCACGAGAAACCAGACGCCGGCCAAAAAAACAATCATTCCCAGCAAAGGACCAAGGTTGCATATTGGCTTGCATTCCTCGCCGCAAGGGATATAGGCAATGCGCCAATCTCCGTCCCCGCGATTAATTTTCTTTACAGAATTTTCCACGCTTTGATTTTTCATACATTATGCTTTCATTTATTATAACAAAATTGTTTAGCTTTCAAACTGGTTTTTCACCTTCAAAACAACAAAAGGTGCCATAACCCCCTTGACAAAACAGCAATTTTTAGTATACTTGGTGTTCAAAGTGAGGAAACACTATGGCAAGAATATGCGAAGTATGCGGCAAATCCGCAATCTCAGGTCGGAAGTATAAAAGACGCGGTATGGCTGTCCGAAAAGGCGGCGCCGGTCAAAAGATCGTCGGAAAAACATTCAGACGTTTTAGCCCCAATTTACAAAAAATCCGTATTGTCGTCAATGGAACCAAGCGAAAAGCGGATGTCTGTGTGGAGTGCATCAAGTCTGGAAAGATCAAAAAAGCGTAAGCACGCTTAATGACCAACGATCAAATCCGAATTACGAATGAATTAGAATGCCTCAATTTTCTTCTGAAAATTGAGGCATTTTTCGTCATTGGGTCATTGCCGGCTTAATGTCCTTTAACTCAAGCTGAACCGCCGGTTCTTTATTCCAATCATCAATTGAAATCCGATAGACAATATCAATGCACTTGCCCTGCTCGATCAAAGGCTGATATTGTCCCATGCCAAACCCCACCGCAGAAAAAATACGGCCCTCTTTGTCTGCCACCCAAAATTTTAGCGTATCGCGGCTCAGCACGACCGCGGGACTTTTGACCACCAACGAACGCGAGCAAAAAAGCGGCTGAGGATTCCCTTCTCCAAACGGCTCAAGGCTGTTCACAAGCTTCACAAGACTTAAATTAAGACTGCTTAATAAAATTTCACAATCCACAAAAAGGCTAGGAACGAGATCTTCCTGCCGGATGGTCTCTTTCGCGATACGGTTGATCTCTTCTTTAAAGGCCTCCAGCTTATCCTGCGCAACCGTTAACCCCGCGGCATGATCATGGCCTCCAAAATCCTGCAACAGATGCGCGCACTTTGAAAGCGCATCAAAAAGATGAAACCCTTCGATGGAACGCGCGGATCCCGAGGCGATCCCGTCTTCAATGGAAAGAACAATGGCGGGCCGATAAAACGTATCCATGATGCGCGAGGCCACGATCCCCACAACACCTTTGTGCCAGCCTTCGGCGCTTAAAACGATCACGCGGTCAGATTTAAAATTGATCTCCTGCTCCACCTTGCGCAGGGCCTCTTCAATGATCGCGGTCTGCGTTGTCTGCCGCTGGCGGTTATGCGTTTCCAAAAGCTGCGCGATCTCGGTTGCCTCTTTTTCGTCTTGGCTCAAGAGAAGGCGCAAGGATTTTTCCGCGGAATCAATGCGGCCCATGGCGTTAATTCGCGGGCCTAAAATAAATCCGACATGCTTGGGAGTTATTTTTTTTGTCTTGATCCGCGCTGTTTTGATCAACGCCTGAAGGCCAAAATTCTTTGTCTTTTCAATGCACTTGAGCCCTTCTTTAACAAGGATCCGGTTTTCGCCATGAAGCGGAACGACATCCGCGATGGTCCCCAAAGCCACCAAGTCCAGATTTTCCCGATACGACATGCCAAGCAGTGCCTGAGATAATTTAAACGCGAGAGCAACAGCCGCCAGGCTTCCAAAGGGATACAGGCAATCTTTACGCTTCGGGTCGATCACAGCGACGGCGTGCGGCAGGCGATCCGCGAGCGGCTCGTGATGATCAACGATGATGACATCGATCCCTTCGCGGCGAAGGGTTTCGACCTCATCCACCGCGCTGATCCCGCAATCCACCGCGACAAGAAGCGTGACCCCTTTGTCCTTGGCTTCTTTGGCAATGGTATGATTAAGCCCGTAGCCATCGATCAGCCGGTGCGGAATATGATTGATGACCTCAAGCCCGAATGTTTTTAAGGCGCAGGTTAAAACCGCCGATGAGGTCACGCCATCGACGTCATAATCGCCAAAAATAAGAACTTTTTCTTTCCGGTTCCTTGCCGCATGAAGACGGGCCATGGCCTTGTCCATGTCCTTTAATAAAAAAGGATCGTGAAGGGATTTAAAATCTCCGGTCAAAAACGCGCGCGCTTCCTCAAGCGTTTGCACGCCTCGGTTGATCAGCAATTGAGCGACCGCAGGATGAACATTTAATCCATTGCTTAATAAAACCTGGAGTTGTGGATGAGGGGTCTTGACGATCCACTTTTTTGAGATCATTACATTTTCTCTGGAACGCTAATGCCTAACAGGGTCAGGCCGTTAGCAAAAACGATCTTGGCCGCTTTGACAAGGGCAAGACGCTGGGATGAAAGACTAAGATCGTCGCTTATCACCTTATGCTTATCGTAAAACCGGTGAAAGGCGCTTGCGAAATCCATTAAATAAGTTAACAGCGCAAAGGGGTCGATCTGATGAAGGCACATGGACAGCGCGTCTTCAAATGACGCCATCTTTTTGATCAGATCAAGCTCTTCGTCTTCCCGCAGGAGAGAAAAATCTTTTGCGGAAACTTTTAAATTCATTTCCTGGGCTTTCACAAAAATGCTATTGATGCGGGCGTGCGCGTACTGAATGTAGTAAACAGGATTTTCCATGGTCTGCTCTTTGGCGAGCTCAAGGTCAAACTCCAGATGCGCGTTCATATGCCGCAAGAGAAAGAAAAAGCGTGCCGCATCCACCCCGACCTCATCGATCACTTCGCGAAGGCTGATAAATTCGCCTTTACGTGTCGACATCGAAATCGGCTGTCCTTTGCGAAAAAGCGTGGCGAGCTGAACGATCAAAACATCGATCTGCTTGGGATCATGGCCCAAGGCTGAGACCGCCGCCTTCAAGCGTGGAATATATCCGTGATGATCCGGCCCTAAAATATCAATGACCCAGTTGAATCCGCGGTCAAATTTATTCTTATGGTAGGCAATATCCGGAGAAAGATAGGTGTAGAGGCCGTCGGATTTTTTGACGACCCGGTCCTTGTCATCGCCTAGCGCCGTTGACTTAAACCAAACCGCTCCGTCTTCTTTGTAAATATATCCTTTTTGCTCGATCACCTTCAAGGCGTTTTCGATCTTTTCCGGCGTTGAAACTGCGGCCTGCGATGTCCAGACATCGAAATGCACGCCAAAATCTTTTAAATCCACGCGGATCAAATCCATCAGATAACGAACGCCAAAGGCCTGAAAAACCTTGTCCGAAAGCTTGTTGAGCGCGTCAAGATCTTTAACATGGTTCTCCGCGATCAACTCTTTGGCCATCTCTTTCACGTACGCGCCCTGATAATAATCCTCCGGAAAACTGACTGATTCGCCTAAGATTTCCTTTGCGCGGAATTTGACCGACTGACCCAGAATCTTGATCTGGTTTCCTTCATCATTAATGTAGTATTCCTTGGTCACATCAAAGCCAAGGAACTTTAAGACATTTCCCAGAGCATCTCCCACGGCTGCCTGACGAGCGTGGGCAACGGTGAGCGGACCTGTCGGGTTGGCCGACACAAATTCGATCTGAACCTTCTTCCCTTTTCCCTTTGCAGAAGACCCATACTTGTCGCCATTTTCAAGAACCTCTGTTAACACGGGAAAGAAAGCATTGTTATTGAGAGAAAAATTAATAAAGCCGGGCTTCATCACCTCGATTTGATCAACAAGAGAGGATAATGACGAGGCCTTGATCTTCTGATCAATGGCCGTCGCGAATTGATTGGCGAGTTCCATGGGATTCTTTTTGAACATCTTGGCAAGGCGCAAGGCGACATTGCAAGAAAAATCCCCATGGATCTTTTCTTTTGTTTTTTCAAGCTCGATGTGATCAGCTGAAATGGAGGAGTCTTGAAGGACTTCGCGAACAGAAGCCTTGACAAGCTCTTCGATCTGAAGTCTGAGAGTTGACAACATGGTTAAAAATTATTCTTCCCAGGTAACTGCTTTCCCGCCCTGCCAGAGGTACTCCAAGCCGTAAAATTCACGATTGGCCTTTTCAAAAATGTGGACCACGATATCACCAGTATCCACGATCACCCATTTTCCTTCACGGTATCCTTGGACCTTTCCGATCGAAAGGCCTGCGTTCTTGAGCCCATCTTGAATGCCATCCGCGATCGACTTGGCGTGACGGTCTGACGTTCCGGAACAGATAACAAAATAATCACAAAAATTTGTCAGCTTGCGAATGTCTAAAACAATGAGGTTCTCGGCTTTTTTATCGAGAGCGAGCTGCGCAATGATCTTAATCGCTTTTTTTGCGGCTTGTTGGGATTGCCTCTTAGGAACAGTTGGTTTTTTTGCCAATGATTATAGTTTTCTTTCGCTGAGAATATTGATCAAAAATAATACTCAATAAATCCGTCTTACTTCTTCATCTTTGCAGCTTGGTCTTTGGAAAGGACTCTCCAGCATTCGTGGGTCCCTTTAGGAGACTTGGCAACGGCAAAAAAGCGGCCGCTTTTTTCTTTGACTTGATAATCGGAGGTATTAAACTTGCCCTTGGTCTTTACATCGTAGAATGATAATTCTTCCATCTACAACTCCTTTCGTTTAGTGAACAAACACCTTGTTAATTGATTAAGTTTATCGAATATTTTTGCCTTTGTCAAATCAAAATCAGAAAAATAAGCCAATTTTCATAAACCTAAGCGCGTTTTTTACGGTCAACTTATCAATCAGCCTTTTGGCTCAGTTTGAAGCGTTAAAAAAAATTTTTGAGATCGCTTTCTTGAGAATCGGTCAATGGTCCCACAACCGCTAAGTTCATGCGGCTTTGTTTAAAAAGTTCGTGTGCCACGCGCTTGACGTCGTTCACGCTTACTTTTTCAACCTTTTTGATCACCTCTTTAAAGGTTTCCACCTTGTCCGTTGCTACGACAGACTCTCCGATCCAAAACATATGTTCGGCCGTATCTTCCAAGCCCAACAATGTCTGGCCGATCGTGTAATCTTTTCCGCGTTTAAGCTCATCGGCCGATACAGCCTTTTGCGCAATGGTTTCAAGCTCTTTTAAAATGACCTCAACGGCATCCACAACCTTTTCGTTATGAACTCCCGCGCGAACAACAAACGCCCCGGTGTCTTTAAAAAGTTTCATGCCCGAGGAGATCGAATACGCCAGCCCTCTTTTTTCTCGGACTTCATTAAAGAGCCGGCTTGACATATTGCCGCCTAAGATCACATTCAAGACCCCCAAGGCGTAACGGTCAGGATGCTCACGATGAAAACCAAGCGACCCGAGCGCGAGGTGCATCTGCTCGATCGGCTTTCGATGGAACTTAACCGGATCGCCTTGTTGAATATTTTTTGCCTCAAGGCACGTGATCTCCCGTTTTGCCTTAAACGACCCAAATTTCTTTTTTGTTAACGACAACAACGTTTTGTGCGCAATGTCCCCGCAAGCAGAAACAACAATGTTCGAGGGAATATAAAAATATTCATGGAAATGTCGTAAGTCTTCATAGCTCATTTTTCCGACGGATTCAGCCGTGCCGGCAATATTTTGTCCAAGCGGATGCTGCGGCCATAACAGCTGGTCCAGGAAATCCATGACCAAATGCTGTGGAAGGTCATGATACATCTTGATCTCTTCCAAAATGACGCCCCGTTCTTTGTTCACATCTTCTTTTGTGATCAAAGGCTGCAAGATCATGTCGGAAAGGATGTCAAAGGTCTTTTCCGCGTGCTTGGCCGGGACCTTGGCAAAATAGCAGGTGCACTCTTCCGATGTAAAGGCGTTTAAGGCTCCTCCGACCCCTTCGATCTGCTGCTTGATCTCTTCGCAGGCATAATGCTTGGTTCCTTTAAAAACAATATGTTCCAGGAAATGCGCCGCACCCTTGATCTTTTTGTCTTCATAGCGGCCGCCTACGCCGGCCCAAACACCGACGGCTACGCTGTTGCGGTCCTTCATCTGATGGCTAATGATCCGTAGATCATTTTTTAAACAAGATCGTTCATACATTTTTTGATAAGCTCCTGACAAAGCGCGCGGTTTTTTCAACCAAATCCCTGCGCCCATGATGTTTAAGGATTTCTTTAACAATCGCGCTCCCGACAATGACACCGTCGCACACACGCGCCAACTGCCGAACCTGTTGTTTATTTGAAATGCCAAAACCGACACAGACAGGTTTTGAGACTTTTGTTTTAATTTCTTTTAAGTTTTGAACAAGGGCCTTGGGAAGCGCTGTCCGCGCGCCGGTCACGCCAGCGATAGAAACATAATAAATAAAACCCCCTGACGCCTTGTTCACAAGGCTGATGCGTTTTGGATCCGTTGTCGGCGATAAAAAGAAAATGAGCGCCAGATCCTTGACGCGCGCCGCTTTCATCAAAGCGCCTGCCTCTTCCGGCGGAAGATCAGGGATGATCAAGCCATCCACTCCGGCCTTGCACGCTTGATTCACGAACGCCTGTTCGCCAAAATGAAATATCGGATTGTAATAGCTCATCAAACAAATCGGTATCTGCGTCTTTGTCCGGATTTGCGCAACCGATCGAAGGATCTTCTTTACGCTGACGCCTTTGGCAAGCGCGCGCTGTGACGCGGCCTGGATCGTTGGGCCATCGGCCAAGGGATCAGAAAACGGAACGCCAAGTTCCAAAATATCAACACCGGCTTTTTCAAACGCGATTGCCAATTTTTGTGTTGTGGCCAAGTCCGGATCGCCAGCCGTGATAAAGGCAATAAAGGCTTTCTTATTTTTCTTTTTTAAATCGATAAATTTTTGATCAATGCGGTTCATCTTAGAGGATCTCCTTTAACGAATACATATCTTTGTCTCCCCGTCCTGAAAGACAGACAATGACCGTTGATTTTCTTTTGACGCGCCTGGCAAGCTTTTCCAGATACGCGATCGCATGGGATGATTCCATGGCCGGAATGATGCCCTCCGTCGCGCACAAAAGTTTCATCCCCTCGATGGCTTCGCGATCGTCAATGGCGACGTACTCGGCGCGCTTGATTTTTTTGTAGTACGAATGTTCCGGGCCAACGCCGGGATAATCAAGTCCGGCCGCGATCGAATGCGCGATGCGCACCTGCCCGTCATTATCCTGCAAAAGATCACTCTTACTGCCATGCAAAACACCCGCGGTTCCTCGATTTAAAGGAGCGGAGTGTTTAAGCGTGTTCAAGCCTAATCCAGCGGCTTCCACGCCGATAAATTTGACACTTTTGTCATTAAAAAAAGCATGAAAAAGCCCCATGGAATTGCTGCCGCCGCCCACGCACGCCAAAAGATAATCCGGCAGTTTCTTTTCTTTTTGTAAAAATTGCTTCTTGGCTTCCTTGCCGATCACGGATTGAAATTCACGGACCATATACGGATACGGATGGGGCCCGGCCACTGAACCGATCACGTAAAATGTATCACGGACATTGGTGACCCAATCCCGGATCGCTTCGTTCATGGCATCTTTGAGCGTCTTGGATCCACTTGTCACAGAAATGACTCTTGCCCCCAAAAGTTTCATGCGGTAAACATTGAGCGATTGACGCTCGACATCTTCGGCGCCCATGTAGATATCGCACTTTAGGCCAAAAAGGGCTGCCACCGTCGCTGTCGCGACCCCGTGCTGGCCTGCGCCGGTTTCCGCGATGACACGGGTTTTTCCCATGCGCTTGGCCACAAGGATCTGCCCCAGCGTGTTATTGATCTTATGCGACCCTGTGTGCAAAAGGTCCTCGCGCTTCAAATAAACCTTGAGCGTTTTAAGGTGTTGATTTAACCGTGTCGCCAGATAAAGATTGGTCGGGCGTCCGGCGTAATCGCGAAGATAAAAGGCTAACTCATCTTGAAATTTTTTATCCTGTTGTAGGGTATGAAAAGTTTTTTCAAGATCAAACAAAAGTGACATCAGGGTTTCGGGGACATACCGCCCGCCAAACTCATCAAAATGTCCTGCCTTATTTGGCCTTGTCATCGGAAACTCCTTGTAACATATAATTATTCATGATCATACTTGTGCCGCCTACCATGGCGGGCTTGTCAATACGTAGCGGAATTTTATGTTTGCTGATATCAAACCAAAGCCGGTATTGCGTCGGAACCGTTTCTAAATAAAACGTGTCAAAGGTTTTGCCAGCGGCGTCGAGCGTCATCGTCTTCGCAATTTTGACCAAAACATCTTTTGTCGGCAAGCTGAGCTGTAAGGAGGAGCCGATTTTAAAATCTCCCGTCAAGCGATAACGATAAATAAAACAATAAATATTATCGATCTTTCCTTTTTTCTGAATAACGAAATTTTCTGGTTGCGGCCTAGCCTTTGTGGTCTTAGTAATGGCGACAGAAAATCTTTGTTGATCATAGATTTCAATGATTTTCTCAACCGAACCCATATAAGTCACATCGCGCTCAACGCGTATGGGATAAAGACTCCGGGTGTCCGCATAGATCCTTTCATTATCAAAAAAATTAGAACCCTTGGCTTCAAAGGTGATCAAATAGGCCTCGCGTCCGTCGATCTTAACCAGACCCTTAAGCTCGATGCGCGCGTCAGCCATCTTCATGGCAAGGCTTCGAACGTCATAGCCAATGACTTCACCGAAAAACTGTTCATAGCTCGCCTGCTCTCCAAAGGCTAGCGGCTTTGCAAACAAAAATACTGTCAAAAAAATTCCAATAACAAAGGGTGTCTTTTTCATCATCTGGCCGTCTTGTGATCCATGTCTTTAACAAACTGCTCCAAAACTTTTGCGCCCTTATAAAGTTTTTCAACCTGCGCGTATTCATTGGTCGCATGAGCTGTTTTTTGGCTCCCATACCCGGTCGCCACGGCCGGAATTCTTTTTTTCTGAAAAAATGATATGACGGTCGCCCCTTCACTTCCCTTTAAAACCGAGGGACACCTTAGCTTTTTGCACGCATCAACGTAGGTTTTGACAAGGGCATGCTCTTGATCGATCTCATATGGGTATTGGAGGTCATCAACGATCAATGTAAATCTCTTGGCGTGCTTTTTTGTCAGCCGTTTCACCGTTTGCAAAAGATCTTGAGGATCCATCCCCGGCAGATAGCGCAAATCAAACGAAAATTCGCAGAAATCCGCCACCATGTTGACTTTATCTCCGCCCTTAATTGTTCCGATGTTGACAGTCGGCCCGCGTAAATGATGGTGTTTCTTGTATCTAAATTCATACTGCTTTATTTCCGCGATCACTTTCGAGGCAAGTTCAATCGCGTTCACGCCATACCAATTATACGCGCCATGGGCTTTTTTTCCAAAAATTTGAATGCGGCCGTGGATCAGTCCTTTTTGCGCCACAATGGTTGAAAATTCATCAGAATCAAGGATCAAAGCGGCTTTTGGCTTTAAAATTCCTTTTTCAATTAAGGGAATGATCCCGTTTTTGCTTCCGGTTTCTTCGTCGACGGTTGCAGCCAAAATAACGTCATGACGTAAAACAACTTTGTCTTCAACCAAGCTCTGTATCACTTCCATGGCGCACGCAAGATTTCCCTTGTCGTCGGTTGCTCCGCGCCCATAGATACGCCCATTCTTCACAAGACCGCCGTATGGATTAAAAGACCAACCCTTACCCGCGGGAACAGTATCTATATGCGGCGTTAACAAAATCGCATTTTGACTCGCGGTCTTTGACCGACCTTTTAGGACCGCGACAACATTAGGGCGGTTTTTCGCAAAGGTGTACATTTTGACCTTTAAGCCCAATGAAATCATTTTCTTTTCGATAAAATGGCTCAGAGCAAGTTCATTACCCGGAGGATTTTCAGAGTTAAACTGGATCACTTTTTGAGTTAACTGAATTAAACGAGACTTAGAAATCATAAAGAATTAAATGGCACAATGACCAATTTCCTAATGACGAATGAATGACCAAAACTCAATGTCCCAATGAGCATTGATTATCTTTCCTTGCGTCGGTTAATAATAGCTGAAAAAATGAGATTCAGCTCTTGCGCTTCGGCTGAAAGCGAACTTGTGTTATTTTCTAAAGATGGAACGGCCGTCATGATCATTAACAGCCAATGTTTTGTCTCTTGCGCTTCTCTCCTGCAAATTCCGATCTTATAAAAGAAATCTTTCTTTGTCGATGCATCATCTGCCTCGCAGTAATTGGCCCCTACGCTTGTGCCTGCCCTGACCAATTGACTTATTAAGGGCCGCGTTACACTATGCTCAGGTATTATTTTCGCAAAATTTATTATATTCTTTCCAAATTTCGCTGTTCGCTCTCGTAAATCGTATTTCTTTCTTGACGGTTGATTTTTTAAATTCTCATTCGACATTAAATCATTAGACATTGGTCATTATTTGTTTTAGTCTTTAAACAAATCCTCTGCCTTTAGGCTTCCGGTGGAATGTTTAAAATCATCGTAATCTAGCACACACATCCCGGGATGCTGGTCAATAATTTTAAGAACTTTGGGCATATTGCCTTTGAGGCTGCGAAAGGTCACATATTTAAAAGGTGTTTTACACTCCGGACAGACTGTCAGATCAAGTTTCAAACCCATGGCATTACAGTTCGAACAATTGGCCGTCAAATCCCCGCAGACCAAGACATGATGCTTGACTTCATCCACATAGAACTTTTTATAAATGCGTAATAGTTTCTCTGTCATAATTGGGACATTATAACACAAGAAGTCAAAAGTCAAAAATCAAAAGTCAAAACTGAAATGTTATCATGTACACCAAAATCTTCATCTTTTGAATCTTGACTTTTAAGTTTTGATTTTTTGAAAATCCAACAAAAAAGCCACAGCTCAGAACCCAATCGATTTTGATATCTTTGAGTTTCATGCTATGGCTTTAGAGTTCTACTTTTTAACTTTTGAATTTTGACTTTTGCTTTATTTAGTTTTGCCTTTTGACTTTTAAATTTTGAATTCTTACAACTTATAACTTATTTTCTGCCTATCCACTGGCTCTCTCATCGTCTCTGAAGTATCTCTTGTCAAATCCCCGCCCTTATCTTCCTTACTCAATCCTGATAGCAAAAACAAGCTTGGAACAGGCGTAATACCCATGATCTCAAAACTAAACCCTTGGATGTTCATGCTCTCGATCGGCTGCTGCGACATCGGAAGCGGAATGCCATTTCCATCGCGCTTGATCTGCAGATCCAAGCCCTCGGAGCTCATCAAAATACCGCCGGGCGCAGACGACCTTTCCTTAACCTTCCAAACAGAATTGGACCAATTAGTCGAGATGATGACGGTCTTGACAGACGGATCGCCAAAGATCGCTTCAACGGATCTGATATCATCGTTGCCATCCACCTGCTCCCAAATATTTTTTAACGATCCTTCCTTGGCAACGTTAAAGGTTCGTTGATCATCATCACTAAAAGTAACGATAATTTCTGTCGGTATTTGACCGCGGTCATCCGCAATACGCTGTAATGCTTTTACTCCGTCCGCCTGGAATTCCTGGCCGACCTCAAGGGCGGAGGATGTCCCTTGCGTATTATAATTCTCGCCCACCCGCTCCCCATTCTCAAAATCATAAGAGGGACCCTTAAGGGGAACACGATGGCCTTCGGGAAGTTCAGGGATCGAAGGCGCGACAATCCTATTCGACAATTTACCTGGCCCCGGCCGATAACCTTCAACACGGTCCTCTTGCCCTGCGAGAATGGAAGAAGACTTCAAGACCTCGACAAACTCGCCGCTTGTGTTAGGCCCAAGATCTAACTTAACGGTCACGCTGTTATTCTTATCTCCCTTTTCCCAGAACGTAATTTGAACGGCAACGAGCTTATCAAAAACTTTTTCAAAATCTTCCAGGTTATATCCCAAAAGTTCATCAGGAAGTATTTCAATCACGTCATCCCTGAAGGATTTGGGAATAAGTTCCGCGCTCCTCATCGTATGCCCCATCGTCACGCGTCCTTCCCTGATAAAGCTTTTAGCCTTTTGGAGAGCCTGATCTGCCGTGATAACGGAGGAGATCTTGATAGCCCCTTGCGTTTCAAGCGGCTTCAAGGCAAAGATATTCGTCTCAACCACAAAAGGCGCGTTCATATCAAAACGCACTGCCGCATATCCCGTCTTGTCAAAAGTAATAGAAATGGAATCGATCTGACTAACAACAGATAACTCAGGGTCAAACCCTTTTTTCATTGCGCTCAAGAATTCTTCGTAAGTCGTTAGCTTCTTCGTGGAGTCAAATTTCTGAGCCGCAGCACCCTTTGGGAAAATAGCAATACCGCCTGTTAACGGCTTCCCATGGCTGTCTGCAGCATCAAGGATCTGCTTGACAATACTCTCGACATTTTCGCGAGTTAACGTCTTAAGCGTTGGACTGATAACCTTGGGTTCAGTCTTGATCGCCTCTTCGCGGGCTTTGAATCTTTTTTGAATGCCTTCGATGGTTAACTTAAGATTTTCATCAGCTCCATCCGGACTGTCCGCACCTGCATAAACAATCTGCAATTCTGCAGAATCAGCAAGCGCAATCAAGAATTGACCCTTTTTTGAATCTTTTTGAATATCAATGACAATGCGTTGAAAGATTTCACCGGGATTCGGATACTTCGCATTCCAAAACTTTTCCCAAGTTAAGTTGTTCGCATATCGTATCATACGTGCCCGGGGCACAAAGCTAATCCCCGTAACATCATACCCGTTATCCTTCAGTCCGCGGAGCATGATCTCGTTTGTGAAATTCGCCAACCGCTCACCTTGGGTGATGATGGTGGAGGAGGCAGCAAACTTAGAGGATTGATTAAATTCGTATATCGGATTATTTGATTTGTTCTCAATTTTCAGGTTTCTACCCTCGCGTATAACGGCAATTTCAATGTCTCCTTCGGCGTTCGTAAAAGAGACAAAACCCTTTCCGTCTTCAACTTCAACAGCCTTTTTCCCTTCTGAAATGATGCTAACCTTGTTTTCCTCCGGATCTACCTCTAGGTAAACAGGATCGCCTGCATCAGGCTGGTCTGATTTGAATTGCACTTTATTATTTTCTGATGGAAGATCATCTAAGCTGATATTGACCGATTGAAATCCGTTAACTAATCTCTGCACCGGCCAACCTTCTCTGGCAAACCTTTTGTTAACAAGCCTAAATAATTCTTCATCGCTTGAAACAAGACTGCTTGGCAAAAGAGCGCTTTCGCTAAGGAGCATGGAAAGATAATCAACAAGCCCTGCCTTAAAGCCAATGACAATCGCCTTTGGAATCTGCAAGGCAATCTTGTCCCCGATAGTAATACGGACAATATTGGTTTTTTCCTTTCCAGCTTGCCGAATCGCCGATAAATAGTCTTTGGCTTCCTGGCTCTTGATGTATTCATCCCAGGCTGTACGATTTTCTGTTCTGGCTTGCTGAAGGCTCGCAATATCATCTGCCCGATAGCCCGGCTTCATGCTGGGCCAAAGATGTTTGCGGTCCGCAAACGTATAAGCCCTAACAACTCCCAAGAGTTTTTCTTCGTTCTCAGAAAGATAGAGTTTCCCGTTTTGGCCCATGGCCTTTCCTAACGAAAGACGCATCGCATCAAATGCCTCATCAACGTCCTTCTTAGCTTGATAACCGTTGATGTGTTCCTGCTTCAACGAAAGTAATAACCCATAAAATTCCGATGGGTCTCGGTCAGAGTATCTTTCGATAGCCTTTCCTTTAAACTCCGCATCAACATCGGCCTCAACGCCCCAGAAAGACTCGCGCATCACATCTGTGATTTTATCGCATCTCGCCCGGTAATCCTCCCAATCTTCGCTGGGTTTCGGCGGAACAGACAAATACCAGTCATAAACGCGATTGCTGTCTCCTGTCCCTGAAGGACGGAATGTGACAACGCCTTCGCCTAAAGAATTGCCGTTTTCATCAAAGATCTCAACGATGGGACGGACCCCTTCTTCAGGCAAGCCTCTAAAATTATTATCATACTTTCCGGCCCGGAAGACCATGACGCCGGTCACCTTAAATTTACCATTGAACAAGCTTGCCTGTGTTCCGAGATCAAGCGCCTTCTGGGCAGCAACCGCAAAAACTTTTTCCAGGATCTCAATGGCCCCAAATTTCTGGTTCGTCCCCTCAAATCCGGGATACCGGATCTGAAGATTTTCCGTTACCGTTCGTCCCAGCTCTTTACCCATCTTTTTGTACATATCATACGGGCTCATGCTTAACACAGAACCCCAGGACAGCAAGTCCGGAAAGATAACGCCGGCCAATCCACCATCTTTGTCGTAGATATGCTTATCAACCACCTTGCCTTCTATTGGATCAAGATGGCCCATTTCGCCGTAACCGTTACTTTCCTCAACCCCCATCAAATTGTAAGCTCTAGAAAGGGCATTGAGATTTCCCTGCAACAGTTGTTCTTCATCTCCCAATCCTTGCTTAAGAACAAATTTCTTATCGGCAAGGTCAATGGTTTTTTCAAGAAAAGCATAAAAGGTATCCCGATCTCCTTTTTCATTATACGCAACAGTCTCTTCAGGGTTCATATCCTTAAGAGCATCTAGGTCAGCCTTGATGCTCTTGATCAATGCCTCGCGCCCGGACGTTGCTCTTGAGAGTTCGCTAACTCTCTTTGCAATCATAAATATTGAATTGGATGTCGCGCCAATCTCTGTAAAGCCAACCCAAGTGTCAACAACATAAACCTTGTATCCCTTCTTCCTGTATTTCTGAGCAACTCTTTCCAGCCCAGATGTTGTGACGTGAGATTTTTCAAGAAAATAAACTGTTTCTTTGTCTAAATGACCATTTTGCTCCATCATTTCAAGAACATAATAGGCAATAAACTCCCAGGCCTCGTTGGCGGTCAAAAGGAGTTTATCGTATAACTTATCCGTCAGAGCCTTCATGATCTCGGCCTCTTTGCCCTTAAAAAGCTCTGGATTCTTCTCTAGGTATTGTTGGACTGCTTTCAATACGCGGTCTTTCATGTTCCCTTTAACGCCTTTCAATAACGCGATCATAATGCCGAGGCGGTCAACATCAGGGTCGGTCCCTTCCCACAAGCTTTCCTGATTGATCATCGTGATCGTTTTCTCAAGATCGCTAAAATCCGCTCCTGCTTCTTGAATCATCGCATCCAAGAAATTGCTAACCCATCCTGTAATATCACCTGGATCAGGCTGCTTGGGATGACTAGGGAACATGCCATTCATGATATCTGTTTGCTCTTTCACAGTCTTTATTTGCTCGTAACCAAGCTCGCTTCGAAAGAAATCCGGAAAATTAACACCGGGCACTATAATTGTTGTACCATTTGCGCCCCTGGCTTTCACTGTTTCAGCGCCAACTCCATAAAACCCCGAGAATCGCATATCTAATTTTGCCCGCGCCTCCATCACTTTCTTTTTCATTTCTTCCGGGAGATATTTCTGCGACGGGGCCCGATTCTTGATCCTTTTAAAATATTCCGCATAAAAATCAATATGCTGCTTACCAAAATAATCTTTACCCTCATGCTTTTTCACCCGGCCGAGCCAGCGCAGGGTCGCGCGGCCATCTTGCCCGTCGCTTTCCTGAAAAATCTTTTCCGCGTTTATGAAAGTCTCTTCTGTGGTCTCCTTGAGAAGGTCAAGATTCATGTCGCTGTATTTCAACTCTTCCCTAGCATTCATAATCTTATCTTTATTCTTTTGATCCACCTGGGCCAAAAGCGAAGCCAAAAAGGCTTTAAATCCGTTCATAAACCACTCGCTATGGGACGCTGAAATAAGGACGCCAAACACAGATCCCCCATCAATATCAGAAAAACCTTCGGCATTCGCGCCCCAGACCAGGCCGGGAACGCCGGATGGACTGTCAAAAAGATCGGCATTGATACCATTCTTTAGAAAGGCTGCCGCGATAATGGTGGCAAAATATTCTCCGTTCAGGCGGCTGTCATAGGCTAATGCGATCCTGTTTTTTAAAATCCTCTCTTTTAGCCCTTCGTCCATGTCCCTGACAGACTTGTGGGTAGGATTGTGGAGGAGCTTGTCTCTGAGCTCATGCATGATCTTGGAAATTGCGGCGACCTGCTGCAATAAAACAGGCGCGTTGATCCCGTTGGGGCCAGATAGAATTGGAGCTTGCGGATCTTCAACAAATTCTTTTCCTTCTTGTTTTAAGATATCTGGATATTTGCTTATAACCGCGTTACCCCGGATCCCTGCGGTGCCGAATTCCCGCCAGGCCTGATACGCGACAATCACGTCGTCGATTCGCTGCTCCAACATCGCCCTTAAAAGTCCCTGGCGCACATATTGCGGCACCCCGCTGGAAGGATTAAGCCATTCTTCAATAAAACCTTTGACGTTGCGAAACGCAGCCTGTCCCTGCATTGTTGTTCCCAGGTTTTTCGCGATCCTTTCCTCTGTTGCTCGGATCAGCAGGTCTCTTTGATTCTTAAGCGCGGGGTTCAAAATCTGTTTTGCAATGTCCCGAGCGAAAATAGACTTTTTAACCATAAAATCTGAATATTCTACCGGCGAAGCAAAAAGGCCCGGGGCATTATTCAACGGTCCCAAATCAATCAAACCATGGATAACAATTTCAATATTGCCCGGCTGAGCCTTGTACCCGTCGATAAGTCGAATGAGGCGATCAGCGTATTGAGGGCCATGGCGCTCATACTCAACATAGGAATCACCTTCTAAGCGAAAGAAAATGCCGGTTCCGTTCTTATCCCAGGCATAGATCTCTTCCGGTAATTCGCCTTGCCAGCCGTAATACATCGTGGTCATTGATTTCTCAATGTTCCAATCCTTATATTTCTCATCAGGTATTTTATTATCATCTAATAATTTCTGATCCCTTACTGTAATATTGTTGATTGAACCCACCATAAGGTTGATCGAAGCGACATAGGGCATGATACGGCCGTCGGGTAGCTTTCCGCTTAGAGCCAATGGATAAGTACCAAATTTTTCAAAAAGTTGTTCAGCCACATCCCGTCCGGTGGTGGCAGGGATGGTGATAATATTGCTCGAAGACGATGAAGACGCAACAGCATCTTCCTGCCCTCGCACAGGCATCACCTGCTCGACAAATTCCCAATATTTTGCTTTATCGGCAAGGCGAAGCAAAATGTATCCATCCTTGATAAAGATCTTGAGATCCTTTGAATGATCAGGTTTTTCAGACATATCAGTGGAGCCGATCAAGTTGGACGTAAATTTTAGCATTATGTTTTCAGCAACAATTCTATCGACGATCTCGTCAGCGCCCGTATCGGCCTGAATATTCTCCGGAATCTTGACCGCGCCGCCAATTTCTTCAGGTAAAGCGCCTTCATCAAGAAAATCAAATCCTTGGCCAGCGATCTTTGTGATCTTCCAACGGTTTTTAGCGCTTCGCGGACTTGTCGGCTCTTCAATAACCTGTTCAAGGCTCAAAGAGCTCTTATCGGCAAAATAAACGGTAATTTGGGTCTGGTTTTTCATCAAATTCTTGACAAGTTCTTCTGTTTGAGCGATTTGTGCGGCGGTAAAAGTCATTGGATGATCGGTGGCCGACTTGGAGTTAACAGTTACAGCGGCAAATTCTTTATTTTCTTTGAACAAGGCAACGATTTGCTGAAAGACGTCAAAGGCGCCCTTGTAAACGATCGTTCCCTCTGTGCTTTTTTGCTCATCGACAATGCCGATCTGAGGCATTGTGATCGCTGAGGCGGCGGTGCCTTGAGATTTCACAAGATACCTTTCAACATCAGCAAAGAAATCCTCGGTGCTTTCTTCGGCGTCACTGATCTTCCCATCGATAGTGATCAAAACAGCCTTACGCCCTTCTTCAGCCAAGGATTGGACCGTTCCGATAGCCTGGGCCAACAACGGATTGAGATCGTACTCTAAATATTTTGATTGCGTGGTTTCAAGAGGTAAAAAATAAGTCGAAAAAAACATATTCTTGCCCTTGGCAATGTTCTGCTGAAATGAATGGTTCTTGTCCGGGCCTTCAGCGATCTTTGCCGGCATCTTTAAAAGACTGCTAAAGATACGCGACCTGGCATTGACCAAAGCAAAAAGAAACGTATTGCTCATGCGGCCATAAGAGGCAAGCTCGGCAGCTTCAAAATTACCTTTCTTTCTCGCGATATTAATAAGAGCTGCGTAAACAGCAGCGCCGTTCTTCATATCTGAACCTAAACCCTTAACCTCTTGTTCAATTTCTGACTCGGTCATGACGCCGGCTTCGATGAGGGGCGTATAATAAACCTTCAGACGAGTTCCATAATCTGCAAATTTCCAATTCTTAGGCATTTCAACTTTATCGACACCGGCCTCTTTCATATCCTGAAGGACTTTACGGGTTCCCTTCTTATAGCCATCTACGCCAGGCTGGTCAACAAAAGTAATGTCCCAAAGCCAGCCAATCGCTGCAACCATGCGCTGAAGCCCAAACATAATGCTGCCAACATAGTCATAGGCATCAATTTCATAGGCCGGAATACCTTCACTCGCTAACGCTCTTACAAGATTGTTGTCTTCAACGGTAATATCAAAAACAGGATAGCCTTTTTCCTTTAATTCGCTTACAAAATCATCGTTCGTTTTTCTCACGTCACTCATATTAAAACGCACAAAAACTCTATCGTTAACGTCAACAGGATTTAGAGTTCGTGAAAAGACACCGTTATCGTCAAAATGCAAATATTCGTTATAGAAAATCGTGATACCTTTGCCTTCTTTCCCCAATGATTCTTCGATAAGCTGTTCTGCCCACAGAGGAAGACGTTGTAGCTCCTTTGGAACAATAAACGTAACCTTGTCCCGCTTGGCTTCCTTGGCTTGATAAAAAAGATAGGCGGCGAGTTGCAAATAGGGATCCTCTTGAGGCGAATAAAAATCAACGCTCTTAACAGTTCGTTCAAGAAGCTGTGAAACTTTCTCGGGATTGATGACCGCTAAGGGTAATAAAAAGACGCGCGTGCCAGGAGCGGTGAAACGGCCGCCAATGTCTTTGCCCTTATTAAGCTGAATATAGCTTAGATTATAGTCTTTTTGTTGAGCTTCAGCTTCCATAGGCGATCCGGGATCAGTTACAAGCGTAAAATGGCCCTTGGTGTCAACACCGTATTTCTGATAAAGCTTCTCGAAATGCTCCTGGTGGGATTTTGTTTCCTGGGTCGTGCCGGATTTGCTGACAACAATGACCTTTGTTTTCTTCAGCGCTTTGAAAACATTTCCGCCTTCGGCTTCTATAATTTCGTTATCCACAATATCAGCGATCACAGCCGGATCCGTGGTGCGAAGAGAAATGATTTTGATCCCCTGGGGTTCTCCGAAAGTATCTTTGGCCAACTGAACGCTTAAGCCTGAGCCGCCCATGCCTGAAAAAACAATATATTTATATTTTTTCCGAATTTCTTTAGCTTCCTTAATAACGTCTTGGTAAAGTTTCTTTGTGACAACTTCTTGAAGATAAGGCAGAGTCCAACCCATCCGATTGCTACTTTCGTCAAATCCAATCTTTGAAAACTTGTTTTGTAGATTTGCATCAGCCCACGCCTTGTCTTTTCCATAAATCCCGGCCATCTCTTTCAACATAGGCTCAATTTTACCCTGTATAATATCCTGAACGCCTTTCGGGAGTATGTTCAAAAACGGCGATCCCGAAACGCTACCTTTTCCTTGATTTTCCGTTAAATTCGTATCAAATTTGACCGTGTCCCCTTTTCCTTTTAATTGACCAGCTGACGGAATCACTTCCTTAACAGCATTATGAAATGGTATTCCATCAGGAGTTTCTGGGACGAACCCGCCGGAGAAATATTTACGCGGAATATTTTTACCCGTATATTGATCATGCTCGACCTTAATAAAATCATAAATACCTTTTTTAAAGGCATTCAAATACTGATCATAGATCTTTTGCTTCTCTGCCCTATCAACAAGATCGATCCCCTTGATCTTGTTCTGGTCCATATAAACCTTGCCGAGCAAACTTTCTTTCAAATTATTCTTGTACCACGTTGCCAGGATCATAGCGCTGTAGACCTGACGGAGGCTTGCAAAATTCTTTCCAAAATTAACTTCTTTTTCAATGGCCGGCAGGACGATCTCGCGGACGATTTGGGAAGAAAGAGTAGAAGTAGAAGGATCAAAGGATTTGAGGGTTAGAGGGTTAGAGGCGGCTGATTTTGTTTGGTTTTGATTTTCCTCTAATCCTTTACCCCTT
>Ga0172375_10003733_pt1 | contig 22937 bp, 15 predicted proteins | sample LakKiv1m_FD_114537 | JGI IMG/M metagenome (GOLD analysis project Ga0172375, IMG submission 114537) | Freshwater microbial communities from Kabuno Bay, South-Kivu, Congo - kab_092012_11.1m | ecosystem: Environmental > Aquatic > Freshwater > Lake | place: Democratic Republic of the Congo... | reverse complement strand
CTATACCTGAACAGCGATATTGTCTTTTGTACAGAAATGAACAATCACGGGTTAACAACGATCACAAAAGCGCACGATTACAGTTTGAACCAATATTATCGTCAAGAGTTCGGGAAGGGTTACCCGACAAGTGCGACAGGATTCGGATGGAGAACAACAGCAGAAAGCAAAAAACGGCTTGTTGATACCCTAAACCAGTACATCCGCGAAAAATCATTCACCGATCACGATCCAGAGTTCTGGAGAGAATGTTTAACGTTTGTCCGGAACGAAAAAGGGCAAATGCAGGCACAAGATAAAGATAAGAACCCTGGCACTAAATGTTATGATGATAGAGTGATAGCAGTGGGGCTCGCGCTACAATGCCATATATGGATGCCTTCAGTGAGAATAGAGCCGGAACCAGAGCCGGTACGGGCAAACTTTGAAATGACTACGAGAGGTTCACGTGCAACGAGATTCTGATATAGAAACACCACTAAGCCTAAACGATCTGTTAAACCTGCACGATCAGGTTATCTCATTTTTCACGGTGAAGTGGGAAGAAGCAGAGAGAAACGAAAAAAGATTTTTAGGTAGAAACTGGACGGCAGAGCAGGAAGCCGAGATTGAGGCACAAGATCGTTATCCGTACAGTTTTCCACTTGCAATGACGAAGATAAACACAATACGCTCAGTAATGCGCGAAAGCAGGGTAAATGCTCGCATAGAAGCAACGATAGACCCCAATGACCAGATAAAAGCCGAACTTGCCACATTGCAGATTAAGGACGTTGAAAAGCGCAATGATTTTCAGGCATTAGAGGCTGACGTGATGGATTTAGGGCTCGCAGTACATCCGGCAGTCACAAAAACATACATTGATACAAAAGGCATATACCCGGAAGTTATTGTAAAATCAGTTGATTATAAGAACTTTGTCTGGGACATCAACGCAATATCCCATGATCTAAGCGATAAAAAAGACGGCGCTTTGTGGGTAGCGGAGATCGAAAAATCACCAAGAAAATTTGCTGAAAATGAATACGATTTAGACCTAAGCGAGGAAATTGAAGATTCAACAAATTGGGGCAGAGAGAAACTATCGTATTATATCAACAGAGCCGACAACAAAGAAAACGATATAATCAGCATATTCCACCACTACCAGAGAGTAGAGAGAGATTATTACTGTGTAATTTTCCCGGATACAGAGCAGATATACGGAATAACCAAGAAAATAGTCGCTCGTTATAAATCAAAACAGGAAGCTCAGTCGCATTTGATACAGCTAAATATGCCGTACATGATGGCAGGGATACCACCGGAAGGAAATGTTATCAAAAAAAAATACCAAGCAATTGACCATTATCAGTTTACATATTACAAGATGCTAAATTATGAAGAACTTGATTTTGAAAGATTTCCCTATGCTCAGTATTTCGGCGTCAAAATGATGAATGATTACGCTTCATTCCTGACATTTTTAAGTTCTCCACAACTATTCTTTGATAGGTTATGGGCTCAGATTGATTACAGTTTAGGTACTGATTTGAAAAAAGTTACTGAGGTAAACGAATCTAATCTCAGCTCAAAGCACAGCGTAGAGGATGTTATTAAAGTAGCGGAGGATGGCGGCGTGCTGTTCAAAAAATCACCAGAAAATTTATTCAACCTCACAGAAGGCAAAGGGGTTAATCCGCAAGTGTTTGAGATCGCGGGAATACTGCAATCGTATTTAGAGGACTTTACGGGCGGCAGATCATTTCAAGGGTTAAAAGAGCAGAGCAACGAATCCGGAGTAGCGATACAGGCAAAACAGAAGCAAGGTTTACTCATTGCGACAATTTTGTGGGACAATTTCAAGCGATGGAAAAAGTCTCAGATAATGAATGTTATAGAGTATCTGAGGAAATATGAAACCTACGAGCGCACGATAAAGGTAATAGGTGGCGCATTAACGCCTCAGATGGTTCAGATATTACAGGCTATGCAGATTTACCTACCAGGGATAAACGGAGGCGGTGACGGGTATGTTAAAATCTATTCATCGCAGAATAAAATGACATACCTCGATGATTTTGAATTTGAGTTATCAATTACCGAAGATGAGTTAACCGATACTGAGCGGATGACAAAATACCTTATGGTAGTAGAAGCAGAACAGCAAGACCCGAATTTAAGGAAGTTGCCAAGTTGGATGATGCTAAAATTACGATATATGGATATACCGGAATACGACAGGCAGATGATTATGCAGGAATATCAGAATATGTTGGGGATGCAGGCACAGGCACAGCAGATGGAACAGAGCAGAACTCAGAGAGGAGATCAGCAGAAAGAACGTGATAGCGACAGGAATTATGATTTAGAAAGGCAAAAATTATTATTACAAGCGAAACAATACGGAGCAGCAAATGCCTGAAATAATATTACTCAATAAGTACGAAAAAGAATTTGAGCATAAAGGATTTTATGGAAAGGTAAAATCTACACGCTCAGGTAAATTTTACAGGGCTTATTGCATAAACGAGGAAGGGCAAGAGTTTTACACTACACGAACAAGTGCAAATGAAGCGATTAGTGAATTGATCTACTACATAGATTCTTACAGAAAAGTTTATGCCGAATCAAGCCGTAGTGCAATACCGGCAATAAAATATGTCGGGGGAATAAACAAATCCCCGGCGGGATTATTTAATAACAATGAAGGAAACTAACAAATGGAAACAGTCACAAAAGACCAAGACCCGTTAGAAAAAGAAGTCGAAGTGCGGGAACAGGAAGCGGAAACCGCTGAACCTGATGAAGATTCTGGTTCTGAGGAATTAGACATTAATGATCGGGATTATCTGACACAAGAAGAAGCAGATATGCTGGTCGAGAATGGATATGATGCAGAGGCTATTATGATGGACGTAGCCAGGGAAGCACTAAAAAAAATCTCCGGCAAAAAGGAAAAATCCGAAGATGTTTTTATCACTGAAGAAGATGCTGAAACATTTGGAGGCGCATTTAAGCTATTGAAAGGCAAAGGTAAAGCGGATGTTCATAAAATGATAACAGAACAAAACCGCTATATCAGCCAAATAAAGCAAGAGCTTTCAAAATACCAAGCAAATAGTAAAGTAGTTGATATATCGGGTGAAAATACGGAAGATTTTTCTGATTTAATGGACCTCGATCCCGCCGAACAGCAAAAGGCAATCAGTAGGATTGTAGAAAAGCGTGTAATGGAAATAATGAAAAACCCGCCAAAAAGCGCAGAAGAACAGGCACAGGAGCATCGCAGGCTGACGCTTGAATTGGTAGGACAAAACATCCCAAATGATATGGATGCCGGACAGGTATTTGATAACTGGCTCGAAGAAAATCAGCCTTATTTGACTGATGAACTCGTTGCGCAGTACAGCAAAAATCCGGATTTATTTGCAAAACACGTTAGAGATTACGCGTATGTGTTGCGTGATAAAAAACAAGCAATGAAAAAGAAACAGTTAATTAATAACGGGAAAAAGATTGCTGAGGACTTAAAATATGCTGAAAAATACAGTCAGAGAGCTGAATATAATCCAGTCCCCAGGAAAATTGAATCCGTTACAGGTAACCCAAAGATGGACAGGGCTATCAGTAAAGTAATAGAGCGAAACACAAGAAGTTCATAAATTTAAGAGGCAAATAAAATGGCAGTTATAGCAGGGGTACGTTACACAGGTGCAATCGAAAGCACAAACGTAAAACCAGATGTTGATACAATGTTAAAGGTAATTGAGCCGTACCAGACACCGACATTGCACTGGTTAATGTTCGTTAAAAAAGATGCAAAAGTAGTAAAAAATAAATACGGCAAATTTGAATGGTTTGAGCGTGAATTTTTCCCGCATCAGACCTCAATCACGGCAGCAATAACAGAAAGTTCAGGACTAACACTTACTTCAAGCAATGTATCGGATGTAACAATATTTAATATTGGCGATATTGTTTATGTCGAAGAAACTGACCAAATGGCAGTAGTATCATCCGGTACAGTCGGCACGAGTGTTGTATTAACTCATATTGACGGATCTACATCATTAACTTCATTAAGTTCGACCGGTTCATTCTTAAAGATCATAGGCTCAAAGAACTATGAATATACAGCGACCTCCGGACGTGTAGCAATGACAGTTAAAGAAGTGAACAAGTACAACTATCTGAATGAATTTAATGAGTACATAAGCACTTCCGGACGTGAAGAAGCTGGCGAAGCCTATACAGACGGGTTGAGCCATGACGAATTGCTTGAGCAAAAAGTAAAAGAAATGAAGTTACAGGTAGAAAGATATTTTTATTTCTCCAATCAGCGTGGTTATACTTCAAGCGGTAACCAAAGGGCGACCTATGGTTATGGGCTTAAAGGAATGATTACCACAAATGTAACATCATACTCTGGCACACTCGGTGAAACAGCATGGGATTCATACAATAAAACTGTTTATGCAAAGGGTACGAACAGAAAGAAACATTTTGCCGGAAGCGATCAGATTGAAGAGCTCCATAAGTTTATGAAGGAGCGTTACGAATTATCGCAGGCTCCAAATGAAAAGGCTTTGTGGGGCGAATATGGGATTGAAGTAAAATCATACCGTACACCTTTTGGAATTACCGATATTATCTGGAACCCAATTCTCGATGGTAAGTTTACCGACTGGGGATTTACTCTTGATGATAAGACCGTTAGAATGAGATTCATGGCAAACGACAAAAACGGAAGCCGTAAGTTCAGAATTAGGGATATTGACCAACTGGAAAATGAAGGCTCAAAGTCAAAAATCCTTATGGATGTTGCTATTGAAATATCTCAGGAACAGTACAGCGGTATTCTTTATCAATCATAATTAACGGCGGGGCTAATAACCCCGCTATATTAATAATAAAGAGATACTAAAATGGCAATACTACAATTTTTCATAAGCAAGGCGCAAGGATTACAATTACTAAAAGAAGATGGCAAGACATTGTGCAGATTTTCACCTTTGCCGACACCAATTCAGGTTGATAACAGCGATCAGATTATATATATGGGACAACTGACGACCGATAAACCCGGCATTGCAGATGCACTCAGAGGTCATAGTTTATTTAATAAAGAATTCTGGCAAGTGCCTCAGCTTCCGGTAAGAGGAGCATTATTCAGCAGAGTTATCGCAGGAAATAAAGCCGCCGATACGGTTGCACCTATTGTAACTGATGGAGAAAGCCTTGCGCTGATTAAGGACAAACTAATCAGGTACGGCGAATTGAAGCAGTTAGTAATTTCACCAACAACCGGGAAAATTAAGCCCCGGACAGAATTAAAACTCATTGAAGAATTTAACAATTTAGCAGAGGAATTAGGTTATGAAAAAGTTAATTAGTTTGCTGTTACTATTTGCATTTTCCGCATTTATTGTAACGGCGCAGACAACAACTGAATACAGAACCGGAGCAGACGGAAATAAGGTAATTTATTTTACTGTTTCGGCTATGACTGATTCAGTCGGTTCATATTACAGTAATTGGTTTGATGTTTCCGATTACTGGAACCAGGCATTAACAAATATACAGGTATTAAAAATTACTTCGTCAACTGCTGGCGCCTGTAACGTGAATATCTCACTACAGGGGCGTATGGTTACAGGTTATACAAGCACAGGCGTTGATATAGGCGATACAATAGGCGCAAGTGGAACAGAGACATTACAGGCGGAAGCACTTACAAGCACTATAAAATATCAGCAGTTACGAATTGAAGCAGACGGACTGGCAAGTAATAGAGCCGATGCGGTTATCAGAGTATGGGTGATATTGCCGAAAATTGGAACATATACACTCAGCCCCGGGATAAGATAAATGACAACGGCAGAAATGCTTACAAGGATAAGGACGTTTCTTGATGAAGCGTCCGCTTCCTTTTGGAGTGATACCGAAATTTATTCAGCATTAGCCGATGGGCAAAATGAAGTGATAAGTATTTGCCTTAATTTCTATCGAGCAAAGAAAGAAGTTAATTCAAGGACTGAATTACCGCAAGTATTAACGGCATTACATACACACGTTGCTGATACTAACCTTACGGGCATTGTAACTGCTCCTGCTGACTATCTGTTTTTATTAGGTGGCTATTACAGTGATGACACCCCGACTCAATCGCCAAAGGCATTTACTGTTAAAGATTACGGATTAAACTATTTTCACGATTACTATAACACATATCTGGCACCAACAGCAAATGATCCTATTGCAATCGTAGCGAACACATCAGGCGGCGTATTATCAATTTATTTTATTCCTGCTCCTACCGGTGGAGATACTGCTCAATATGCTTTTGAATATCTGAAAAAACCTACGGCAATAGCTTCCGGCGTTAACCCTACTTTATCGGTATTTGCTCACAATGCTATAGTCACTTATGCTTTTGCTCAGCTATTGCTTAAGGATGATCGTATGCAAGAAGCACAGGCTCAATATCAAATATTTATAAATATGGTACAAAATTTTATACAGGTATAAACAATGGCAGCAACATTATTACAATTAAGAGACCAGATAATTATTGATGCGAATTTACAGGGGAATTCGTTATTCCCTTCGCCGAGGTTGAACAGATTGATAAATCTTGCACAAAGACGGGTACAGACCGAATTAAATGGTTTAGGCATGAAGAAATGGGAAGCAAGTGATTCGCTTACAATGTCGACCGCCGCAAATTTTCTTGGTATAACTACTTCGATAAGCAGCCTTGCTACTGATTGCCCGAATATGCTCGAAAGTCCAAATTCCATTATTTTGATTGCCACTGTTGATGCAGATGATGTAAAAGGGATTGCTAAGGAAGTTGACATTAAATCATTTGAAGAGCAGTTTAAGAATACATATCTTGTCCCCACGGCATCACAGCCAGTATTTTTCAGACTTGCAAACAGCATATATATTTATCCGCCAATGACAACAGCCACGGCATATTATTATAAAGCCGTCACCGATTTATCGAGTGATGCGGCAACTACTGAAATTCCGATTGAATTTGAAGAATATATAATGAGATATGCTATTGCAGAAATTAACGGAATACTCGGTAATCTCGACAAAAAGATTGCACAGGAACAAAAAGCGACACAGGATTTAATGACAGCTTATGAAAAGTTTATCGGCAAGCAAAACGAAAATTTTCGTATTAAAAATAATAATAAGGCAGCACTGCAATGACAGTTCAAGCGATAAGAGACCTGTTCCTAATTAAATACAAATTAGAGTGCAGCCAAAGAAATATGAGGGAAATTGAATTTGGAAACAAAACTATCCTCACATTTTTATCGGGAGCGGAAGCAGCGATACAAGACGAATTGCAAATTATAAGTTCCGCCGGAACTATTACCTTGGTTGCAGGCACCAAAACTTATTCGCTCCCGGTAGATTTTGCTGACTTCATCGGACAACCGAAAATGCTTATTGGAACTACATACTCGTTACTTGAACAAATAAGCTTAGCTGACTACAAAGAAGATATGACCACAGACAACGGGACACCTCTAAAATTCGCAGTTTACAGATTCCAGGGGTCCGCTCCGGTTATTGGCTTGTTGCCAACACCTTCAACATCGGGAACGATCAGTTTTGCTTATAAAATGGACATTTTCACATATTACGCAGGCGATACAAATGCCAATTTTGCAGATGAAGGTTATGCTGCTTATGATGGAAGCACACCGACAGGGAATATAGTCTTACCGCCGAAATATGCCGATTTAATTATTTCAAAGATGCTAACGAACTTATTTCCGGATTACGAACAGAAATATCAATTAATGCTAAAGGATGCTAAATATAGCAGACCGGTTGACAATAAAAAGAAACTTGGGTATTCTTATTCCGGAGGAATAACAGTTGGCTGACCTGATTATCAAAGGAATAAAACGGCTTAATGAATTTACCGACCCTGAATTGCTCGAACCTACAGAAGTAACAAAATTTGAGAATATGATATTAAATTCCATAGGTGGCAAAGCAGTAAAAAGAGGCGGCATAAATATTTTTGAAGGTAATGCAGCAGGCGGGAGGCACTATTCATTACACGATTGCATTACAAGTGCAGGGGTTAATTACATTCTGAGTGCAATTAGCACAAAAGTCCGTAAATTAAATGTTGCAACAAACACCTGGAGCGACCTAAAAACAGGGTTAACCACAAACAAAAAAACAAGAATATCATCCTACGGTGATAAATACATTTTAACTAACGGCACAGATACGCCGTTTATAACAGACTTATCCAGTGCATGGGATTTAACGATAGATGAACCGAACATTCAGGCGGTTACAGCAGCAAGAGCATCAGCCGGTTCGCTCACAGTTGACAAAAGATATAGATGGATATTAGTCTATGTTACAAGTACGGGGGATTATTCTCAGCCAAGTAAACCTTTTGGATTCACGAACAGCACATTACAAGATTATAACACTACCGAAACAACATATTTACAAATAAACTTTAGCAATTTACCTGTTTCCTCAGATACAAGAGTAACCGGCAGGCTTTTATTCAGAACAGAGGGCAATGGAAGCACCTATTACCTTGTAACAGCACTTGACAATACTGATACAACATATAATGACGGCAACGCGGACGCTGATCTCGATACAAGTTATTTAATAAGTTATCTTGCAGATTTTGACTACGCCAAATATTCTGTTTCGCATTTATCAAGACTATTTTTCGCAAACATTAAACTAAAATATCTTACAATTACACCACCTGCTCACGTCCCATTTACGGCAACTAACGGAGATCATGGAAGCAATGCTATTGACGAGGGAACTTATAGATATAAGGTAACTTTTCTTAATTCAAAAGGCAGGGAATCAGTTGCGAGTACCTATGTAGAAGTTGTTGCTGATGCTGCTATGGGAATCACGGATAACCAAATAACGTTACAAAGACTTCCATTTCCGAGAATAGGGGCAGGAGATTTTGACCCCGACATTACTCATATTCGGATTTACCGGACGAAGGAAATAGGAACTTATGGTTCAACTAATTACTATTGGGTAGCAGATAATGGAAGAACTGACGGGGATTATATTGATATTACAAACGACACGTCACTCACAACGGCATACCCTAAATCCGGCACAGGCAAATATGACGAAGAATCCTCGGCAAAAAAATCGGCAGTAATTTTCAGTAACATAGGAAAAATATCAGAATTCCCGCCTGAAAATATGTTTAATATCTATCCTGATGATGGGGACGAAATCACAGGAATATTTTCTGAGCCTGACGGAATAATAGTATTCAAAACAAATTCGATATGTAAACTATATACTCAGGGAAGTCCGGCATCATGGAGAGTAATAAAAATTATTGATAATATGGGATGTGATAATGGGGAGAGCATTGTTAAAGCCGGAAGCGTCTATTATTTTTTGAATAAAAAATTAGTATATCGGTTTAACGGAAACTCTAAGCCCGAACCTGTCGGAATTCATATAATAAATTCGCTTTCTGCTATTACCACTTTTTATGATGCTATCTATAACATAAAAAAGAATTGGTATATACTCACAGGTGATGATACGCTATTTATTTATGATGAGATTATCGGAACATGGTATATCTGGAATATGTCGGAACCGCCTGTAAGATATTGTTTATGTGATAAAATACACGGAAGCACAGCAGGGACATTTTTATTAGGCGGGGATTCAAACGAAAAAACCTTATATTATAATTCATCTGGTTCACTGGATTATAGCGATACGAGCGCAGATAGCGATGCGTTAATAACCCCAGTAATAAGAACAAAAACTTTTACTTTTCCGGACAGCAATTTTATTTACAGATTGCGTAAATTATTAGCGAACTATAAAAAACTTGATGATAATCCGGTTAAACATACTTTGCATGATCCAGATTCCGGATATAATAAGTATATTTCGGATACCACAAATTCAACATTAACAAGTGATTATAAACAATTTATACAAGATACCGGAGCAATGTCAGCAAGCGGTACTGCTCTATTGACAGGAAAGAAATTGTATTACCAAATAGAAAGTGCTGGTTTATTAGAATTTAACTCAGCAGATATTAAGCACAGAATAATTTCAAGAGGAAGGCGTGATTAGCCCGGAAGATATTGAAACATTGAGAAATTACTTTCAGCCTGTTACAGAAAGCGGAAATTCATTGCCTGACGCATCATCAGCGGTTGACAACACATTGTTTATACTTAGAAACACTGATAAAACTAAGGATTTATACATTTTAGACAATGGAACATGGAAATTAATAAAATCCGGTTTAGGAGGATAAAATGCCAGATTACGGAAATTTAGGAACACCCGGTTCATACAATATAAACAGATACGCAGCGGATAATTACAGTTATCTTGGCGATGATTATTCATTCATTCAGAAAACCTTGAAAAACAATTTAGCAACCGGTATGCCGGGATTGACTGAGCAGAGATCGCTTGCACTCAGGGACATCAACAGAGGCGTTACAGATGCAAGACGGCAGATGACAGAGCAGATGGCGAGCCTCGGAAATTATGGAAGTCCTGTAGGACTAAATCTCGTAAATGATCTTTACGGAAAAAAAGCAGATGCAATAGGGACAATGGACGTTGATTTACTGCAAAAAAATGCTGCTTATAAAAATGCAATATTATCACAATTACAAGGGCTTAATCAATTTGGAGCGCAGCAGAAATTAGGCGAAACACAGGCAAATATGAATTTAGCTTGGCGGGACAAAGAGTTCAAGGAACAGCAAAGACAATATAACAAATCGCAGGAAACAGATTTTTGGAATGATACATTTCCCTCATTATTGGGAAATGCGGCAAAAGTAGCGGCAACTTATGCCAGTGGCGGTACTCAGACAGACATGAACAATTATAATGACATATTCGGAATTCAATAATGAATATACGGCAAGCGGGAAACTGGGCGAGAGCTATTTCCGATATTGGTGATTCTGTAGCCGGGGCTATCACAAGCTATAAAACAAAGAAAAAGACTGAGGATGAGAACAATTTTTATAATTCGATAGTCGGCAATCAGAATTTAACTGATATTCAGAAGTATGATATACTGAGTAAAAACCCCGAGACAACGTCAAGATTTATAAATAGATATAATTTTGAAAATGCTATTAATACGGAACAGGAAAAAACAGCTCAAAAGAAAAAAAAAGACGCAGCAGCAAAAGACGCAGAGAAATTTTTGAATCCGGCACCGGTATTGCAAGCCGAAAATCCGCTATTTAGCAACAAGGCTAAAAGAAATAATATGGCACCGGTTGATAATAACACATATAATCCGTTACCGGTTGATAATAACACATATAATCCGTTATATCCCAGAAGTAACCCGGCACCCTCATTTAAGATTGTACAAGGGAAACTTACAAGCGAAAATTTTGATGAAAAATGGAATAATTTAACGCCAGATGCACGCGAATATGTCAAGCAATCCGTAAGTGATTCCAGTTCAGTAAAAAAAGCATTGTTTCAGGAAGAACCGAAACAGTTAGACCCATACGAAGGGCAATATAATTTTACTGAATATGTCCGAGGAAAAGACGGCACTTATTACGAAAAAATTTCACGCAGGAATAGGTACGGAGATGTTATCATTGACGGAAAAGGAAACCCAATGGTAAGCACAAAGCCGATTAATAGCACAGTATCAAATCCAAAAGCCAATAACAGCGATGCGAAAATCATCAATCCTGTTATGAAAAAAGTATTAGACGATGACCTTAAACAGATATTTGGTTTACAGAATAAAATTGATTTAATAAATAGTGGAAAACAAATTTACGAAACAGATACAGACCAATTCGGGCGAACAGTACAAAAAGATGTTACTGGTAAATACAAGTCACGATATAACGGGCTTGTAGATAACATATTGCTAAAGGTAGATCAAAATTCACCGCAAGCAACAAGAAAGCTGATAAGTGGCGGAAGATATACAGGAATCAATTCAGACGAGTTTGCAAGACGGCTTATTGAAGATGCTAAAAGCGGAAAATTATCTTCAAGTAATGATTCTGAAATTAATTTAAGCGAAACATTTCAGGCTATAGAATGGCTTAAGTATATGTATATGGCAACTTACGGCAAAAACTTACCTATTGATTTAGCAAATTTTGAAACGGGGAATTAATGCAGGTCGTATCAGAACTTGAAAAAAGGCGCAGATTTTTAAGACAGTTAGCAGAAGCTAACAGAAAAGCCGAAGAAGAATATATATACGGCGTACCGGATAGCAATAACAATGTTACATCACCGCCTATACCAGCGCCTGCACCTACACCACAAGATACGATTCCGGCAAGAAGAACAAAAACGATGCCGGTTATTTCCGATAATATCGGGATCGCACGCTCAGACATGAATAGGTATATCCCGGAAGATACCGGCAATGACATTGTTATGCAAGAAGACCCTATTTATAAGCCGCAGCCGTTTACTTTAGTCGGGAATGAAGCATACGGCGGGAAAAGTTTTGAAAGACAGTTAGCAGAAGGGATACTTGCGAAAGCACCTAAACAAAAAATTGACAAATATCATTCGAGCCAAAATGCAAGTCCGATTGATGCAAATATGCGGACAATGGATGATGTTCAGTCAGAATGGGCTGCACGGGCAATAGCACCAGTTCGAGACCTTACTCAATCTGTCCCAGATGTAATGAAGTTTGCAAGTCAGATACCTAATTTCGGAAGATACATAGCAAATAAATATCATGAATTTGGTCAAAATAGGTTAGGTGGAGAAGATCAGGTTTACGATTATACTAACATGGACGATAATGCTTTATGGCAGGCATCAGAATCAATGGGGCAATGGCTCGACAAAGCATTTCCAGTTGAACCTATACACAGATTAAAAGACCCTGCCACACAAGTAACAGGCGCACTTGGACAAATGATTGGTCAGGCTCTATTAGGCAAGACAGCAAGATTAGCTAAAGTGCCATCAGTTCTTGCAGTCGCGGGATTAGGATCAATGCAAGTATCCGCTCAAGAAATGAAGCAGGCATGGGATAAGACAAAAGACCCGAACAAAACACTTACCACAGGTTTAATTAATATTGCAATTGGTGCGACAGAAGCTCTTCCTGTTGAAAGATTTTTAGGCAGATTAGATGACGCTTCGGGCGGAGTAATAGGAAAAAGTTTACGAAAAAAACTAAGCGAAACATTTGCACAAGGAATTGAGGGCGGTTTATGGGAAGGGATACAGGAATATACACAGCAGGCAGCAAGTAATCTAACAGCTAAAGAAATTTACGATGCTGGTAGAGATATATTTGAAAGTGCGCCAGAAGGTGGAGCAGTTGGTTTTGCAGTCGGATTTATTATGAACGCTTTAGGTGCGCAGCTTCGTATGAGAAAGATTTCACGCCTTGAATATGATAATATTATGGCTGAAATTGACGCAAACGTTAACCGGATAGGAGCGGGTCAATCATTAAAAGCGACAGAGGGAATAAGAGGCTCACAGAAAAATATCGGGTTAAATGAAGAACAGCGCAAGGCAGCTAATATTAAACAGCAGTATCCTGAAATGGCGAGAAAAAAATTTGAAATTGTTCCCCAAGAAACAGTCAGGCAGAAACCGGCAAACGATGTTATTCCCATCGGTGCAGGAGATTTAACAGTAAATCGGCAAGAACTTTACGATTTATTGAGACAAAGCAACGGCGAAGCAGAAGCAGTAGCTTTAACAACAAGACTTACAGAAAACCAGGCAAAATATGTTTTAACAGCAGGCAGAGAGGGTGATCCTGTAACTCAGCAAATAGTTGATAACATTCTTAAAATGAAACCGGCGCAGGAGAAACAGGCAGAGATTACCGAACTTGCAGCGCAAGGAAAAGGGGTAAAACAGATTGCTAAAGAAACAGGTATAGAATTAACCAAAGAAAACCTATCAGCAATCAAGAAAATCACTCAGAAATCGCAGAAGCAGCCCGCCACGACCACAAAACAGGTGAAGCCGATAGTTACCATGCCCCCGGTAATCCCGATGCCACAGCCACAGCAAAAACCCACGGACCAGCCCATTGTTGAGACAAAAGCGGAGCCGGAAGTACAAAGTTTGCCACCAGTAGTAAAACAAAACATTGTGCCTGGAAAACCCACGGCAACCAAAGCAGAAGCGAAACAAGCCGAGGGCTTTATATCTTATCCGGTAGAAAGTTTAGAAACCGAACTTGACGAGTTTCAGCCCAGAAAAGAAGATTTTGCTAAACAGACTTATGATCGTATAGTTTCAGAAGTCGAAGAAGGAGTATTTGAAAAATCCGCATTACCGGCTAATATTGTTTGGGAAAACGAAAAAGGCAATATTGTCACGCTTGCAGGGCACAGCAGGGCAAAAGCATTTAATGACTTAGCCAAAGGGAAAGTTATTGATTCTGAGACGGGGAAGCTAAGAGATGCAAAAATACCTGATAAATACAAAGGGGATTATTTTACTCACATAAATGCACAAATATTTAGTGGCACAAGAGCAAAAGCAAGAGAAGTTGCTCAGAAAAGCAATTTAGCAGCCGTTCAGACTGATGTCGAAAACGCTATATACTTCCGTGAATTACGAAAGAAATTCAGCACCAAAAAAGAGACCAACGAAAAAGCGAAACAATTATACGGAGCAAATGCTCAAAGAATCATAGACTATTCCTATCTTGACCCTGACGGTAAGACGTGGGGAGTATATAAACAGACAGATAAAATGCCAGAGGGCGAAGATAAAGATACTATCCGGAACGTGGCTCAGTATGTGGGTAAAGCAAGACGTGTATTCCCGGGTTTGACTGCTGACCATGAAACAGAAATGTTTAATTGGCTATTTCACGAAAACGGATTTAACGAGCATACGCTGACTTCGTTTATAGATAAAGTTACCCGAATATTAGGCAGACCTGGGTATGATGCAAATAAACCCTTAAATCTTGCAATGAGGGGAACAAAAGGATTTGCACAAAGGACACTTGAAGCGGATATAGCAGAAGCAATAAAAATAAGAGACGAGTTAAAAGCAGAGAGAGCGGGCGAGGGCGAATTTAAAGGCACGAGCATAACAGAATCACGCCTTAAAGAACTTGACGAAATGATTGACAGATACAGCAAAGACATTATAAACTTAAGAAGTAAAATGGCAGAGGCAAAAAAAGCGGATAAGTCGCAGTTAGACATATTTGATAATCTTGATGAAGCCATAGAACAAGGAGATATAAGCGATGAAAGAGCAGTCGAAACTATCGGATCAGTTGAGAGCGTCGAGGATGTCAGAGAACTCGAAAAACTTGCTGAGGATATTGAACGCAAGGCAGAAAGCGAAAATGAAGCTGAACTCAATGAAGCAGTACAAGAAGCAGATAAATTAATCAATGCAATTCCTGTTTCTAAATCCCCTTTCCCTGATGAAGAATTAAATATTAACAGCACTGAAAAACAAATATTTGATTTTTTTAATGGTCTTAAAGATAAAATTGTTTCAATCGGTTCAGGAGTTTATAAAAGAGAAGGTAAAATAATCGACGTAGATAATTTAGACGGAGATGAAATTAATAATTCAGGAATATTTGTTTATTTCCTTGAAAATGGAGAAAAAGTATCTGAAAAAATAAAAGTTAATTTTAGCGACAGTAAAATGTTTAGGGTTGTTGAGGAAAAACCTGCTAGTGAAGATAAGGAAAGGGAAAAAAGCGATACAGAAGCCGACAGGGCAAAACTTAGGGAGCAAATCGAGGAAGACAAAAAAACCGAGAGTACCACTGACCTTTTAGGAAGGGATGTCGAAGAACCGGGAACAGATTTATTCGGAAGCGAAATCAGGGAGCAGAAAAGAAAATCACCTGAACAATTAACCCCCGAAGAAAAAAGAGAGCAAAGGCAAAAACAATTAGCCGATCTAAAAGAAGAATCAAGGCAACACGATAATGTTTTGAACTATCTCAGAGAACAGATTAAAAATAAGCCGGAAGCCGACAGGGCAAAACTTAGGGAGCAAATCGAGGAAACAAAAAAATCACAGCAGAAGATCAAAGATGAAATTCAGTCGCTTGAAGGCAAAACAGGCGGGGGAGAATTATTCGGAAATAAATCTGATGATATTAAACCGATTTTCCAAATACTCGGTAAAAAGGGAGCTGAGGCACTTGACAAGGCAGAAGAAGCCACTACCCGGTTAGATAATCTGAAAGTTGCAAGGGAAATGGAACAGGGTGTGCCATATGTATATCATGGAACTTCGAGAGGTGCTTTGTCGAGGATAATAAATGAGGGGTTAAAAGTCGGAGTTAATAGAGAAGGAGCAGGAATAAATTTCACGAACAATGAAACCTACGCTAAATCTTATGCAGATAGAAAAGGCGGCTCAAATCCAGTAATGTTAAGGTCGGTTAAAAAAGAATCCTATAAAATTGACAATTCTGTCGTAAACAAAAAGAATAATCAGGATTATATCACTTTTGAAAACGTGCCTCTGTCAGATTTAGAAATTAAAGTAGGCAAAGATTGGACGGCGCTATCCAATTACGATTTTTATGAAAACAAGATCATTGACGCTTCGTTGGTTTCTTCTGATAAAAAACGATTCACCCCCCAACAGATTAAACTTGCTACCGGATGGGAAAGAGGAGCAGATGGAAAGTGGAGGTATGAAGTACCGGACGGGAAAATTAATGACGAACATTACTCAAAACTACTTGACCGTAAATTTAGCGATGATATTAAATCAGGATTTATTAATGCAACTACTTTAGGCGAATTATACGAAGATGAAAATTTATATAACGCTTATCCGCAACTTGAATCAATGCAGGTGATATTCTACGAAGATTCAAATAATACTGCATCTGCATCATATAGTTCAACCGAGAACGCAATTTATATTTACAATCCACTTTCGTTAAATACGATTGAAAACAGGAACTCAATTCTTGTCCACGAAATCCAACACGCCATACAAGAAATAGAAGGATTTGCTAAAGGCGGAAATACGTTTACAGGAGGTTTATCACCTAAAGAAATATTTTTATCAAAAACTCAAAAAGAAAGAATTGCTGAAATTGACAGACTTGTGGATGTGTTGAAAAATTCAGATTTGCCAGATAAAGATTTTAATGAGTTTGCCAAACAGCGTTCAGAATTATATGGTGAAAAAAGTTCCATATATTCAAGTGTCAATAAATCACCAGAAGAAGCACAATACGAATATTATCGTCGTCTTGCCGGGGAAGTAGAATCCCGTAATGTTCAGACCAGAATGAACATGACACCCGAAGAAAGGTTGAATACTTTACTTTCGGAAACAGAAGATGTAAGCCGGGAAGATCAGATTATTATTATGGAGAGTTTGGATAATTCACTCACCCAGGAACAGCCAAAAACAAAAAATACAGCATGGAAAGACCTCAGCAAAGCCGAAAAAGAAGCCGAGCTAAAACTTGTAGATGACCTTTTGGGAGAGGGCTTTAAGGTAGTTGAAGATAGCACGATAAAAGAACCGACAGGCGAACCGGTAAAAGCGTTAATTCAAGGCAACACTATAAAAGTGAACCCCGATTTTGCAGATTTAACGTCTATTCCTCACGAAATTGCTCATGGAGCGTTAAAACTGCCTCAGATCAAACGAAAAGCTAAAGCACTCTTAAGAAAAAATGGTTGGGACGGCAGGGGCGATATTCTTGATTTCAATAATGAAACTCTTGTGCAGGCACACGAAAATCTTGCAGAGAAATACGAAGATTGGTTTAATGATTATGCCCGGTTTGCAGAGAAAGAAGGTAGCCGATGGGGAATAATATACGATGATGTTTTTACATTTCTCAGAAACTTATGGGAGAAAATCAGTAATTATTTCAAAGGTCACGGTATTGCAAGTGAATCTGAATTTTTCCGTGATTTAAGCAAAGGGAAATTTCGGCAGAACGAACAAAATAAATCCCAAAATATGGCTGTATCCTTAGCCCAAAACGCAGTTGAAATTGAAAAACATATACAATTCCAGAGAAAACCGAAAAGTAACGATTTAGCTTTAATACAGCCCGGCAATTCGCAGGACGCAGGCAAAGACTTAAACGACAAATCATTTAAGGACGTTATCAGGCTAAAAGATATTAGCCAGAAATTGCTTGGTTCACTCGGAATAAAAGGCGGTGCCGGATTTAGACCGGGAAGTAAAAACATTAAAAGATTTAGCCGAAAAGCAAGTGGGCTATATTTCCCTGATTCCGGCATAATTAGAGCATATAATATTAACGAAATACCAACAATCGCACACGAATTTGCTCATAAACTTGACGCAGAAATATTTAACGATGTATCTGATAACTTAAAACTAAAAGGAAAAGATGAAGGTGCTGTAATCCGTGCAGCCGGGATAAAAGACCTAAAACGAAAAGATAAAGTACTGAACAGCCTACGGACTAAATACGGAAATGATTTTGTTGATAACGTGCTATTCAAGCGGGCATTAAGAGAAGAATCCAGAAATATTTCAGGCTATGCTAAAAGCAAAGCAAAACAGAATGATTGGAGTGAACCCTATGCGGAATTTTTTAGGGAATACCTAACAAACAATGAGAGCATACGGCAAAAGGCTCCTGAATTTACAAAGTGGTTTGAATCCATGCTTAAACAGAATCCAGAACTAAAAGCAGTTGTGAATGAAGTTCTTGATATGGTTAAAAAAGCAAAAGCACAAGATGAAAGATATATGGTCGAAAGTGCGATACATAGGGTACAGACCTCATGGCTTGACGGAATAAAAGCGATAGCGGATAATCCGGCGGAGTTTTTAGAAAAGATCAAGTTTGAATTAGTTGATGCCACAGCCCCCTTTGAAGCACTTAGCAATGCGCTGAAAGATGCGGGAAAATATTCCGGAAATGCAAAAGACGCTTATGTTAGAGTTCTTTCATTACTCGGTGTTGACGGCAAAGTTAAACAGTTTTTAGAAAACAGTCCTTTTCAAGAAGTAAACGGAAAACTTAAAGTTGAAGATAATATCCCGGGATTATTTCATATAATCAAGCGGGGTGTTACGACAAGGCAGTTTAAGCAACATGATGGTATGCTTGCGGCACAGAGAACAATCGAATTAGCAAAAAGGGGGATGCAGGGCTTAGGGCTGATTGGCGGAAAGGACACTGCTGAAAAAGCTATAGTAAAATATAGGCGGCAATTCGGGGACGAATATGTAAATAATTTTCTGGAAGAAATAAACAAATACAATGATGCCGTACTAAGATATTATCGTGATAGCGGTATGCTCAGTAAAGAACAATATGACCAGATAAAGGAATTAAATCCGTTTTATGTTCCGATGCAAAGATATTTTGAAGAATACGAAAAACAAGGAGGCAATTACACAGCCGGGAAATATCTAAAAGACTATACAGCGAATGTCGTGAAAACTATTGAGGGAAGTAGCAGAGAAACACTATCGCCTATTGAAACAATGATTAAAAATACTTACGACATGATCGCCTCGGCAGACAGAAACAGAACACTTTCAACACTCGTGAAGAATCTGAGAGAACTTGATAAAAGTTATGTGCAGGAAATTCCCGCAAAGATATGGAAAAAAGCACTTGTATTACAGCCGAGTATGGAAGTTGACCCGATAACTGGAATGATAAGTCTTGGTGAATCAAAGATTAAAGAAGCGATACAGCTTGCAATGGAAAAGCCGGTCCAAGGTAACATCATTACAGTAGTTGAAAACGGAGAACGCCATTACTACGATATACCAAAAGACTTTTACGATTCGTTTTTCTGGACTACAGGGACGGTATCAAAGCTGATAAGTGCATTGTCTTTGCCTACAAGAATACTGAGAGCCGGTGCAGTCGGTATTAACCCGTCTTTTGGATTCGGGAACATATTCAAAGATCAGGGAAGTGCCTTTATGTATAGCAAGCACGGATATGTCCCATTTTACCATTTTGCTAAAGGTATTGTTTCGGCTGTAAAACGAGATGAATCATACCAAAAATTTTTAGCATCAGGCGCGGATATGTCTTTTCTTACGGCGATGGATAAAATGCTTTCAAAATCACATTTGGCAGAGAGGACGGGCAAAAGGTATAATACAAGGTTAACGAAATACCTGAAAAACCCAATACAGCTATTGTACGATTTTAATAGAGCAACGGAAATAGGCACAAGAGCAGGAGAATATAGCAATGTTTACAAAATGACTGGTGATCCCTGGGATGCTATGAAAGCTGCAAGGCAAATATCAGGCGACTATGGGGTAAGCGGAAAAAGTATAAGAGAAGTTTCATCACTTATTGCTTTTCTAAACGCACGCGCACAGCACATGAAATTAATTACTCAGGTGGCGGAAGGCAAGCGGGTGCCATATAAAAAGATGTGGTATATGACAATGCTCGGTTATGTAGTGCCATCCATGCTTATTTATCTATTAAACCATGAAGATGATGAAATTGGTGAGATCTACGATGATCTGCCTAACTGGAGAAAAATAGGCTTCTGGAATATCCACATTCCCGGGACAAACAGATTTTTTCCTGTCCCTAAAGGCTTTTTTGGCATAATGTATGGGACTTCGACAGAATATCTAATGGACTACCTGAATAAAAAAGAAAACGTAAAACCTGTTAATATGGGGATAGGCTTATTTAATGAATACTCACCTATAACTGATATAGGGAGTGTAATGCCACAATTCCTTAAAATCCCGGCTGAGCAGTTAATAAATAAAAACTTTTTTACCGGTAGGGAAATAGTTTCTCAACAAATGCAAAATCTTGAAGCCATTGAACAATATGACGATAGAACACCAGAAATAATCAAGAAGTTATGCAGTGAAACAGGACTATCACCAAAAAGAGTTGAAAGCTTGATCGCTGGTATTTTTGCGGGAGCCGGAAAAACCGGGGTCAATATGGCAGATTTAATGTTGCAAGAAGCAGGCGTATTGAATAAATCAGAGAGTTACAAGTGGAATACCATAAGCAAGCTGCCAATATTTGAACGATTCTACAAAATGCCTGAAATTGGGACAAAAGGAAAACAGGTGCAAAAGTTTTATGAGATTATCGGCGAGTATGAAGATATTTACGATAGGATCAATAATTACATAGCTAAAGGCAATGATGGTAAGGCTACAGAGTTAATAGAAAAACAAAAAACCGATTTAGATTTCAGATGGTATCTTGATAATAAAAAAATGCTCGATGCGTTCAAGAATATTGTTTATGTGGTGAATAACGGCAAGGATGAATTTATGTTAAATATGGATGAAAAATCTTATATTAACATTCAGAAATTAGTATCTAAAACGGCACGTAATATTTTTATATTGCACTCTAAAAAAGAAAGCCTTATGGACGCTAAAAAATTTCCGGTTGATGATGCTCTTGCTGATATTTATCTCAGAAACAGAATTAAAGAATATGATATTAATATTAACAGAAAAAATTACCGTGGCGGTATTAGCATCGGTGTAAAATAGAGGGCAAAAATATGAAAGTATTGAATAACAAAAGCAGCAGAGAACTTGATTTAATAAGTTTAGGGCAGGCGGGGTTTCACGAACTTACTTATTCACTTGTTACAGGAAAATCAGTATCATCACCTGCAGATCGGAATGTGACAGTAACGTCCACATCACACGGATTAACTTCCGGTGATTATCTTGTATGCGATTTTAGTACAGTATTAACGGATGGGACGTATGAAATTGAGGTGATTGACGCAAACAGTTTTAAGATACTTGAAGCCTATACCGGAGAGGCGCCAGATGTCGAAGGCGTTACTGTCAGCTATTATAGGAAATTTGTTTGCGGGACAGGACATTTAACTGCGGTCACAAGGTTTGCAGCTCTTATGGTAGATGCCGCGACCACAACATTTTCAGCTACAAAAACTACAAATGCAGGGGGAGGAAATCTTACAAGTGCTACCCGTGTAGAGGGCAGAGTGATTTATGGCGATTTTACTTCCGTAACAGTCACCGCCGGAACAGTCTTAGGATATATAGGATGAAATTAGGACTTGGAAATAGTCTCGTAAGGGATAGTGGACAATCTATCAATTACGCTCTTAACCTAAATGGTACTAACCAATACTTAAGTAAAAGTTCCCCATCAAAGTTGGATTTGAATGGTGCTTCGATGGTTTATGACCCTGTAAAGGATTCAACATTCGAAGACGCCACGACAAATTGGACACAATTAGGCGGAAGCAATCACACTGTTATTGGCACAAGTACAGATGATAAAAGAAGTGGAAGTAAGTCTCTAAAGATAACTGCAACTGGTGCAGGTGATGCAACAGCGAATTATGTAGGATTACCTAATAATAGATTTGACGCAACTCCAATCGTGGAAGGAAAGAAATATACAATTGTAGGGTGGTTCAGATCAGATACGGCAAGTACTATTGCAACACTCCAGATCGGTGATAAACTTGTAACATCGGGGGTATTGAGCACAACGGCGGGGACATTTACCAGAGTAGTATTAAACTTTGAAGCAACATCAGTAGAAGCTGATCCTGCAAGGGCAATTAAAGTATTTTTCAATAAAGCTGCAACTGTTTATCTGGACGATTTCGAAATTACACAACGTTATGATATGGTGGTGGCAGTTCAAACTTACGCACGAGAAAATAAAAACACAAGAGTTTGCGGAACATTGGGGTCTATTGGTTGGCGGGTGTCTTTAGGTCAAAGCACATCATATCACATAGCTAATTGTGCAATTACTTCAACTGTAAGTGCAACAACAAGCGGATCACAAAATGCTCCACTGAACCAATGGAGCTTACTAATTATGCAGTTGAATAGTACAGATAAACTTGGTATGTATGTTAATAACGTGCTTGCCAGCGAAGTAATAGCAACAGCAGTTGGGAAAATCGCCAGTGGTGAATCTCTTGGTG
>Ga0172375_10003729_pt1 | contig 22958 bp, 18 predicted proteins | sample LakKiv1m_FD_114537 | JGI IMG/M metagenome (GOLD analysis project Ga0172375, IMG submission 114537) | Freshwater microbial communities from Kabuno Bay, South-Kivu, Congo - kab_092012_11.1m | ecosystem: Environmental > Aquatic > Freshwater > Lake | place: Democratic Republic of the Congo... | reverse complement strand
TCTAAACTAACGAATCGTCAAATTAACAAATTAATAGATTTCTTCATTCTGGAAGTGACAGCCAACAAAGCGGCGGGAGTTCTTAGAATACATAGACATTCAGCCGAAAGGATTTACAATCATATCCGTATCCACTTGGCAATCGAATGCGAGAAATATTCTCCATTCGGTGGTGAAGTGGAAATAGATGAATCATATTTTGGTGGTTTCAGGAAAGGAATGAGAGGAAGAGGAGCAGCCGGTAAAGTGCCTGTATTTGGCCTGTTAAAGCGGAAAGGCAGGGTTTACACCAAAATAGTCGACGATGTTTCCAGAGACACTCTTAGAAAGATTATCAGAACTAAGGTTATTCCCCGAAACATAGTCTACTCTGACGGATTCAGATCTTATGATGGACTGGTGCTCGATGGATTCAAACATTACCGGGTGAAACACGAGAAAACATTTGTTGTGGGGAAACATAATCATATTAACGGAATTGAGAATTTCTGGGGCTACGCCAAGACTAAACTCAAGCGTTATTCCGGCATCAGTAGAAACCGCTTTTATCTGTATTTAAAAGAGATGGAATTTCGTTTCAATCACAGTCAGTCGAATTTAAGCTTACTAATCAGAAAATTGTTAAGTAACTCTAATCGTGTTCTATACTAACTCCTTATTTTTTTATTTACTTCAACAGAAGCTCAGTTCCTGCCGCATAAAATTATCATAATTATACGGCCGTATAATTTTGCTATATTTATTTTTTAAACCTCTTCACTCGAGTGATTCCTGAGCAGGTGACAATTTCGATTCCTTTTTTCTCCAGCTCATCTAAGAAAAGATTCATGCCGATATTGTCGGACGATATGTGCCCGGCGATGATGACGTTGAGATGAGCCTTCTCCGCTGCTTCCTTGTGCTCCTCGGAAAGATGCATGCCAATGATTGTTCCGATTCCAGCCTGCGCCAAATGCTTGTATATCTTCGACGATCCTTCGGTTCCTCCGGTAATTTCCGTGAGGGCGATTTTGCCGCATCGGTTATCCCTGTGCCCGGCAAAAAGTCGCGGTCCTTGGCCGTAACCTATTGCCTCTTTGTACTCCGGAATATCCTCCAGCATATCAAGAACTTCTCCGACATAGTCGAATTTTTTCGCCGTGATTTTTTTCTTGAGAAAATTTGCCACCATATTGTCGGCCGGAGTATGGATGTTCATGATGCTTATTCCCAGAAGTTTGGCCGCATCGATTGACTGGTTCACGTTTGCCGGACTGGTTTTGCGCGAAATTTCGGAAATTCTGGGCTTCAGAACCCCTTCGGCAATATTGATAGGCACGCCGTACATTTCCAGAACATCCGCCTGAAGATGCATCACTTCATCAAGGCAGGCCAATCCCTTTCCCAGCGGATGATGGCCCAGTATCAGGTCGATGTCTCCCAGCCGGTCTGCCAGCAGAACTTCACCCGTGCCGATATCGATCCCGGCCAGGATTTTTTTTACCTTTTTCCCGCTGTCGAAATGAACCCTCCCATCCGAAAAGGGATTCCACAGCTTGTCCCGGTCGAATTCATCTTTTTCCTTCTCGCTCAGCTTTTCAAATTTTTCCTTCACCCTTTTCAAGTGTTTTTTGATGTGGTCATGCGAGCGGAAATCATTCCTGATCCCGAGCTCAACCGCTAATTTGTATATTTCCTGGACTTTCATAAGATATTTTATTAGGCAGTTACAAATTGAAATTGCGAATTGCGAATATTTGGAGATTGGGGCCAGCCGGAGCCGGCCCCTGGAAAAGTGGTATTAGTTAAGGATATAGCCGCTGAAAGCGAGGTAGGAGCCCTTGCCCGTCTTTACGATTTCGAGCACGCTGCCCTCACCCAGTCCGCTTTTCTCGATCAGGCGCTGCTTGGTCGTGAATGCCTCGCCATTCGACAAAAGCACCGTTGCGACTTTCCCGCAACCCGGGATAATTTCTTTCACTTTCATTACCTTACCTAATCCTCCTTGGATGTTTTTTCTTGGAAAATTACTACTCCTCGAACTTTTTTTTCAAATAATCGGCCAAATCATCGATCTTCACCCGCTCTTGCTTCATCGTGTCCCGGTCACGCACCGTTACCGCTTTGTCTTCGAGGCTTTCAAAATCAACCGTCACGCAATACGGCGTTCCGATTTCGTCCTGCCGGCGGTATCTTTTTCCGATGGAACCGCTTATATGATGTTCCGCCATAAAATCCTGACGTATTTCCTCCCAAACCTTTTTTGATACTTTCAAAAGTTCCTCTTTTTTTGAAAGAGGGAGGATGGCCACTTTGATCGGAGCCAGATGCTTGGGAAATTTCATTACCACGCGCGTTTCCGTTCCGCCATCCACCGTCGGAGCGTCTTCCTCGGAATAAAATTCGGAAAGTACAGCCAAAAGCGTACGCGTCAGTCCAAATGACGGTTCAATGCAATGAGGAATGAATTTTTCTCCATCTTCTTCCCGATAATAGAGATCAGCTCCGGAATGTTCAACATGCTGCTTGAGATCATAATCGGTTCGATAGGCAAATCCGTGAAGCTCTCCCCAGCCAATCGCTGGAAAATTATATTCCACGTCATAAGTGTCTTTCGAATAAAAAGACCTTTCATTATCATCATGCCTTCTCCATCGCATATTTTTCTCCGAAAGTCCGAGGTCTTTCTCGAAGAAATTTTTGATGTCCTCCTGCCACTTTTGAAACGGCTTTCTCCAATCCTCTTCTTTTTTTGGCGGCCGGATAAAGTATTCTATTTCCATCTGCTCGAATTCCCGAGTCCGAAAAATAAAATTTCCGGGAGTAATCTCGTTCCTGAATGCTTTCCCGACTTGTGCAATCCCAAATGGCAATTTGACCTGTTGTGTGTCCAGGATATTTTTGAAATTGATAAAGATTCCCTGGGCGGTTTCCCCTCGGAGATAGGCAATATTTTTTTTGTCCGCGACCACCCCTATCTGAGTTTCGAAAAGTAAATTGAATTTTCTGGCATCAGTCCAGTCTGTTTTTCCGCAAGTCGGACAGGCTATTCCAAGGTCATTCATCTTTTTTCCTATTTCCTCAAGGGATATCTTGTTGGTTTCGTCTATTCCGATTTTCGCTTCCAATAGCTTGTCTCCCCGATGGCGGGTTTTGCACTTCCGGCAGTCGACCAAAGGATCGTTGAAATTGGACACGTGTCCCGACGCCACCCAGACTTTAGGATTCGTGATTATCGAAGAATCGAGACCGACGATATCATCTCTTTTCTGGACGAATGTCTTCCACCAGGTGTCGGAAATATTTTTCTTAAGTTCGGTTCCGTACGGACCATAGTCCCAAGTATTGGCCATTCCGCCGTATATTTCGGAACCCGGAAAAATAAACCCCCGCCTTTTGCAAAGAGACACGATTTTGTCCATCAACTGATCTTTTTTCTCGTTCATATTTTTATTATGAAAATTTAAGACTAACTCGACTTAGAAAATTTTTCAAGATAATTCAGCGTCAACATTTTATTTTTTACCGGATTGCTCCCCTCGCTTTCTATAATATTTTTCCATTCTCCGGCCTGGGAATAGTTTTCATCAATTTCCAACGTGAACGGCTTCGCTCTTTTGCTCAAAATTGGGATTTCTCTTCCTGAATCCGAAGCAAAAGCCGATTCACGCACCACTCTTTCTATCGACAGACCGGATCTTTCCGGATTCGTGCTAACAGGATTGATATTCATAGAGTAAACCATATCCTTTGAATTCATCTTTTCAACTAAATACCGAAAGGAGCTGAAAAATTCGAATTTCGCATCAGTTGACCAAGTTTCCCTGCCTCCGGTTGGAAAATAGATAAACAGCCCGCCATTTTCAATGTGCTTCAAAATTCCGTTCAGTGTGTCCAAAAGATCTTTTCGACCGTCCCTTTTCGCTTCGATTATACGTTCCTCCCCAAATACACTGGAAAGCGCTTCGTATACATTTCCCGCAACCATAAACTTTATATCTTGCCTATTTAAAGTGCTTAAAATCGCAAGAGCGTCGTATTGACCCGGATGATTAGCAATCACGATTCCTGGCTCAGTACTGAGCTTTTTCCGCATCTCGGAAAATTCCGGATCATTCTCTCTCTTAGACAAAACTGACACCCCCATAGCGCCCATCAAATCTTTTGTCGCCTCGCCAAGGCCCTTTTCTTCTATTTTTTTCTTGTATCGATTCCCAACAATCTTCGTATGATAATCTTCGGTTATTTTCTTGACGCCTTCCAGTTTGTTCATAAAATAATTTTACCGGAAACAAAAAACCCGCCCTGAACACCTAAATAAAAAATATTAGATATTCGGGACGAGCCATATAATAAATTAAAAATGTAAATTGAAAAATTTAAAATTATGGTGTTCGCTGCGCTCATTTACTTTTTTTAAATAATCACGAAGCGATACCTTAATTTTTCATTTTTACTTTTTAATTTTAAACTTCCTATGGTCCGCGGTTCCACCCGATTTCTTTCCAGCAGTTTCCGACTGGATGCCGGAAATCCGCTAAAAAGCGCTTAAATATGTTTTTTCAATAATGAGATTGCCAAAGCCTCATTTTCCATAATAAGAGATAATCCGAATTTTGTCAATAAAAATCATTTTTGGCCGTGTTTCAGCAGGAATAATGTATAAATTATCTCGCATTGGTTTACCGCCGCTTTGAGAAAATCCATTATTTCCGCGTCCACTTTCTCTTCGTTGAGAAAAACCAGAAAGGCCTTGTGCTCCGAAGAAGCCGAACCGCTCGAGGACAAGACACAATATCCTTTCTCATTACAATGCCTCTTGTCTTTGGTCAGATCAATAATTTCCTTATTGCCAATTTTGGCTTCATTTGTTTCCGCTTTCGAAGAAGATTTGGCCCAATATTCGGAAAGTGTCTGGAATTTTTCCGGATGGATGATCCGGAGCGTGATCCAATCTTTTTTGCTGGTGGAAAGCGCCATCCGGAGGACCTCCTCCATATATTCCTTGAGCTCTTTCCGGCTCGCCGGTACTTTCATTTTCTGAAGAAACGACTTGATCATAGATATCTGGACATTTACTTTCCCAAGATATGTGAATGTCTCCAAAAGTTCTTTTTCTCTTTTTTGATATTCGTTTTCGAGATGCCTAATTTCTTTTTCCCTGCTCTCAACTGCCTTTTCATAGAGACGGAAAACATGCCAGGCGACAGAAACCTGGATGAGCAAAAGCGCCGCTTCAAGAATTTCTTCGGGCAAAAATGAAAATCCCCTCATCACAAAAAGCGGAGTGAAGATAATCGTGAAGACCAAAAATAGAAACGTTAGCAGAAAAACGCTTCGGAATTTCTCAATTTTGCTCGGTGAAAAAACTTTTGGGAGATAAACCATATTCGTTTTATCTTATTAGTGAATCATCGACTCTGAAAAAAGGAGCCTCTTGCGAGGCCCCCTTTCTTTATTTCAGGTTGAAACTCTCAATCATCTTATCCGCCAAACGGCATCGGGCCTCGATATCCTTTGGACAATTTTTCATCTTCGTATAGGAATATACGAAACCATCTTTTTCCGCTATTTTCGTTCCCGCAGTTTCGCAATAAATCAAGTTATCATTCTGGCATCCCTTTTCAAGATCCTCCCATTCGTCTGTGGTAAATTTCATTATCGTCAAAATGTTTTTATTTTGATCCTCAAAGTTATTTGAAGCGGGAGTCTTTTTCAACGACACGAATATTTGCGCGTACTGGTCAGACAGGGAATCATCCACGGGGCTTTTGATATAGCCTATCTTATAAAACCACTTTCCGACGCCGGACGGAATCGTCAGTTCAAAATCAATTTCGGGGTCTTTCATAATTTCGCTACTTTTTTTGGAAGGCTCAGACGCCTTTTTTGGCATTTGAATTCCTCCCGGAGCATTATAAGCTCCGTTCACTGAAGACCATCCCTTCAAAGAAGTGAAAGAAGTCAGGAGAAGGAGAATTGAAGTTCCCAAGATTACAATGAAAATAACCAAAAAAAATTCGAAAAACTTATTCTCCAACCGTTTCGGCTTGGCGCTTTCCGTTTTTTCCTGAGCAGAAATATTTTTTTTAATTTTACTTTTTGTTTTTGGCTTCCTTGGCATTTTTTTGAAAATTTATTTTTAAAAATAACGCAACAGGTTCAGTCTACCATAATCCTAATTTATCGACAAGGCATTTTCCTTAACAAGGCTTCCTTTCTGCCAGGATTTGCCAACTTTCCTCTTGTGACTAACGGCTAGAGTATAGTTTCCAATAGGCCACTTTCGATAGCTGAAGTTGATCCAAATGGAAAAATTTCCCCCGCTCGTGCGAATTTTTGTTACCTTAACCCTCCTTCCTCCCAGCCTAGCGGTAACCCACTTTTTTTTCGTGGAGATTGTTCTTTCATGAAAAGTTGCATTGATCGTTCTTTTGGCTTTTTTACTGACACTACGCGGCAGAGTCGGAGTATTCGTGGAAAATTTGCTGATGCTGAAATTTACCGTGGTCGATATACTGTTGATAGTGTCAGTCACAGTAAGGGTATAACTGCCCTCTTCCGAAACAACCGATCCAGAGGAAAACGAAGCGCCGTTTAAAGTTGCCTCTCCTTTATTAAAAGTGATAGTAACACTCGTGTTATAGGTGGCTCCGTCAGTCACACCCGAAACTTCGGGCGGAGTAGGACTGCAAGGCTGAACCCTTGCCTCTCCGCTGCATAAGCCTCCCTGATCCATCTCGACAGACTGCAAGGCTTTTTTCGTCTCCAAGCATTCCGAACTTCCAGATCCATAAAGATCATTGCAAGCTTGGTTGAACGCGTTATAGGCTCCGTTGAAATCCATGTTGGAGGTAAAATAGGTTGTCAGCGCCCGATAAAAAATTCTTTCCTCCTTGTCTTTACCGATACCGCTTATGGCGCAGCCATTGAAAGTCCCACCCATGGCCATAAGATAGGCGGCGTGCCCCATCACAGTGCTATTAGTATGGACTCCCGCATAATCGCTAGATCCGCAATAATAGTTCGGGCTGAAAAACCTGTCCGGATCGGAAAGTACGGTGGGATCTTGGAGATTTCTCAGCGGCCCAACCAAACCCCCGACATTAACGTCGGCTCCGGCCAACCAGTCATTGTTTCCGTCCCGGTAATTTTCGAGCGCTTCTCCGAACATGTCGGCAAAGCCTTCATTCAATGCTCCCGACTGGCCATAATAAGTCAGATCTCCCGGTACAGAAAAGCTGACGATCCCGTGGCCGTATTCATGACCAACAACGTCCGTCACAACCAGCCCCTTGCAAAAATTGATGTCGTATCCGCTGAAAAAAGCATTCGGGCAATCCGTCCAGTACATAGTGTCGATATACGAAAAACTGTCCGTGTTGGCGGTGGCGGAATATACCCCGTCCCCGATCCCTCCCAGATTATTGCCCCCGTTCCGGGAAAATTTGCTCGAGAGGTAGTCGTGCATGCTGCTTGTGACATCATATAAGTCATCCACATCTGTCCCGCCGTAAATCGGATTGGCTCCTCGAACCGCCTGGCCTTCTGATCTCCCCATACCGTAATATCCTAAATACAGATAGTCCAGATAGCATATCCCTGTGGAGCAGTCATAAACATGGCGATGGATCGCGTTTTTGATGCCAGTGATCTGGAAAATCAACTCGCCGTTTTCCGCGTTGATAAAATAAAATTCGTGCTTTTTCTGGTTTTTATTCAATAATTCGACCTGCCAAGTCAGATAATTCTTTTCGTCTTTCTTATTTTCGGCTAAACTCTTGTTGAAAACATAGAGGATTGTTTTTTTAACCTCGTATTCCGCGCCGTCGAATTGTTTCTTCCAAAATTCACCCGCTTTTCCTTCGGCATCTTTTTGCGAAAGGTTTGGATCCGTATCTAAGGATATGTCCGGAACAAATTTTCCGTTAGCCGAACTAACCGATAGGTCTTTCTTGACATGAACAAGCGCTTGAGCGCCAAAAACAGGGACGTCCCGATAAACTTGATTATACAAAACGTGGTTCATCCCCATATTGTCTTTTTTCTTCTCAAGAAGCTTTAACTCCTTGTCTGAATTTTCAAGGCCAAAGTATTCGCCGTATTCCTTCATAAACTGTCCTGCCGCCGCTGATGGATCCGATTTTGCCATTTTTTCCAAACGAAAAGGAAGCGCTTCTGTCTTCCTGGATAAAAAAGTTATTTTACCGGTATTCCTATCCACTGAATATTGTGCGTCCTGTCCGGCTTTTTCCTTCAGGCTATCAAGATCATTTTTATTCGCATTTTTGCTAGTTGAGGTCCCGAGAATTGCCGTCGAATTGATTCGCGAATATAAATAAAGAAAGCCTCCTATCAATATTAATAAGACAAAAACAATGGCGAGCAACCTTATTTTCCGCATTTGTATGTTTTGATGTTTTTATCCCCTGGTTTAAATATACCATATTCGGCTAAAAGCTGTAAATTCTGCTTTTAGCCTTGCCTTTTTTGCGCAAGATTGATTTTTCCGGATAAATCCGGGAAAGACGGACAGTATAAATATTTTTACTCCCGCCGTGGGCCGATTTCACCTTTTCTCCGTCCATTTTTTTGATTTCCATAACCTTATCGGAAAGAACTTCAGAGGGAGTGATGATTTCAATTTTTTCCTTTTCTTTGAGAGCATTATGGATTTTTACCCCATTAAATCCCACCGGAGATGGTTCTCCGACGCTGTCGGAGAATTTAACGGGGCGAGCCCTGTTGAGTTCATGCTGGCTGATTATCTCCCCCACAAATTGCCATTCATTGCTTTTATGCGAACAATCCAAATTATTTTCCCATCTGTCTTTTCCCAGCAGAAATCCTGTTGTATAACCCCGGTTGGTCAGTTTTTCAAGCTCTATTTTATATTTTTTGGCAATTTTTTTGATTTCGTTTCCACTTTTTCCTGCCTCGATTTCATTGACCACCTGACGATACGCTTTTGTCGTCTGCGCGACATAGTAGGCGCTCTTCGTCCGACCTTCAATTTTGAAAGAATCCACCCCTGATTTTTTCAGTTTATCCAGATATTCGATAAGACAAAGGTCTTTGGAATTGAGGATATATATACCTTTTTCATCCTCTTCAATAGTCATTATCTTTGAATCATCTATATATAAATTGTCCCTCCCGCTTTGCGGGATACCAAATTTTTGATTTTTGATTTTTGATTTTTGATTTATTTTATACGGCCATCTGCACGGCTGAATACAATCCCCTAGATTGGCGCTTCGGCTCCGTATCCATTTTGAAAGAAGGCACCGCCCGGAAAGACTCATGCACATCGCCCCATGGACGAAATATTCGAGTTCCACTTTTGGACAGGCTTTTTTGATTTTTTTGATTTCATCAAGCGTCACTTCCCGCGCCAGAATTATCCGCTTCACTCCCTGTTTCTGCCAGAATTTCAATGCTTCAGAGTTTGTCGTGTTCGCCTGGGTGGAAAGATGGATTTTTATTTTCGGAGCAAGCTTTTTGATCATGTTCAATATCCCTGGATCGCTCACAATCACGGCATCCGGTTTTATTTTGGCAATAAACTTCAAATGTTTTTTTATTTTCGGCAAATGTCGCTCATGGGCGTAGATATTCAAAGTAAAATATATTTTCTTGCCAAGGCTTCGCGCCTGCTTCACCGCTTTTTCCAGCTTTTTATCCGTGAATTCATTGATCCGCGCCCGCAAAGAAAAATCGGGAAGGCCGATATAGACCGCGTCCGCGCCATAATGATATGCATATTCGATTTTTTCCAAACTCCCGCCAGGAGCAACCAGTTCGATTTTTTTCATGAAAACTAAGTATAAAAATCTAGTTTGTTTATCATTTTTTCCGCATTTTTGCCATGATATCCAAATAAAATTTCAAATTATGGATTGATGCCAGTCTTCCCGCTAGCGGTTCGCCCACCGAAAAAAGATGGCGCAAATATGCCCGCGTATAGTTCCGGCAGGTATAGCAATCGCATCTCGGATCAATGGACTTGAAATCCTTTTTGAATTTTTCGTTGGTGATATTAATCGTTTCATAGAACTTACCTTTCCCAAGGTGACACCTTGGGAAAGATTTTTTCCGGATAAAAAGCGACCCATGTCGGGCGTTCCGAGTCGGAATGACGCAATCAAACATATCAATTCCATTATTCACTGCAAAAACCAGCTCCTCGGGCCTTCCAAGACCCATGAGATAACGAGGTTTTTCTTCCGGCAGCATCGGCAAAACCCATTTCAAAATCTCCCTCATCTTTTCCCTTGGCTCCCCAACTGCCACTCCGCCGACAGCATATCCGTCAAAGCCCAGCTCCAGAAGCTGCCGCGCCGATTCCTGGCGCAGATCCTTATAGACCGATCCTTGTATGATTCCGAATAATAATGGGCGATTAATTCTTTTATTTTTGACTTTTGCACTGTCATTTTGCATTTTTATTTTTGACTTTTGCATTTGCTGTTTGAAGTATTTCAAACAGCGTTCTGCCCACCTCGTTGTCCTCTCCAGGGACTTTTTTGCATATTCCCAAGAGCACGGATAGGGAGGGCACTCATCGAGAACCATTACGATATCGCTTCCGAGCGCCAGCTGGATTTCTATGGATTTCTCCGGCGTCATAAAATATTTTTTTCCATCGATCGGATCACGGAATTCGACACCCTTTTCCGTCAGTTTAACGTTATTTTTTCCGCTTCGCCTTCCCGCAAGCGAAAATACCTGATAACCCCCGGAATCGGTGAGCATCGGACCGTTCCAGTTCATGAATTTTTGAAGGCCTCCGGATTTTTTGACAAGTTTTTCTCCCGGCCGAAGCCAAAGGTGATAGGTGTTTCCTAAAATGATTTCCGCTCCGAGGTCTTTCAGCTCCTCGGGGCAAATATTTTTTACCGCTCCTTTTGTGGCAATAGGCAAAAAAAACGGGGTATTGACCGTTCCATGCATCGTATGAAGTTTTCCAATCCGCACACTATCTTTTTTCCTGACAATCTTGAACATAATTTTCAATTACATAAAAATCCGCCCCGCGAAGCGGAATATCGAACTTTTTTATTTTTCAATTTCAATTTGCCACCCTTCCCTGATCGCCAACTCCCATATCCTCTGTCAAATTTGAATTTTTTTCTCCAAGTTCCGCGGAAATCTTCTGCTTAGTGAAAGCATCGTCAGCCGTAAAAACCGTTTTCTTTATCAGCATTGGATAATTTCCGATTTGATCTTGGGAGGGAGTGACTCCTATCTGGAAGATAAGCTCTTTTTGGTCGGTGATCACGCCTATCCCGGCCGGCATTGTGCCGATATTCCAGGTGAGTTCGCTCGTCCGATCGTTGAAGCTTACATTGCTGTTTTTGGGTAGAAAATTGTTTTTCCATTTGACCCCCGGAGCGAGAGTGAAAACAACCGCGGCGTTTGTCGTGTCATTTGAAACACTCCCTGTCTTTGCGTGTATCGTGAAGGTTGTCTCCTGTCCGACCTGGAGCGGAAGAGGTCCGGTATTGGCAATTTCTGGATCATTATAGAAGCCGGTCTCGGAAAGCAAAAGTTTTGAATTTAGTTTCACGCTGATTTCGTTGCTGGCTATTATTTTATTCGCCCCTTCCGGAGTGGGAATATCCGGACTGTCCATTCTAGCTAGCGCGTTGAAAGAAAAATTCTTGTCCGTCGACGACTGGACCGGAATATTCGACTTTACCGGAATCATAAAATGAATTTCTCCTTCTTGGGAAGGCATCAGATTCTTGAGCGCCGGAACCTGGGATCCGTTCCAGGTGATCTTGCTGGTCGCGGAGTCGAAACTTCCCTGATTATCCTGCATTTTCAGCTTTGCATAATCCAAAATAGGACTCTTTATTTCTTCCGTCAAGATGACATCCTTGAGCGGCACCAGGCTGGTATTTTTATACTTGATACTGAACAATAAAACGTCGCCGGCATTTACATTGATCTTCTCGGACTGTTCGTTGACGGTCTGCTTGATAGAAATGGCGGATCCGATTATTTTCATGCTTCCTTCAGCGTCGTTATAGGCTATAAAATCCTGGTCATTTCCTGAAAATTCGCCGAGGCTTATCTTGAATCTTTTTATTTCGTTTACTTCGCCGTTTATGGTTCCCATTATTTTCACTTCGCTTTTTTGCCCCCCTTCTATATCCCCAATAAACCAGACGTTATTTCCCCGCGTCGGCAAGGGCTCGGCGTTTGAATATGTGAAATCCTGAGGGTATTCTACTTTTACTTTGAGGTCTTTGAAGCTTTCCTCGCTGCTGTTTTGAAATTTCGCCACAATGGTCACGGCTCCTCCGGGAGCCACGTTTTGAGGGCTGATAATCTCAATCGCGAGAGGACTGGAGGTTATCATAATGCCAGCCCTTCCTGATGACTCGAAAGTTGAGCTGAAGTTGGAAGAGCTATAATCGAGCTTCACATCCAGATAGGTCATGATATTTTTTGTCCCATAGACCTTGCCGCGGAACGAAATCTTTCCGTTTCCTTTCGATTCGACCGTTCCGAGGTTATAGCGGCTGGCATTGGGCCCTTCGTCTTCAAAGCCCAGGTTTCCTTCAGGCTTGAAGTTTTCCGAATAACCAATGCGAAGGACAGCATCCCGGAGAGACACCCGGTTCAGGTTCTCGTAGCTTATCTCGAAAGTTACCGATTCTCCGCTCTGCGCTTTTTCAGGGCCGGATATCTGAACTTGGACACCTTCTTCTGAAAAAGCTGATTTTTTGACTACCAAAGCCCCCCAGACCAGCCCGGACGTGACCAATATTGCTGCCGCTCCGATTAATATCCATTTCAGCGTTTTTTTTCTTTTTAGCTTTTTTTCTTCGTCCTCTTTTATCCAAATCGAACTCTTATCGATATTTTCCGACTTAAAAGACCCCGGCGCGAAGGGATTTTCCTCGCTCTCAACCGGTTTGATCCGGCTATACTCGGTTTGCCTGTTTTGCCCCTGGTCTTCTTCGCGCTTGTATAATTCTTCTTCGATATTTCTGAGACTCATTGCAATAATTTTACAATAAATAGGCAAAACCCACAAATACTATTTTTTCTTCCTGATCGGCCTAATAAAAATTATATCTCAAGAATTGATCTTTGATCCGTTGAAGTCCTTCCAAATCTTTTCCGTCCGCCTTCACTTTGGCAATTTTTTGGAGCGGATTAGCCAGATATACTCTTACTAATTTTATCTGATTGTCATTCACAGGAAGGGAGTCCCTGGCAATTTCACATGAGGAGCAAGTGATTCCCCCTTTTTCCGCGCTGAAATAGTTTCTCTGTCCCCCTTTGAGCATTTGTCCGCAACTCACGCATCTTGCCACTTCGGGCTTTTGTCCCAGCGAGTCGAAAAGCTTCCACCAAAAACCAATGTTCAAAAGTTTTTCACGACTGGAACGGGCGCCTTGATCAATAATTTCCAGATATTCCCTGATCAAGCTGAAAATCTTTTCGTCTTTCTCATCTTCGCTGAAAACCTTCATCATAAATGAAAAAATTTTGAGAATATCGCTCAATTTTTCAAAATCTTTTTTGATGCCGCTGAAGCTCCGGAGGGCAATGGCGCTCGTGATCTGTCCCCGCCCGCGGGAGCGAGCGATATAGACTTCGGAAAGCGTCCCGGATTCCAGGTGCCCCGCAAGCTTGGCTGCCGGCCGGCGCACCCCTTTGGCTACTGCTTTGATCATCCCCTGTTCAAGCGTGTACATAACGTACAGGCGATCATATTCGCCTATGTCCCGGGAAGCTAAAATTATGGCAGTGTATTTTTGCATATCCATCGATAATTAGGTATAATCTCCGCACAACTTATAATAGCACAAAAAAACCGCCAGGAACCATTTGGCTCCCGGCGGACACTTCTAGTTAAATTCCGCTATTAACCGGCGTTTGCATGCGGCGCAGATCCACTCTTCGCGCCGGATTTTATTGTCGACTTTGGCAAGCACTAAGTCTGATCCGCACTCCGGACATGCATAATGCTGCTTGATCCGGAAATAGACATAAGTCAGCCCAGCCGCGAAACCGACAAAAGCACCTGTCCCTGGGAATGACAGACATAGCCCGAACAGCGCCCCCAAAAAAGTAAGGGCCAGTATGGTAATCAGCTGTCCGAGCCCATAGCTTTCTTTATGAAACGATAAAGTTTTGTTTTCCGGCATGGCATTTTCTCCCTTGGAAAATTTTCTGTCTAAGGATTCGGTGATCCTTCTAATTTTTCCATCTCAGAATCGACGTAAGAAAAAAGACAAAGGTGGCATCCCGCTCCCAATCCCCAAAACAGAAACTGGACCAGTGCCGGAAACAGAAAGAAAATCACCCTTATGTCAATAAATCCGAGAAATTCCGGATATAACCGTATGAATCCGCCAATCGGCAGAGAGATGAATAAAAATACGAGAGCTGAATTTACCGCGAGGCTGTAGCGCAGATGACAGATTTGCCCTCCGCACACTGTAAATCCTTCTTTCAATTTTTCCATATCTCATTTTCCTTTTTTATGAAATTTTTAATGAATCCCCCCGCATTGCGGATCTTATTTATTTTAAAATAGATTCTTCCGGATATTTTTTCCGTCTCTAGATTCTTTTCAGCCAAACTTTGACCGGCTCGGTTTCAAGATCGATGAATTCCGATATTTCAGCTTTTGAGATTTCTCCTTCCACAACTCCCGTGGCCAAAACCTCTTTGGCAATCAGCTCCCCGAATTCACCAAAAATCCTCGACCCGCCAGCATAACTTAGCATTATCCGGTTGTCAACATCGAAGCCGGCGCGCTTCCTAATCTCCTGGATGCGGCGGATGAGTTCGCGTGCTTCACCTTCCATCCTCAGATCTTCGGAAATCACCACATTAAGGCCGACCATCCAGTTTCCTTCCTCTTCGGTATAAACGCCCGACTCCTGCTGAACCGATCCCACAAAATGAACCTTTTTGACATTCACCTCGTCTTTTATGAGTTCCATCAGATCTTCATCTACGGACTGGTTGATCCAAAATTCCGAAAGGGGCTGGCGCACTTTTATCCCGGCTCTGGCCCGCGCCGCGAGCCCCAGCTTCACGAACCGGCGCGTAACCTGCATTTGTTCGTTCAGCTCTGCGTCGATCAATTTTTCATCCGCTTTTGAAAAATCAGCCAGATGCACCGACTCTTCCCGGGACAGATTTTTATATATTTCCTCCGAAATGAACGGGGTAAACGGGGCCAAAAGCCTGGAGAGCTCCAGCAGAACATAATGCAAAGTTTCATAAGCCTGTTTTTTATCAGAGTCATTCTCACTCTTCCAAAAACGTTTCCGACTCCGGCGGATATACCAGTTGGAAAGGTTGTCGATGAAATTCTCGATTAGCTTCGTCGGCCCGTAAATATCATATTTTTCCAAATGCGTGTCAACTTCTTTTGCCAGGGTATTCAACTCCGAAACAATCCACCTGTCCAATAAATTGCTTGTGTCGCGTGTTATGTGTTGCGTGTTATGTGATTCAAACTTGTCTATATTCGCGTACATCACAAAGAAATAGTACGAATTCCAAAGCATCCGGAACACCCGGTTCATGATGTCATTCATGCCTTTGAGGTCAAACTTTTTTGGAAGTCCGGGTTGATTGATGGAAAAAAGCATCCAGCGGAGCATATCGGCGCCGTATTTATCCATAATCTCCATCGGCTCGATCACATTCCCGCGGGATTTCGACATTTTTTTCCCCTTTGCGTCCAGGATGTGCCCGAGGCATATGACATTTTTGAAGGCGTGCCCGGCTGGAACTTTCTTTTCGAGATTCAAAATCGTCGCGATGGCATGGAGAGTATAAAACCATCCCCGCGTCTGATCAATAGCTTCGGAAATATAATCGGCGGGGAAATATCTGCCACTTTCAATTTTTTCCTTATCTTCTCCCTCCGACGCGTTTGGATAATTGAATTGGGCCAGAGGCATCGAACCGGAATCAAACCAGACATCCATCACTTCGGGTGTCCGGCGCATTTTTTTCCCGCACTGGCAATCAAATTCTACTTCATCGATAAAAGGCTTATGCAGATCTTCTATTTTTTTTCCGGAAAGTTTTTCAAGCTCCGCGATGGATTCAATCACTTTTTGCTCTCCGCATTCGCAAAGCCAAATTGGAAGAGGCGTTCCCCAGTATCTTTCCCGCGATATCGCCCAATCTTTCACATTCACCAGCCATTCGCCAAAGCGCCCTTCCTTCAGGTGCCCGGGAATCCAGTTGATATTTTTGTTGTTCTCAATAAGCTTTTCCGAAAGCTCGCTCATCCTGACAAACCATGAAGGCTTGGCAAAATAAATAAGCGGCATATCACAGCGCCAGCAATGCGGGTACTCATGCTCATAAAGGGCTTCACTGAAGAATAACCCTCGTTTTTTCAGATCCTCCGAAATCAAATCGTCGACTTCATACCGATTTTTGTCATTCTTCTTTTTTACCGGAATTCCTTCTCCCGGAATTCCCAATCCTTTTATGATTTTTCCTTCTTCATCGACAGTCAGAAGGGTTGGCAAACTGTTTTCAGCGCCTACTCGCGAGTCATCTTCCCCAAAAGCGGGAGCGATATGGACGATTCCTGTTCCTTCTTCAGTGGAAATAAAGTCGCCGGAAACTATTCTGTAGGAATTTTTATCCCTGGATGTTTTATAAAAAGGTTCATATTTCAGATCAAAAAGATCTCCTCCTTTCATCTCACCCCGAATCTCAAATTCGCCTTCTACTGCCATAATCCTCTCTTTGGCTAAAATCATATTTCCGCCATCCATTTTGGCAATCACATAATCGATATCCTTCCCGACAGCCAGCGCGACATTGCCTGGCAGGGTCCACGGCGTCGTTGTCCAAACCAAAAAATATGTGCCGTCATCGACTCCCCTTTCCGGATTTGGCTTTGCCTTGAATTTCACATAAACCGAATTATCCTTGACTGTTTGGTATCCCTGCGCCACTTCATGCGAAGATAGTCCTGTTCCGCAACGGTAACAATAAGGTATCACTTTACTTCCTTTATATACCAAGCTTTCCCCTTTTCCGTTTTTTGTTTTGAAAATTTGGGCGAAAACCCACCACACCGACTCGATATATTTATTTTCATAAGTGACATAGGGATGCTCCATATCCACCCAATACGCCATCCTCCGTGTCATCTTTTCCCAAAGATCTTTATATTTCCAGACCGATTCTTTGCATTTTTTATTGAACTCGACAATACTTTCCCGCGCATTTCCTGGCACGATGTTTTCAATTTCCGGCTTGGTGTGAATTCCGAGCTCTTTTTCAACTTGTATTTCGACCGGCAGACCGTGCGTATCCCATCCGGCTTTGCGCTCGACCCGGAAGCCTTTCATGGTTTTGTATCGCGGAATGATATCCTTGAAAGCCCGCGCCAGGACATGATGAAGCCCCGGCTGGCCATTGGCTGTCGGAGGCCCTTCATAGAATACAAAAGGCTTATCGGCAGAATTCTTTTCTACCGATTTTTCAAATATCTTGTTCTCCTCCCAAAATTTGAGGATTTCTTCCTCCATTTTCGGAAAGGGTTGTTTCGGATCGACGGGCTTGAACATAAAAACAAAAAAGTCAAAATTAAAAAAGCAAAAGTTAAAACTGCATTTCAAAAATAAAAATTTTTCTAATTAAATGCTTTTGAGTTTTGACTTGAACTTTTGAGTTTTTATTTTTGACTTTTGAGTTAAATTTTCTTATACACTTCCAGCGTTTCCTGAGCGCATTTTTCCCAGCTGAATTTTTTGGCTTGCTCCCTGCCTTTTGCTCCCAGGCTTTCCCTCAATTCCCTGTTCCCGGCAAGTTCCGCCATCGCTTTTCCGATTCCCTCCGTATCGTGAGGATCGACATAATACACCGCATCTCCGGCAATTTCCGGGATGGAAGAAACTTTCGAAACCAGGCAAGCGGCACCGCAAGCCATCGCCTCGACAATCGTCTGTCCGAAACCTTCATAAAGGGACGGCATGACAAAAAATTCCGAGTGGCAATAAAGCGGTTTCAGCTCATCCCCGCTGACATATCCTGTGAAAAGAACGTCTTTTTCGACTTCGAGATCTTCGGCCATACGACGGTATTCTTCCGCGAGCCAGCCTCGCTTCCCGACAACCAAAAGCTGGTAATCAAATTTATCTCCCAATTCTTTCTTCTCCTTAGAAAAGGCTTCAATCACGCGGGCCAAATTCTTCCTCGGCTCAAGCGTTCCTAGAAACAATATGTATTTGTCCCTTATGCCAAATTTTCCCAAAAGGTCTTCGCGCTTATAGTTGCAGTCCTCAAAAAAACGCCTGTCGATGCCGTTATAGACTACGCTCACCTTTTTATCCAGACATCCGAGATATTTTTTGACATCTTCTTTTGTCGAATTTGAAACGGCAATGACGTGATTGGACATTTTCGCCATGAAACTGTAAAGCGTCTTCGTTTTCGCCGAGCTTAATTTCGGAAACAGATCCGGTTCCCGATACATGGCAAAATCATAGAATGTCGTGACAACTTTTCCGCGGTACGATGCCGGCACCCGGTAAAGCGGCGAGGTCGAGTGCAGGATATCAAGATTTTCCCGGCTATACGTCGCCAGCCCCAAAATTTCGCTATAGGCTCCCGGCATATATTTTTTATAGTCTGAAAAAGGGAAAAATTTTATCTTTACGTTTGGCCGGGCGAATTTTTTGACATCTTTGTCGCGGACTTTGAAGTCGAAAAACAAAACATACTGATTTTTTTTATCAATTTCAAGAAGATTGTTGATCAGGTGCCAAACATAATGGGCAACTCCCGATGGCGCTGATTTTTCCGGGTTCAAAATGGCTCTTGCGTCGATTCCAATGCGCATATTTTAAGCGTTAATTCCTAGCTTTACTATATCTTTTATTTCCGGTTATGACAAGCGATTGCTCCTTGGGCGTAAAAAGGATAAAATACTTTTATGAGAAGATTTTATCCGACATTCAAACTCCTGGTTCTGTCCGCTTTGGCTATATTTGTTTTTTCCCCGTTCCCGGTAACTATTACTACGGAGGCCCATAAAAAAATTTCCGCTCAGGAAAAGAAAAAGGGATTCAATGAAAATGAAGCCATCGTTCAAATTGATTCTCCGGAAAAAGCCGCTGAGATTTCCCGAAAATATAATTTATTCCTCACTCCTCTCGCAGATTCGGGAGAAAATGAAAATCTGTATCTTGCCAAGAGCCTGGACTGGAAATCGACCCAAAAAATCCTGAAGGATCTTCAGAAAAATCCAGATGTCAAGGCAACGCAACCGAACTATAGGTATAAGCCTCTTTCCCGAAAGCCGAATGATCAATATTTTTCCAGGCAATGGTCTCTTTTTGATGTCGAAAGCGCCTCGGGGGGAGTTTCTGCTCCGTCGGCCTGGGAATCAGAAGCCAAAAACCAGCGCAATATCGCCATTGCTGTCATCGATACGGGAGCGAACCTGGAGCACAAGGATTTGAAATATAACCTGACCAAAGAATCAGCCAAAGGGAAAAACTTCGAGCGTCCGAAGAAAAAACCGACCGATTCCGACGGACATGGGACCTTTCTTGCTGGAATCATTGCCGGGAAAACCGGAAACAAGCGCGGCATATCGGGAGCAAGCTTTTCGAACCATCTCAAGGTAATGGCGCTCAAATTCGATTTCACTACGGCACAAGCCATCACTGCCATCAACTACGCCAAAGAAAAAAGTGTTCCGGTCATCAATGCCAGCTGGGGAAGCTATGGCAATGAGGGCTTGGATCTGGAACTCAAAAACGCGATTGCAGCTTATCCGGGAGTCGTCGTGACCGCCTCCGGAAACAACAGCCTCAACCATGACGGATCCGATCCGGAAGACAAAATGTATCCCTGCGATTTTGATCTTCCGAATATCATTTGCGTCGGTGCTTCCGACCAAAGCGGCAACCTTGCCGATTATTCCGACTACGGGGCTACTTCCGTGGATGTCGTCGCTCCCGGCGGAACCGATGCCGATGAACTTTTCGGGCTCAACAAGAAAAAAAGCGGTTACTCGGAAGCCGAAGGCAGCTCTCTTTCGGCCGCTTTTGTCAGCGCCGAGGCCGGTCTTCTGATTTCGAAGTATCCGAATCTTTCGAGCGCACAGATTGTTGAAATAATAAAGGCTTCGGTGGATACTTCGCCAGGCCTTTCTGGGAAAATTGTATCCGGGGGAAAAGTTAACTATAAAAAAGCGCTCGATCTCGCCGCGACATACTAAAGTCTTTCTTTATCTTCCAGATGAAAAATGTAGTTTTTTTTCAGTAAATATTATATATTAAAAACAGGAAAATGCTCAATATTTTTTTCATGAATAATCATGCACGAAGCCCGCTTCACCAGCGAGGCGAGCGCATACCAAAAATTTTCATTTTTACTTTTTAATTTATCCCACCAAAAATCGCTTGCTAATAAATAACACAAAAAACCAATGAAAATCAAAACCAAACGGGGTTCCGCCCTTCTTCTCACCACCATCTTGATGTTTGTCATACTTTCTATGGTAGTGAGCCTTACCTATGTAACGGTAATGGAACAAAAGATGAGCCAAAAGACCAAAAGCTCCGTAGGAGCTTTCTATGGAGCTGAATCGGGAGTGGAATGGGCATTGAATAAGATTGCTAACGCAACAGACGATACAGCACTTATTAACACCTTAGGACTCACCTTTGATTCTACTACATACGCCGCCAACTGCCCCTTTGAAGGCTGCAAAGTATATTTCCTGGGTTCTGACGGAAAAGTACTCAATCCCTCCGCAAACACCGTTTCTAGCATCAAAGCTGTCCGCTCAGTTGGTACCCAGGGCCAAGAGACTCAGCGGGCCATAGAGGCGGCGGTGGCAGTGGCGGGGGAAGAAAAGTATCAGGTAGATTGTTTTACCTTAGGTTCCTGTTGTAGAATGGACACAACAACAGGGAAAACTATTTGTTATGTATGGAATGGAGGTGGCGGCAGATGGTTAGTTTCGCCAAGCTTGGCTGAAGTAAACAATCCAAGCCCTGGGGATATTCTTGCGGCGTATGGAGGGAGTGGAGATATTGGAAAATATCAGTTTTCTTCCGGCGGTGCAGACAGATTATGCAGAACCGACACAACAACAAGGCAGACTATTTGTTATATTTGGAATGGAGGTGGCGGCAGATGGTTAGTTTGGCCAAGTTTGGCTGAAGTAAACAATCCAAGCCCTGGGGATATTTTAACGTATCCCTAGAGCTTTACTGCTTCCATAGAGTTTCGCTAATAATCCGACCCAACATTCAATGTTAGTAAGGATGTTATTAGGTAAAGAAAAAAGCGGGTATTCTAAAAACTCGCTTTTTTTATTATACAGAAATTGTTATACTAACACTGAATGTTGGTAGGAGAAAAGATCATCCTAAAGTTTGGCCTTAGGAGAAAGATGAAATGTGATGAAAAAAGAGTTTTGACGCGAAGTCGAACTCTTTTTTTGAGTATCAAAATATCAAATATCAAAACTAATATTCTACTTCTATATCCACTCCCGTGTAATAATGCTTCAAGACCCATTCGTACGATTTTCCGTCGCCAACATATCCCACTGCGCCATGGGCGGAAAGACCGTACATATGGTTTCCGTTGTCTCCCGGGTTGAGATCCTTGTTGGTTCCCTTTTTGTGATCTTTCACAGATTTGAGATATGGAAAATCGTCTCCGGGATAATCCCTTGTTTTTCCATCGGTATAGGAGCAATAGGGTGTGAGCGCCGTTTTATTTTTATAGGTTACAATCCTTCCTCGCGTTTCCTCGGAGGCCTGTTTCATTTTCGGAAATCTCTCTTCAATCTTATAGCCCTTATAAATCTGATCGCTCGAGGTGTCAGTGAGCGTGAAATTTTCATCGGAATGCTTGGTTCTTTTTTCGTTGTGGTAATATCCGTACGTCCTAAAAATAATCGAGAAGAGTTTATAATATTCTTTTTCCGATTCTCCGATTTCGCCCGTTCCCCAAGTATACTGCTCCATCGGGAGGACATTTATCACCCACGGGTCGCCGTTGTCGTTGAAAGAGAGCTCGATCTTCCCCCGGAACTCGTCGTATTTCACCGAACCGGTTTTATAGCAGCCAAAAGGGTTTGATTTTTTGTCCGCGCTCGAATTCACTTCGCAATCAGAAATTTCAAAAATTCCGCCGGAGCCGACTGGCTCAAGAATGAGATAATTGCCGGACGTGATGTTTGAATAATTTCCGTCATCTCCCCGGATGGAAAAATTTTTGTCTGAATGGTCGGCTTTCAAGGCAGCGTTTTGACCACCCAGGATTTCCCGGAGCACGTTTCCGCTCTTGTCTTTTATCCTGTATCCGGTTGTATTATTCAAAGTAATTGTTTTTCGATTATCAGTATTTAGCTTGAAAAGCCCCACTTTCATTTCCGGCCCGAGGGAACCGGAAACTGTCCCAAGTTTTTTTAGCGCCTTTGTTACTTTTTTATACTCCCCATGACTGACTTTGGGGAGATATTTTTGCCACAGCGCGCGATCCACATTGTTCCTTTCCAGCATCCGCTGCCACTTGGTCACTTTCGACTTCTTTTTCTTCTTGGCCTCAGCTATGTTTTTCTCAAATAAAAACCCCCCGTTTGGAAGCAGAAGCGCTGCCAAAAAGAGGGATATAATTGCGATTTTCACCAGCCTGATTTTGGACATTTTGTGTTTTTTTGATGATTTTACAAGAGTATCCTCTATTTTAGCATATTTTCAGCTAAAAGTCCACCCGGTCCATTCCTATTTTTCCAGAATCTCTACCGATTGCACCGTCACCGGACTGACCGGTTTTGATTTTTCCATGGAACTGCTCATGGTGACTTCCGCTTCGGCAATCTTGTCGACAACATCCATCCCGCCGGAGACTTGGCCGAAAACAACATAATTTTTCGGAAGGTCGTAATCTTTGTGCATGATGAAGAACTGGCTGCCATTGGTATTCGGCCCAGAATTGGC
>Ga0172375_10003728_pt1 | contig 22964 bp, 37 predicted proteins | sample LakKiv1m_FD_114537 | JGI IMG/M metagenome (GOLD analysis project Ga0172375, IMG submission 114537) | Freshwater microbial communities from Kabuno Bay, South-Kivu, Congo - kab_092012_11.1m | ecosystem: Environmental > Aquatic > Freshwater > Lake | place: Democratic Republic of the Congo... | reverse complement strand
TTGAAAGTTAGAGCGGATAGGATATAACAATCTGTATGCAATCGTCTGAAACCCTACAGGATTTGACCGAAACCAGATGTGCGCATAACCCCTTTATATCTTATAATTTAAGATGGAGGGAGATGTATGTTGTTTGCAACGAATACTACGCCGGTTATCGACTTCCAAAAAGAAAAAGACATTCGAGATATCAGCCTGCTTTTGAAGAACGCCGACCCGATTTATGTTTCTGTGCTTGCGAGGAAGATTCGTGAGCGGCTTGCTCATCGGCAGCAGCATAATCCCTTACGACTTCTTCATTTCGATATGACTGTAAAATTGTAACTCTCTGGCCAGGTGCTTGTTTACAAAAAGCATAAATCGCCGCCGACACAACCACGCCCGGCCCATCGTGCTTTGCGCCTTCGCTATCTAACCATTCCGCGATCCAACTCGGAATATATAAAGTTTTTTTAATTTTTTCAGTCATCGTAACCATTTAACCCACCTTGTTTTACATAAACAACACATAAAATTTAAATAATTATCACATATTTATACTTGCATACACATACGTGATTAGTTATAACATAATAAGAACATAATAATTAAATAATCTTTCTGGAATAGTCAATGCCTAATATCTATGTCGCCGATAATACAAAGGAACTTCTTGAGCTGGTCGCCAATAAGGACAAGCGCACTCAAGACGGCGAAATCAATTATCTGCTTAGCCAGAGAGCCACACAAATTGGCATGATGCCGGTTACAACCCCTGAATCCTTTCAGGGCAGTAGTAATACATAATTACAGACCGAAAGTCAAGTAAATATTTCGTGTAAGGATTACACGACAAATTTTTAAAAGTGAATAATAGGAGGCGTCAGACAAGAGAGAAATCATCAGCCTCTCGGCCTGCCTGACTCCTGTTTTCAGCAGGGTTTGCCGCTGATTACAAAAGCTACCTTTGGAATCTAAGCTACCCTCAGGTCATTGGGCGGCGGTGATGAATCGCCGGTATCCCACGACTGCTGAGGACTTAGGTTTCCAGAGATAAACGCCATCCTGTCATGAGCCAAGTAATTAACTTGGTCATATTTAGCCTCCTTGCCTCGCGGCGAAAGTGGTTATTAAACAGGTAGGCTGTCGCCTCCTATTTTTATTTTAACGGAATGTCATTCGTTTTCAAGGAAGAAAAAAATGCTACACATTGATCCAGAGTTCAAGTCACTTCTTCAACCCCTCATCAAAGAAGAATACGCTCAACTTGAGCAGAATCTCATTGCCGACGGCTGCCGTGAACCGCTGGTTACATGGAACGACATTATCATCGACGGACATAACCGGTACGAGATATGTACCAAAAATATGATCGACTTCAAGGTTGCCGCTCGTGAGTTTACCGACCGTGAAGCCGTTAAGGACTGGATTGATAAGAACCAGCTAGGTAGGCGAAATCTGTCGCCCGAACAAATGGGTAATATCAGGGGGAGGGTATTCAATCGGAAAAAAAAGCCGGGCGGTCTGGCTTGGAGAAAAGACCTAGTTCAAAATGAACCGGCTGGCGATGCCGCAGAAATGCTAGCAAAGGAGTTCGGAGTTAGTGCTTCCACCATCAAGCGAGATGGCCAGTTTGCTTCGGCCATCGAAACACTGAAACCCATAGCTGACATTGAAACTAAAATCCAGCAAAAAGAAAAAGTCAACCGTCAGGACGTTATCAAGGCCGCTGAAGCCGTAAAGACCGGCGATGTTGAAACTGCCAAAGAGATACTCAATAAAGGTACGGCGCAGATCAAAAAAGAAGCGTCAGTAATGCACGATGAGGCCGGTAACGAGATACCGGAAGAGTACAAACCGTTATTCATAGCCGCTAAGCAGTTTGACAAGTGGCTGCAAATCCTCACTGACCTGGACAAATCTGTAACAGCGGTACAAAAAGAGCCTGCGTTTGCATGGCTTCCCAAAAAGGTATCGTTCGACCCAACATTAAGAAGATTGCGGGAAATTATTCGTAACGCAAAGCCGTATGCGATATGCCCCGATTGTAAAGGATTAAAATGCAAGAACTGTCATGACAGCGGAGTTGTGATTAAGTCTTGCTATGTTAAAGAAGGGAGTACTAATGAAGCCTAATACGATGTGGATTGAGAAGGAACTTTTGCATGTGCCGGTAGAAACCTACCAGCGACAGAACCGCGACCCCAAGCTAATGAAGCAGATGTTCGAGAATTGGGATTTCGTGAAAGCGGGCGTTCTTACTGTTGTGCCAAATAAGAATGGCAAGTATGACGTTATCGACGGCGGCACAAGAACATTGGTAGCGCAGAAACTCAATGGCAATGTGCCTAAGTTGCAATGTATGGTTGTCGATGATATTACCGTCCAGCAGCAGGCGCTTCTATTCAAAGAGTTGTGCGAGAATAGGCGAAACATCGGCGCGCTAGACAAGCATCGTGCAGCTATAATCGCCGGTGAACCTATCGCCAAGGAAGTTGAAAAGATTGTTGCTGACGCTGGCTATTGCGTTAAACTTGGTGGGCAACCATATCAATTCCAAGCGATTCAATGCTTGTATAGATTAGTTAAAAGCGATGCCAGTGTAGCCAATAAAGCGTTTGACACTTGTGCGGAAATAGCCTGTGGCGAACCCATAGCACACCAAGTCCTTGTTGGTATTTTTGAACTGGAAACCCGCATGATGGAACAGCTTCGCCGGTCGGTCTTTACTGACCAGCATATTCATAAACTGAAACTTACAACAATGGATGGTATTAGAACCGCCATTACAAAAATGAAGCATCGTATGCAGAGCAAATCAGAAAGCGCCATGATTTGTGGTATGGGCGTATTGGAAGTCCTTAACCACGGTTGTAGTTCACGCAAAATCCGCATCGTCTGGTAGTTTCTTTTTCAGCCCCTATGGGCTTAACGGTTCATAGGGGCTTTTAGGGTATAGGCAAGTCAACAATAATCTTAATGGATTATTAATTTTGGCAAGGAGGCCTTTATGGGTATTGAATATTTAACGCAGCGTAAACTTCAGAACGAAGCCGAGCGAATCCAGCAAGATCAACCTGTCGGTTTTTACGAACCCCTGTTAGATGAATGTCCCAAATGGGCAACGTTATGCGGTGTAGGTGTATTGCTGGAGGCAAGCGGTGGAAACTAACCGTGATAACTTAGAAGAGCCTATGGGCGACGTACATACCTGTCAATCTTGCGGCGATTTATTTTACGGCGAAGTTACACTTTGCCCTGAATGTGATTTAGAACTTTGCGGGGATTGCTTAAAAAATTGTATTAACTGTGGAAAAGTGGGCTGTATCTCATGCCTGCAATATGACAGCGAGCAAGGTGAATATTTTTGCGGTGAAGAATGCAGAAAGGAATGGGAACTGAAATGACTAATTACGAAAAGACAGCCATTGACAAGATCGTGGACGATGGGCGGTTACAAAAGGATATAGACGAGGCGCAAACCATAGCAAATGCCAATGCGGTAATGCTTAAAGCTGGCGACCAAATCATACAGCTTCGCAAGCAAAACACCGCCATGCGTGAGGCGTTGAAAGAAATCGTAAAGTGTTATAAATCTTGCCATGAGTGCGCACAAATAGACCAAGAGCAGTGTTCTTCGTGTATCGCTCGCCATGCCCTCGAGGTGTGCAAATGAAAATCACTAACGAACACAACCTACCAGCCCCTATCTACGCTGCCTTATCGCAGACCAGGCCGCCAAAGGCTGAACGATTAAGTGCAACGGCTTTAATAGGCTCTCCGCTTGTCAGGCAATTAACTTTGAAGCATTGGGATGAAATAGAGGAGGACGCCACTGATAGATTGTGGGCTTTATTGGGGCAGGGCGTTCATAGCGTACTAGATAAAAACACCGATGCCGATAGTTTCGCCGAGGAAAAACTTGTCATACCCTTTAACGGAATTGACGTAGTGTGCATGAGTGATAACTGGAAAGATGGGGTAATATCTGATTACAAAGTTACAAGTGTTTTTAGTTTTTTGCTAGGCGAGAAGATTGAGTGGGAAAACCAGCTTAACGTCTATGCGTGGGCTTGGCGCAGACAGGGCTTTATTACAACAAAATTAGTTATACATGCTATTCTTAGGGACTGGTCGAAAGGTAAAACCTTGTCCGACCCCGATTACCCCAAAGTACCTTTTATATCTGCTCCTATTAAGTTGTGGCCTGCCGAACAACAAGAAGCCTATGTTGCCGAACGAGTAAGACTTCACCTTGAACCCGCTGGCGAATGTACCTCAGAAGAGAAGTGGGAACGGCCTACAACGTGGGCGGTGATGAAAGAGGGCAGAAAGAGTGCGTTGCGGGTGCTGGATAGCAAAGACAATGCAATAGTTTGGGCTTTCGATAATGGTTACACCAAAGAAATTGACTTTAATCTTAATCCAAACCAATTGGGCGTGTCAGCACAACTCAACAAAGGTATATCCATCGTCGAGCGTAAGGGCGGATGTGTCAAGTGCGAACAATATTGTAACGTAAGGCAATTTTGCAAATTCTATAAAGGAGAAAAGTAAATGGCGTTAATAGCAACAAATGAGGGCCATGCCGAGCCTATTGAGCAAGGGAACTATCAAGCTGTGTGTTACAGCGTGATAAATCTTGGTACTCAACATTGGGTTTATCAAGGCAAGCCAAATAAGGGTCGCAAAATTCTTATCACTTGGGAGATTCCCGAACTGCGTATCGAATGGGAAAAAGATGGCGTTAAGATGAATGGCCCAAAGGTTATTGGAAAAGAATACACTTTGAGCTTGTCTGACAAGGCCAATCTTCGTAAAGACTTGAAATCATGGAGAGGTAAGGATTTTACGGCAGAAGAACTTAAGGGCTTTGATTTGTTTACCGTCATTGGCGCAAACTGCCTGCTTCAAATAATCCATAACGATAAGGGCTATGCCCAGATCAGTACGGTATCGGGGCTGGTCAAGGGCATGGCAAGGGTTAAGCCGGAAAATCCGGTTATCAAATACGACATGACGGGCGACCCGACCAATATACCAGCCGAAATTCCCACATGGATTGCTGAAAAGATAAAGAAGTCTGACGAATACCTTATGGTTAGCAAGAACAAGCAGAATCCAGCATTTACCCAAAGCGCCGTAGATGACGCCCCACCTCCAAGTGAAGATGATGCTTTTGGTATGAACGCAAACGATGACATCCCGTTCTAAACTCCGTTTTAAGGCAGGACAATGGCTAAACATATTACAGCTTTGGTTATGGATGGTCGCCTGGTATGGCAGGGCGAGAGCAAGGACGCTCTCAATAAACGACTGTTAAGATTGGAAGGAGAATATGTTTCGGTCGAGGTTAAATCTTTATGCCCTAAAACTAAAGCACAACTCGGCTATTACTACGCTGTTGTCCTGCCTGCGATTATCAAAGAGTTTAACGAGTTAGGTTGGTACGACGATGACGGGTTTCCATTTGATATAGATACCGCCGACAAGGAAGTTAAAAAGATTTGTGCCAGATTGGGCAGCGGTGAAATTAAGGACAAGCGAGACATGAGCATTGATGAGGCCAGTGAGTTTTTAGACAAAGTTATCAAGTGGGCGACTATAAAACTTCATGCCTATATACCAGAGCCAACCCATGAACAGCCAATATGATTCTTTAACCTTGACGGAACGTGAAGATTGGGCAAGGACGCCCAAAAGGAGGCATACGACAGGATGTTTAGGTTGTGATGACGAGCAGAAAAGAACAAACGACAGTACGAGATTGTGTAAAAGCTGTGAACGTGAATATCAAAAATGGATGGGAAGAAGATAAGCCTACCCGCTCAGTGGCTATATAACGGCGGTGAGAACTCCTCCTTGAATGGCTTTTCCGGCTGTGCCTGACAACCGGAAATTTAAAAGTGAATATCGGGGCAACAAGTGAACGTCGGTCGAGGCCGTGTTGCAGTAATGCACTAGCTTGTTGTTCCGGTGGGGCAAGTGATAGTTAGTAGCGATGGCGTTGAGACTATACGTCGGGGTACGAAAGCTATCAAGTTGCAACCTTGCCCCTTTTATCTGGCAGAGCATCCTCGTCGGTAAATGTGCGAGACATTGCAGGGATTAGTGGCCACGCTCTCGCCTGCCAGATTTTATGGCGACGTAGCTCGGTGGTAGAGCCTGGTTCCCTTCGTGAATCAGAGGTCGGAGGTTCAAATCCTCCCGTCGTCTTTGGTGAAAATTTAACGGTTTTCGGGGGCGTGTTCTGGCGAGTGCCGTGAGCTGCCCAACCCTATCAACGGAGTGATAAATGAAACTTCTAGCAATAGATCCTGGAAACGAGCAATCGGCGTGGGTAAAGTATGACACCGCCGACAACATCATACTCGACTTCGGTATTATGCCGAACAAGGAACTTAAAAAGAGCCTTGAGACTGGCCTCATAGACGCAGACTACCTTGCTATTGAAATGATAGCCTCTTATGGAATGGCTGTTGGCAAGTCTGTATTTGAAACGTGTGTGTGGATAGGCAGATTTATAGAATTGTGGGGCAACAACTATTCTTTCGTGTATCGCAAAGATGTCAAAATGTATTTGTGTGGTTCCATGAAAGCCAAAGATGTCAATATCCGCCAAGCAATTATGGACAGGTACGGTTCGACTCGTGAAAAAGCAATCGGCACAAAAAAGAATCCGGGCGCATTGTACGGTGTCTCCAAAGATGTTTGGGCGGCGTTGGGCATAGCTCTAACTTACATAAATACAAAGGCGCTTTGGTGAAAGATAAATGCAATAAACTATGGGCAATGGTAGTCATCGCCAAAGCCGGTGGTAGATGCCAGTTATGCGGTTCGGCTGCAATGTGGTCGGATGTATTGGACGCCCATCACTTATATCCCAAAGGTTCTCGCCCGCACCTTAGGTTCGATACCGATAACGGAATATGTTTATGCCGGATGAATTGCCATAGAAAAGCCCACGACCATCCTAAGATGTTCCTTGAACTGTTAAAGCAATTCGCACCGGCCAAGTATGAATGGTACATGGCTAATGAAGATAATTGCAAAGGCGAAAGCCACGATTATGACGCTATTTGGAATGAACTGAACGACAAATTAACAATGCTGAGAATGGAGTAGAAAGATGTTTTACAAATACCAACACATTGAAAAGTACGGCACGGACGAAGTGGATGGTATCGATTTAGGCGAAGTCTATGTTTTTCCCAAGATTGATGGTACTAACGGCAATATATGGCTTAATGAAGATGGAAGCATTGCTTGCGGCAGTCGCAATCGTGAGCTGTCGCTCGAAGACGACAACGCTGGCTTTATGGCAGCGGCATTGGCTGACCATTGGCTTTGCGCTCTCGTTAGAAGATGCCCCACGTGGCGCATATTTGGCGAATGGCTAGTGCCTCACAGTTTAAAGACGTATAGGGCTGATGCTTGGCGTAAATTTTATGTGTTTGATGTACATGGTGGCGAAAGCTACATTCCTTATGAAGCATACCAGCCAATACTTGATGAGTTTCAAGTCAGCTACATTCCGCCAATAGCGATTATCAAAAACCCATCATATGCACAGTTAATCAACTGTGTTAATTCTAATGTGTTCTTAATTGAAGACGGTAAGGGCGTAGGCGAGGGCGTAGTGCTGAAAAACTATGCCTTTAGGAATAAATATGGCCGTCAGACATGGGCTAAGATAGTTACCAGTGAATTTAAAGAGAAACATTCAAAGGAAATGGGCGCGCCGTGCTTTAACGGGCCAGATTTAATTGAGGAGAAGATAGTTGAAAAATACTGTAATCAGACGTTGGTTGAAAAGGTATTTGAGAATATTAAAACTGCGCGTGGTGGCTGGGAAAACAAATATATACCGCAACTATTGAACACTGTTTTTTATGATCTTGTGCGGGAAGAAACGTGGAACTTTGTTAAGGAATATAAGAATCCCCGCATCAACTTTGCCACACTAAACAAGCTGTGTTTCGACAAAACAAAGACAATTAAAGCAGATTTATTCACGAGGTAGATATGACTAAGCCCACCCCCGCCGAAGTTACCGCTTATGCCAAGTCGATAGGCTTTGATTTAGACGGTGAATATTTCTGTGATTTCTACGAATCAAGGGGTTGGAAATACGGCAAGACAAAAATTGAGTGCTGGAAAGCTTGCGTAAGGACATGGCAAAAAAGAAGCAATAAGAAGAAAGAAGTACAAGTTCAGGAAGAATGGGAAAAGGCTATTCTTGGATAAAACCGAAACAATTAAATTCATTAGAGAAGTAGTTCAGCCAATGTACCAGAACTACTATGAAAAGACCTTTAGGGACAAAGGCGGCATGATCGTGGCTGGTGCGTGGGGAAAACTACTTGAGCCCTGGCGATACGATATTGCGGTAACAGCCTTGCAGGAATCCTATAATCGCCAAAACGAAAAGTATCAGCCAGATACAAAATTATTCAGCGACATAGCGCGTAAAATCACAAGAGAATATACCGACCGCCAACACAGAGAGGCTAACCGCAAATATAACGATATGGCAAGATCGCAGGCGTTGACGGCGGAATCCATGCGTGAAGTGATTAAGAAAAAAGCAGAGGAGGGTTGTGAGTGGTGTAAGAATTATTTAAACACGGTTACGGCGACGGCAAGCCGAATCAGTCCTGAGGCGATGGTAAATATATCTTATGGTAAAGAAAGATGTTTGAACTGTCAAATGCTTATCTCGCCCGAAAGCAAGATGTACTGCAAGGAGCATGACTTTTACGGCTGCCCAAGCTGTTTCGGGATAATCACAGGCGATAACGTTATTTATAAATGCCCCAGATGCAGGGATAGACCGGAGGAAATTGACGAATTTGACAGGGCTATGCAGGAAGATGATAGATGGGAATTTTGAAAATTAATTTAAGAAAGGAACAAGAATGAATGAACCACTAGTTAATCAAATAGAAGCATGGTTGATCTGTGTATTCCTGTGTATGTGTGTTGCTACATTTGGTATTGTCTGCGGCCTCATAATTAAACATTTATTTGTGAGCTTCAAATGAAAACTAATTCAAGAAAGGAATCGAAAAATGACAATGTGGGATATGTATTGGTTGGTGAAGTTGGATGATATTAGGGGTGCTATGATAGCAATTACCATCGTTGGCGCTATTGCCCTATCGTTTGCTGACTGTTTTGTATTTGACATTACACCGCAGTTTAAAAAGACTTGGTTTATGGTACTAGCTATGTGGGTTATCGTGCTTCCTGTGGCCATTCTTCTTCCCTCTACCAAGCAAATGGCGGCAATAATCATTGTGCCTAAGATTGCCAACGCTATTAACGAAAATGAGCAACTCAAAAAATTACCATCCAAGATAGTTGACTTGGCAGATTCATGGATAACAGAACTTAAACCAAAGGAGAACAAATGAAAACTATCGCAATATTTATTCTGTGCATGATCGTAGGCTTTTGCCTGTTATCCTTAACAGGATGCATGAAAGAAGCCCGTTACTGTGAATATCAGGACGGCAAGATAACCAAACGCATATCACTATTCAGGATGGGTTTTGATACCGAAATAAAGGGCTTTACGGTTGATATTAAAGAAAAGGGCGCAAAGGTATCGTTTGACAGCCAGAACGAGCAGACAAGCCAAGCCTTAATCAATACCAGCGAGGCGGCTAAGTCAATAGCAGAAGCGGCAAAGAATATAAGTGGGGTGGCAAAATGAGCATGTTCTTTACTTTGTTAGCCAGCTTTTGCTTTGGATGCGTTTTGGGAGAAATGTTTACACACGGACGAGACGTTAATATGGCAATCGTTATATGTGTGATTGTTAGTATATGGGGTTCACTGATATTGGCTAAACTGTGGGATGCCAAATAATGCCTACCATACGCCTATACAACTACTTGCCCGCCCGCGATAAGCATTGGCTGGACAATATTATTGCCGGATGGACGCTTATCTGGAATGTATTACGCTGGCCTACGCAAGCCAAGAACCTGCGGAAGCTCTTATGCTCACATTCAGAGATAGGCTTTCCAGACAGGCACACCGGCGAGCCTATGATGGCAACGTCAACAATGAGATATGCTAAAGGTAAAAATGGTGTAGTGTGCCGACCGGCAAGCGAGGTACTGAAACATCCCGAAAGATGGACATACTTTGAACTGCCGATAAGTGAAACAGGGCTATATCGCTTGCAGTGGGTTGTTGATACTCAAATATCTAAAGGCGTAGGATATGATAAAAAAGCCATAGCGTCGTTCTTCCTACCATTCAGAGTACACGACAAGGACAAGGAAATATGTTCAGAAGAATCGGTGCATTTACTTTGGAACTGCGACGATGAAAACGTGGCCATGATTTGCACCAATTACCCCGTCCCCTCTCCGCTACGCCTGGCCTATCTCGTCTGGAAAGCGGGCTATGACCTGTACTCACTGAAAACAGGTGAAGTGATACTACCGGCTAGAAGCAAGAAAATCACTTTAACGGCAGATAAACAAGGCAATGTAGTTTCGAGCGATAGGATGGCGTTGTGAGTTATATACCACTGCCATTTTTAATCGCTTTCTTGGCAATATGCGCATTGGTTTTGGGGTTAATAGTGGGAGCGTGCAAGTTGATACAAAGTTTAAGTTAATGTTGATAGGTGAAAAATGGAAACAATAGAAGTGAATGGGCGGAAGTATCAGTACGAAGTATCACCTAAAGGTAACGCTATACGATACTGGTGCGAAGCGACAGATGCAATATTAATTGTGGGACAGCAAAAGAGCGTTCTGTGGCGAATGCTTACAAGCGACAGAATCGCCCTTGTCGAACATGCACAGAAAATTTTGAAAGGCAAGTCGTGAGACACCTCGATTTATTCAGCGGTATAGGCGGCTTTGCTCTGGCAGCCGATTGGGTATGGCCGGGCGAAGTTGAGCATATATTCTGCGAGATAGAGCCGTTTTGCAAAAAGGTGCTCAAGAAGCATTGGCCGGAAGCGGTGATACACAATGATATTACTAAACTAGATGGAAAGCAATATGCAGGAACAGTTGACATTCTTACCGGAGGATTTCCGTGCCAGCCCGTCAGCGTCGCAGGGAATCGAAAAGGAAATGAAGACGCTCGCTGGCTCTGGCCGGATATGTGCCGAGTTATCAACACCGTTAGACCCCGTTGGGTTATTGCAGAAAATGTTATTAACCTTATCAATTTGGGGCTTGACGAGGTACTCGATGACTTGGAAGCCAGTGGCTACGAAACAACGGTACTGGGTATTCCGGCTTGTGCTGTCGGATTGCCCCACAAAAGAGATAGATTGTGGATTGTGGCCTGTGCCGACGGCTTCAAGTGGAGGAGCGAATCACAATTCGCCGACAGTCAGGGCGGGCAAACATGGCATCAATCTGGCGGGAGCAATATCATTGTACCGGACGCCCACAGCGAGGGACTGGAAAGGCATGTCTGCGAAGTCTTGGAGAGAGCGGGCAAAAGGCGACAAGACACCGACATTGCCGGATCAGATTGGCGGTCGCCCGCACCCCGAATTTGTGGAAAATCTGATGGGATACCCAACGTTATGGACAGACTTAAATCTTTAGGCAATGCAATCGTGCCCCAAGTCGCAGCCGTAATCATGCAGGCAATCAAGGAGTGCAAAATTTTGAAAGGAGAGAAGCAGTGATAGCAATGCGTATTTTAGCAACGTTGATGTTGGTTGTCGTAATTTGTTTATTTATTTTTGCGGTTAAGATTTGTGAAAGGGAAACAGAAATCTTTATGGCAGCGGTTCTTTTGGTTATCGGTGCAATGGTGTTTATGATGATAGTGCGGGACAGCATGTCGATAACAAGCGGCAAATTTAATGCTAACGGTAAAGCGATAAAACGGTTAGAGGAAATACGAGACGAAATGATAGCCAAAAATGTGAACGGTTGGCCAAACGGTATTCTGTTTGCTATTGAAGCTTTGCAATCCCAGCCGGAGACAGAGCGAGTGTGTAAGTGGAAAAGTCTGGGCGGCATGATATATACTCCGGCGTGCGATAACATGCAAGCATTGTGCATTTATAATTTTAAATTCTGCCCCTATTGCTCCGGGCGGGCGATGAAAGGCATTAGAAAGTATCTATCAATAAAATTTATGCGGTTGGCATGTAAGTTATGGCCGCAAAATCCAGAGGTGGCGAAGTTTATAAAAAACATGCTTACCGAGCAACTTGTTACAGGCAAATCAATAACTCTAGTTAAACTTGAAGATTATTCAAAGTAGAGGGCGATATGAGCGAACATGATATTTGGGTTTCCGGTCGTGGCCATGATTTGAGGATGCCACGCCATACGCATTGTAAAAACAAAGACTGTTTCATTAGTCGATTGCCTGAGTCGGATATTGACAATGGCGAAATTGTATTGAAGCAAAAAGCATTATCAATGCCGTGTCCGTTAACAAAAGAGCAGGCTATAGCCTTAGCGATCAAACATGGTTTTAAGGTAGTGTAAAGGAGAAGATATGAGCGAAATGAGCGAACAGGAAAAAGAGATAAGGGCGAACGTGGCATTGCATAACGATGATTTGGTAGGCCGCAACGAAATAAAGGATTTACTCTCCATCAACGACCAGCTTCGCGCCGACAACGAGCGGCTTGAGGAACAACTGAAAGAGAGCGAAAGAATAAAACATAACTTGCTTGAAAACTCTAATGCGTTAGCTCGACACGCCAAACAGCTTCAGCTTGACTTGCAGAAAGTGCATGAGTTGCTAACTGAAATTCGTGATGACGAAGTGAACGCCCAAGACGAAGCAGATAAGTTTTTACGCAACCATGAACTATCAGAATTGTCTCGCGTAAAGGTCGACTTGCGTCAAAGAATATCTGGCATGGATTTACAATCGAATCACCCGATACATGGGATAGGCTCAAATACGCAGTTGTCTTAGGCCGAAAAGTATTTGTTTCAGTCGAACCCATGCTTGGCCCCGTGATGTTTTCGCCTGCCGACCTGCGTAGTTTAATCTCGTGGGTAATCATCGGTTGTGAATCAGGCCATAATGCAAGAGAGTGTAAAATTGAGTGGGTGCGAGATTTAGTAGTACGATGCAAGGAATCGGGAGTGCCGGTATTTGTAAAACAACTACAGATAGACGGTAAGTTTGTTCGAGACATCAACCAATTTCCAGATGATTTACAGATTAGACAATTTCCAAAGGAGTCCTCATGCTAGATAAACTGAAAGAGATCAAGGTGTCGTATATGACATTAAAGTGCGACTGCAACAAGGAGCATGGGCAATGCGAATCGTGCGACAGAAAGATAGGTAGTTGTTACCCACGAGACGTTGTTGCTCTCGTAGAGGCGTTGGAGGTGGCAATCGAGTTTATGAAGCGTGGTGTAGATAACGAGGGTAGATGGTTTAATGCTGACAATGCTCTCGACCGCATCGCAGCGATAGTGGGGGAGAAATGAAAACAATATTGCTAGTTATAGTGGCCATTATGCTGGCGCATGTGTGCGATAAGTTAGATCAAATCTGTAGGTTGATGAAACTTAACAAATAAATTTAACGCCCTGATGGGGCAGATACCCCTCACTCACGGGGGCGGGCATTTAAAGAAAGGATGAATATGGAAGAAAAAACCTATGAGGTCTATGTTGACTGTCGGAACTGCAAATTTCGTGGCGAAGTAGAAATTAAAAAAGGGACGAAAATCGAAAAAGAGCCGTGCCCCGAATGTGGCTGTACAGAGCTTCGCCTAATAAGTACTTGGTAACACGGGGGCGGGCAGGAAAGGAAGAAGAAAGATGACCGATTTGGAATTGATAGCCACCGATGATTTAATAACAGAGTTATTGCGACGATACGACCATGCTATTTTCGCAGGGTATATTTGCAAGTCTGACGACGCAAGCGAAATTCATAGGCATTCTACTGGTAATAGAACTACCTGTGTTGGTTTAGCAAGCCAAATCGCTCATAGGTTAAATACTGAAATACTTAATCAAGGAGAGGCCAAATGACCACAGATAACGAAATCCGCCTGCTTGCGGCAAGGGTGCGAATATGTCCCATCTAAGCCTCTGCTGCGATGACAAATGCCCTTTTAAAGCCACCTGCAAGCGTTGGGAGGGGCATTACAAGAAAGACGAGTGGCAAAGCTACTCATATTTTGACAGGGATAAGAATTATTGTGATGGATATTGGGAGATAAAAGATGGAAGAAATGACGCTGGAACAGTTTAACAAGTTCGCAAGGGCTGAACTGGACAAGGTTATGCAAACCCTGGAAGTTAAGTCGGCAGAGTACGCAAGGATAGACGCCTTTAGTAACATCAGAGGTGTGGCCGCTGTAATGGAAACATCTATGCCGCTGGCAGTCAAAGCCCTTGTTGCTAAGCACCTTGTTTCAATCAATCAATTCCTTAATGACATGGAAGAAGGCGTATTCCAGTGCAATGGTGTTTGGCGTGAAAAGATAGGCGATACGATTGTATATCTTTTGATATTGCAAGCCATTGTCTACCAGCCCGAAGAACCAGACAAATACCAAGGAATAGTACCGGAGTTTGGCAAATGAAGCAGCACAAGATAGGCAGGCGAACCGTCAATATTGAAGAAGTCGCGCAGATAGGCGGTCTTTACAACGGCACTACGGTAACGATTGCAACAAAGAATATCAGCCTTAGAGAGCAATTCTGCAATACTTTCCACGAGGCATTGGAAGCGTCAGAGAAAGCGCCTGAGGAACTGCTTCACAAGGTAGATGGTTGCAAGAATACAGACGATTTGGCCTTGCTTGTCTGGCGATGGCTTAGCTCACGGGCTTACATAATCGAAAAAGCCCCGACAATAAAAGCACTAAAGAAAATGAAACAGATCGTAACGAGAATTAATGGAAAGGAATCCAATTGAAATTCAGAAAAGGCGTAGCATCGCAAGATTACCACTTTCCCTATCAGGATGATAGTTGTGTGGATGCGTTCTTTCGGTTCATTAAGAAAGAAAAGCCCGATGATATATTCTTTGGCGGGGATATAGCAGACTTCTATCAACTGTCAAGGTTTGACAAAGACCCCAATAGGATGTCGCCTAAGTCATTTGCCTTTGAGCTACTTCAGATCAGAGAGTTCTTTTGCCGGTGTAGGAAAACTTGCCCAGAAGCGAATATTGTTTTCATAGAGGGCAATCACGAGGCCAGATTGCAGAAGTACCTTAACGAGAAGTGCCCTGTCTTTGCATGGGAAGATTTGAAAGAGTTTGAGGACTTGCCTAGTCTTAGGATTAGAAGCCTGTTTGGTCTGGAAAAGTACAACATTATCCACAGAACCGACCACTACAAATACGGCAAGTTCATTATCTGTCATGGCGATGTTGTGCGTAAACACGCTGGCTACTCAGCTAAGGCAGAGTTTGACAGGAACGGGTGCAATGGTTTGTCAGGGCACACCCACAGGGACGGTAAGTATTCAGTTAGGAATCGGGGTGGCAATTGGGTCTGGTATGAGAACTACTGCATGTGCGACTTACAGCCCAGTTATATCAAAGGCGTTTCAAACTGGTCGCAAGGCTTTTCGTCAATCTTGTTGGTTGATGGTAGCCCCAGAGTTGAGCAGATACCTATTATTCATGGTCAATATGTGTATGGCGGTAAAGTGCAGTGAGCCTGTTTTATCAGATTAAAGTCAGGCCAAAATTGGAAAGGATAAGCATGAGCAAGATTTGGATTAGTAGAGATGGATGGGTTAAGGAGGGATGGGTTAAGGTTTGGGGAAGTAAGCCGGATTATTATGACTCTTACGAAGAGTGGGGTTGTGCCTACAAGGAACCCATAACAGCACTGCACCCAGCCGAAGCAAAACTCATCTTTGGCTTCACCCCGCGCAAGGGCAAGCTGTACGAATATACACCTAAAGGGAATTATAAGGAAGTAAAATGAAACTTGTAGCAAACGATTTAATTACTATCACCCGTGAAGATGCGCAGATGTATACGATACTTATCTGCGCCGCCCGTAATAAACAAATACCCGAAGAACTACTGTCAGAATTTGATAGTATCGAGAAGAGTTTGAATAAGCAGTTGGAGGCAACATGCTCTTAACTCTCTTATTAGCCGCTATTACAGGCGTACAGTTTGAGCCTGAGCCAATAGCCTACCCCGCCTTTATACCCCTTGTATACGGCGTACAATCGTTTGAGAGCGATTCTGGCGGGTGGTGGAGACGGAGCTTTACGGCGCAGGAAGATGGTACAAATCTCTACATTTATCAATAAGTGGTGAGGTTTTGCCTGACTTTTTTACGATAGTGTCAAAAAATGACAGTTTCACGCTAAGAACATATAGCCAGCCTCATGGTGAAATTATGCTGGAATTTCGGCATATACCCGAACCGGCAACGATGGTGTTGCTAGGCTTAGGAATATTAGCAAGGAGGTCTTATGAGTGGCGGCAGCTATGATTATTTGTTCGGTAGATTAGAGGATGCAGCGAACCAGATTAAAGGCAGTCCGCTTCGGCGTGCGTTCGCAAGGCATCTTTTGCTTATATCTAAAGCATTGTACGAAATTGAATGGGCTGACAGTGGCGATACCAGTCCTGGCAACAATGACGAAATAGCGGCAATTCAAGCGTGCCTGCCCAAAGGCGCTGATATTCAAGCCTGCATAGAAGAAGCAAAAAAGGTGCTAATTGAATTACAAGCAGCCATTGAAGCAAATGAATAACCCCTACCCCTGCCGCAACCATCCCGATAGAAAGGGCTGGGTAGGTAAAGGGAAGATAGTAGGCAAGGACAAGGACGGGCGGGAACTAAGCGAATATTACTTATGCCAAGAGTGTTACAAAGCGGAGAGCGGGTTGAAATGACTGACAAGCTGACAGAGCCAACAGGATTGACTTGCTCCGAAGAACAAGCGTCTGTTATTGTAGGCATGACCTATGATGCCTTACGTTCAGCCAGAAATACTAATCCGCAAAGCGTTCCTAGGTGGCTCAAGATAGGTGGCAGGGTAAGATATATCACAAAAGAACTTGAACCTTGGCTATACGAAAAGTCTAACCGAGATATGAGACTGAAGCCAATATGAAAAAGTGGCGCATAATTGGCGCATAACGCACCCCTAAAGCCACACCATTCCTACCATACACACCGCCATTTTTTCTTGCAATATGCCATATCAGCCTTATAATCACACCCCTATATAAGATTTCTAATCCGTAGGTCAGGGGTTCGAATCCCTTCGGACGCGTTGTAAAGCCTTTAAAAATAAAGAGTTAAAACAGGACAAAAAATTAATATATGACACTACTTGACTTGTGGCGCATACTTGTCATATAATAGCCTTAGAAATGGAGGCTATTATGGCAGAGCGAAAAGTGAGAGTGGATGTTCTTCAGCGTAAAGGTCGCAATCCTGTTCCCGCTGTATTCTGGTCTGAAAGGGACTACAAAACAAACGCACTTCGGCAGAGGGTTAAGACCTTTAAAGACAAGAAAAAGGCTGAATTATTTGCCAGTTTAAAGTATGTCGAGATAAACTCCAATGTTCCCATAGTGGCAATGTCCACAAATACCAGTTTTACATGGGACACTCTCAAGCAGGAGTTCTTGGCTTTCAAGAGACGACGCAATATCACACCCGCAAGCATTGCCGATATTGAGAATACTCTTGTGGTCTTTGAATCGGCGGTAGGCAAGCCATCGTCAACTGAGTTCTGCCAGAAATTGATTGATAAGTTTATCGACTACCGGCTTAGTCAGGTCAGCAGGGTAGGGGAAGAGAAGAAGATAAGCCCCTTTACGATCAATAAAGACTTGCGCAATCTCAAATCCTTTATTCTCTGGGGTAAAGACGTTGACTACTTCAGGGGCAGGTTCAGAATCCATCCCTTAAAGATTGACAAAAAAGCCGTGAGAAGATTATCGAATGAAGAAGTCAAGGCTTTGATAACCGGCTGTACTAATCCTGAATTGAGACTAGGTATTATTATCGCTGTGTATTCCGGCCTAAGGGAGGGCGATATATGGGCACTCAAACGCAACCAGCTTAATACCTCGCTCAACTGCTTTACAGACGTTGTAGAGCGCAAGGGCAGGAAAGTTACCGATAAGGTTCAAATGGCTCCTGTAGCCGTCCTGGCGGTTTCCAGGTACATCTCAAGCACCTTTGGCCAGCCTACCGATAATATTTTCAAACAACCGTTCCCAAGAGACGATTGGGATAAGATTAAACCCGCTAATAGTAAGTTCCACGATCTGCGCAAGACCTGCCTTTCAACTCTTGGCGGTGTTTCCAAATCAGGTTGGGTAGCTACACGGCAGGGCGGTCATTCAACGCCACAAGTAACCGATGGATATATGAATGTTGACAGTGAATTACTAGAAGCCCATAACCACATGCCTACTTCTGATTGGGGATTGACAGGGTAAATAAAAAACCCGCCCCTGCGTGCAGGCGGGTTACGGAGGAGAGAGGAAGGATTAATGTACTTTGGAAATCAGCGCTATAACACCGGCGATTATCAGCGAAGCAGTGATAGTTCCCCCTATACCTATGAGCCAGTTGCGGCAAGCCAGTAGGCTCTCGATCCTGTCCTCAGCAATAGCCTGTTTGGTGCATAGTCCAGGTGAACCGTTACCCTTTAGTAATTTGAGTATCTCCTTGACATCGGACTTGACTTCTTTAATGTCAGATACTACATCTCCGTGGTGTGCGCATGTGTTCATTGCTTTATCCCTGTTGATTTTGGTTTGTATTGTTTGAGTTTCGCGTTAAACCGCTCCGCTATTACGCTACGTTGTTCTCGTAATACCCTTAGCCTGGCTTCCTTTGTATTTTCCGGTATGGGCATTTTTTGCATGGCCTGTATTTGTTTGTTGAGTTGAGACATTGCGGTAACGTTTTCAGCCGCCTCTAGACCTAAACTCCAGTACGGATAGTCATTGGCTATTTTGTCCGCCTTGGCCTTATTGCCTGTTTTCTGCATTTCCCTATAGGAATTATGGGCCATACTGACATTTTCAACATTAGCATAGAAATCATTTATTACTTGGTTAGAACCTTTATCTGGCGGTCTGACAACAAATCCCCTAACTACGGGAATATCGGCCAACTCTGCTTTGGGCGAATCCGTCACCTTGACGCCAGCTTGGGCGCGTATTCCATTTATTAGCAAATCGCCTGCGTCCAAGATATAGCCGCTACTGCCGCCAAGATACCCTTGCATTAGATTTTCGATTTTTGCCGGTGAATACTTAAGGGCTTCCCCTAGTAATTTAGCTGTTTCACTTGTGTATGCAGTGGATTGGTATTGAGGCAATTCATCCTGTTTGCCCTGAGGTACAATATACTCGTCCCTGAACACATTGTAATTGGCCATGTTTTCTATTAATGGCATGAGTGCGGTCGGCACAAGATCGGTAGGGTCTGTTACAGGGCTTGCTGATGTTACTAGTGAAGTAACTAGGCTTTTCAGCGAGCCAGGGTCTTTACCGTCAGCATAGGTCAAAAATCTTTCAGGTAATGTACCGAATACCTGTCCATACAAAAACGGCTTTGGTACTCTTACATAAGTATCGCCTATTTTGACTATCCAAAACAAATCCTTTTGCCACTGTGGTATTTTTTTGTATTCATCATCATCTCTGTGCAACAGGTATAACAATATGCTCGGAAGCGTTATAGCCGCTATGCCTTTTATGGTGGTGCTGACGGGATTAGCTCTTGCGTTACGGATGGTTTTATCGAACGCCTGCATACTGGCTCTTAAAAACGCTATCACAGCATCTGCGTCACTTGTCATGTTGCCGTGTCGTGCGAAGTCCGTTGTGGCGTCCCTGCTCTGAAAACCCGCTTCTATATCAGACAACCCCGATCTCTTGGCCGCCTTGAATACTCCTACTCTTGTCGATTGTTCTGTGAGCTGGCTAAACTCTTCCGCTGCCGGAACAATTAGAAGGTACTTAAATTTACTCAACAGTCTATGGTGTTTGTCAAGTTCTTCTACAGCGTTAGCAAGTGCATCTCTATTAAGTTCAACAAGTCCAGCGTTAGCCCCACCAGATCGCAGCCAGTCATAATACAAGTCTGTTCTGCCAAGTATATTGGCCAAAGCATAAGAACTATCAACAAATGGCCTGAATCCCACTTGCGTTTGTATGTGGCCTACCAACTGATCCTTAATCGGGTTTCTTAATGCAAACTCAGGTACAAGTGTTGCGCCCTTGGTGAGCAGTTTTTTAGGTATTGACAATAGTTTTGTAAAGATACCAAGTGACATTTCGTTAAGGCCGTTCATAGCAGACGCTAGTTGCTTAGATACCTCAACATATTTGACTTTTCCATTATCGTAGTATTCAACTATGTTGCCGCCTCTGGGTTTATATAAACTATTACCTTTCCGTGGTTTTATATCATCTGGAAGTATAGGAGACAGCTCAGATACAGCTCTTGCCACAGTGTTTCGTTCTGCGCGGTCGATTACTTGATAGGTATTCTTGACGACACTCTCAAGAACTTCGTGAATTTTCTTATCCGAGCCTTTTATTCTGCGTATCCCTGACGTTACCCCACTGAATATGCCACGTCCCTTAGGGATGCCACCTGTCTTTTCGTCAGCGTCAAGTATTCTATCAAATGGTATGTAATGCTGGTTTTTGGCGACAATATCATTGTACTGCTCTTGTGACAAATTGCCCGATTCAACAAGCAGGTGAAGCACTCGTTTTTGGTAGGCATATAATCGGTCGGCAGCCTTTTCTAGAGATTGAATATCGGCGCCATATTTTGCGTTCAGCTTTGCCAGTGTCGCCTGGGCTTCAGCAACTTGCTGGGGAGTAGTAATGTTCGCTCCGCCAGGCTCAGCAGGTCTTTGTAAATCTTCTATGGTTCTCCGTGCAATAAGATAACTATTTAAATCCTGTTTGCGAACTCCAGCGCTTTTTTCAGATACTTTCAACTCGGTATCAAAGTCATCCAAGATAGGCTTTAAGCCTTCGCCGGTGACTTCAATATTACCATCGTCTTTAATTCTAAATGTCTTATCCATTAATACGCTTTTGACTTTACCGGCAATACCGAGGTACTGCCTTGCTCTAATAGAGGCATCTTTTCCTGCCTCGATTATAGCGCCTTTTGATTTGGCTTTTTTGACGATTTGAGTAATAGGTTCAAATCGATCAAACATTGCCGTATAAGTCGAATTGTCCCCGAATATTTTACCTATTCCAAGTATGTCTTTGGGTATTCGCACAAAGCCACCATGCTTATCTGGCACGATAGGAATGTCATTTTCCATTTCGTCTATCTGTTTTAGTAAGTCCCTAGCTTCTTCAGGCTTGACTGTGCGAATGGCTTTTGCGTTATAGCCCATAACCCGCAATCGTTCTTTTTCAGCCTTAGTGAGTTTGGTTGTATTTGCTTCAGGCTTAACTCCGTTAGACTTAGGGGCGGTCTTATTGTCTGCCGCCCCCATTTCTGGTACTTCTCTTGCTACTTGCGGGGTTTGCACTTCTTGCTGTAAAGCATTGGTTTCTCCTTGAATAGGTGTTTCTGGCGTCTGTAAGCCCTGTACAGGGGTTTGAGTACTAGGTGGCTGTGTTATAGCCATCTCAGGCGTTTGCCCCTCTACGGGGCTTGTACGAGGTGTAGCAGCCATCGTAGGTGTAACTACGGGTTCGCTAATCTCGTTTTGAGCTATTTCTTCGCTCTGTGGCGGGTTTATAGAGGTTTGAGGCTCTAGGGGTGCATTGGCAGGGGTAAGAGGCTGTTCGGCCACTGGCGCGGCGTTAAACGCCTCAGGTGAGGACATTGCGTCCAAGCGAGCAACATCCTGATTAAACATATCCTGCTGTAATTGCTGTTGTTTCTGGTCGGCATTTAAATCTGTAAGAGGTACGGAGACGGTTCTTAATAGTGAACCGGCAAGCATACCGCCAACTGCCGCTTGTGTTAATCTGGACGAAACCGCTTCCCAATCCACATCGCCGTTGCCAGTAAGAGGGATAGTACCGCCCATGACCATAGATACTAATTCTTGAGGTAATTCTTCTTGTAATCCCTCTTTTAGTCCGGTCTTAATGGCGTCAATGCCTATCGCTTTGGCTTTGGCGATTTTAGATACAGCTTTATTGAGTGCCGCTTCTTTAAGATACTTAGCACCGGAACCACCGCCTAATTCAATACCGGCATTTAAAGCGCCGCCGATAATACCCCTTAATGCCGCTTCGTTCTGAGACATGCCCTGATCTAAACCGTCCTGATAAATACCGTTGCCCTCAACGGCAAAGGCCGTAACGAACATAGCGCCTGTACTGCCCCCTGAGGCAATAGTAGCCATTATGAAAGGCGCAGTTTGCAGGGTATTATTAACAGCCCAATCAACTACATTCTGGTTCTTTGTGGCAAATTCAGGCTCGCCTTGGGCTTTGTGAATTGTTCTGGCAGTCTCATCAAACCACTTGCTAAGTTCTCCACCAGTTAGTTTATCAATACCCTTGGTCAAGAGCATGTTATCGACCAATTTACCAGTTAATTGAACGCCCGCACCCGCAACGTCTAAAGCACCGGATTGAAGGCTGTTAATGTAGCTTTGCATCCTAGAAATATCGGGGTCTTTGGCTTGCAATGCTTTAGCCCTGCGGTCGTAAAGAGATTGGATATATTGCTGTCTCTGTTCAAAGTCCTCTGCGTTATCAGCACCGGCGTAAAGTAAATTACTCGATAGATTATTCTTACGGACAAAAGCTAACGCTCGTCTATTCTTTAAATCTTCTAACTGTGAGGGGTCGTAGGCATCTTTAGCGGCCTGCGAAAAGATATTGTCGTCAAGTAATTGAGAATCGGTAAGTTTCTCAATATCACCGTCGTTCATTTTGCGGATACCGGAATCGTAGTGCATCTGGGCTTGGTTTTGATTGTCAGCCCACGAGGACAGGTTTGTACCTGATTGCCAGCCGGTAGTTCCGTAAGGTCGTTCATCTATACCCCTGTTTGCAAGGTCG
>Ga0172375_10003727_pt1 | contig 22964 bp, 21 predicted proteins | sample LakKiv1m_FD_114537 | JGI IMG/M metagenome (GOLD analysis project Ga0172375, IMG submission 114537) | Freshwater microbial communities from Kabuno Bay, South-Kivu, Congo - kab_092012_11.1m | ecosystem: Environmental > Aquatic > Freshwater > Lake | place: Democratic Republic of the Congo... | reverse complement strand
TATCTGCGTGAGAACTTTCTACAAGATCAGGGAATTCCACGGTATTGAAAAGAGGCCCGCGACCAGGGAACTTATCAACTGGATCCGGGCACTCTGCCGCGATCCGGACTTCAGGCCGAAGGATCTGGTTCAGGGCAAAATTCCGTACCTCGGGATACTTTTCAAAAAAAGTTCCGATCATCAGCAGGCCGTTCAGCAAACACGCCGTCTGCGCGCCTGATTGCCGGAGTCGCCATGTTCGTAGATTTTTTTTATCTTCTGAGGGAATCCGGCATCCCTGTTAGTCCCACGGCCTTTCTCAGACTGCAGAGGGCACTCAAGGAAGGCCTTGTGAACGGGCTTGACGATTTTTACACCATTGCCAGGGCCTTGCTGGTGAAGAGTGAAAGGTACTTCGATCTTTACGACCGTGTCTTCGCGCATTTTTTTAACGGAGCGGAACTGCCTGATTTCCGTGGGGTTGATCTGGATCAGGCCGCCAGAGACCTCCTTGCCGAGTGGCTCAATCATCCCGAGGATCTGGCAAGAGCGCTCGGAATGACACAGGAGGAGTTGAAGCAACTGTCGCCGGAAGAGTTGCTGAAGTACTTTCTGGACCGCCTGAAGGAACAGACTGAGGCTCACCATGGAGGCAGCCGCTGGATAGGGACCCGTGGGACTTCCCCTGTGGGGCATTCAGGCTTTCATCCGGGCGGGATGAGGGTCGGAGGCCGCTCCATGAACAAATCCGCGGTAAAGGTAGCTCTGGAGAGGAGGTATAAGGATTATTCCCTGGAAGGGCCCCTTACCCAGGCTCAGGTGGGAGAGGCTCTGAAGAGGCTCAGGAGAATGGTTCCCGTAGGCCCCAAGGACGTGGTGAACGTTGACGAGACCATAAACACCACTTGCAGGAACGCGGGCGAAATAGAGATTGTCTTTGATCGGGGCATGAGAGACAGGCTCAAGGTTATCTTGATGATTGACAACGGCGGCTGGTCAATGGACCCGTACGTGGAAGTTGTCCAGACGCTATTCAATTATGCCCGAGCCCAATTCAAGGATCTGAGGACCTATTTCTTCCACAACACGATTTACGACTTCGTGTGGGAGGATGCACAGCGAAGGTACAAACCCTGCAGCGTCCCCGACTTCGCTTCTCGGGACCCGGAGACGAGGCTTGTGGTAGTCGGTGACGCCAGCATGGCGCCATACGAACTCATGGCCACCGACGGTTCCATATATATTGATGAGCGCAGCGGTCTGGCCAGTATTGATCGCCTGAACCTTTTGGCCGGATTGTTCAAGCACGCGGCATGGCTGAATCCTACTCCTTTGCGTCTGTGGCCCATGACGCGAACCATAGGGATCATCCAGAACATATTCCCCATGTTTGAGCTGACCCTGGAGGGTCTGGACAAGGCCGTCACTCAACTGATGAGCCGCAATTAGACCCGAGGCCGGCCCAGCGCTCTCCATAAGGAGCCTGGCCCCGCGGACATCACGGGGCCGTCCTGAAGCTTTCAGAGAAAGCAATTGGCCTCAAGAGCAATAAAAGTCCTGACGGCATCCAGGAAGGTCGTTCTGGCGTTGCTGGTTATTGCCGCCGCGTATGTGCTGACGCTGACGGGAATCGTCTTGTGGGCATTCGAGGTGAAGCTCCAACGATGGCCGCTCTTCGTCTACGGAGAGCCTTTTGTCCTGCGGGTCGGGGAGGACATCAACGGGGTGCGGCTAGTGGATCGTCTTGTTCGGTTGGGTTACGGGACGAGTCTTTCCGCGGTGGCAAGTCCGGGGCAATGGAATCAGGCGGGGTCAGGCTTTGATATAAATCTGAAATATTCTCCTCTGCGTGGTCAGGGCATAGTCAGCGGTCCTATAAGCATTTCTCTCGATTGGAACAGGATCTCCTCCATCCGCCTCATGCGGTCTCTTGAGGACGTGAAGTCCATAGTGCTGGAACCTGAGCTGATAAGCATCGTTCCTCCAAAGGGCTCCGCTGCGGAACTATGCCGGCATGTAGCACTGGAGTCCATTCCCCCTCTTTTGATAGACGCGGTGGTCTTGACGGAAGACGTGCGTTTTTTTTCCCATGCCGGGATTGACCCGGCCGCAATCCAGCGGGCTTTGAAAACCAACATTAAAGAGTGGCGCTATGTGGAGGGTGGGAGCACCATTCCTCAGCAGCTCATCAGGATGACTCTGTTGAATCCGGAGAAGACTCTGTGGCGCAAACTCAACGAGATACTCATGGCTGTGGCCGCGGACTCGATCTACAACAAAGAGACGATACTTACGGCTTATCTCAATAGGGTCTATCTGGGACACTGGGGGCCCTTTCCTATCAAGGGTGTGGCCGAGGCGTCGTACCGTCTTTTCGGCAAGGACCTTTCGGATCTGGATGCAGCCGAATGCGCTCTGATCGCAGCCACCATCCGCGCTCCCAACATCATCAATCCATTTCGCCATCCCGAGAGGGCCCGGAGCAGGCGCAACATGATCCTGGGGCTCTTGTTCAAGGCGGGGAAGATTTCGCGGGATACCTACGAAGAGAGTCTGGAAAGCCCGCTGAAAATGCTCAAACCCGGCGCGTCCCCGGTGCGCGGTGAGGCCTTCTTGGAAATGGTCAAGGACGGCCTTCGCACGGATCTCAACTCTGCCACAGTCCAGCAGGATATCCTCACCAGTCTGGAGCCCATGCTACAGGCCGAAGCCGACGCGCAACTAAGGAAGCTCGGGGATGCCGGACTTCAGGCACACCTTCTGATATCGAGGCCTGACACGGGACTAATCAGAGCCTATCTCGCACCAGCCGGCCAGAAATGGAGCGGCTCAGGCGGCAACCTGGAGACCTTGCTTCCGCTGGCGGCAATACCGGCGCTGATTCCCGGGAAGCAGGATCAGATGAGATTCACGCTGACGTCTCAGATCCTCTCCGCGGATCAAGCTTACGATGGGGCGACTTTCAGGCGAGCTATCGAGGCCAATCGGTCTCTTCTGGTGCAACGACTGATTGCTTCAGTAGGCGCAGGAGCCATTGTGCAGACTCTCAGGGAGTTCGGGATAAATGCCAAAGCCGACAGCGACCGGATTATAGACGTGAAGCCCCTCGCCCCCCTTGAAATGGCTCGAGTGTACTCCCTGATGGCCACTCTCGGCAATGCGGCCGCTCTTGATCCCGGGATCAGCGTCCCCGAAGCCGTCAACCCGGAAGCCAAACCTCAGAGGTCCATCGTCGCCGTCAATCCTGGCGCGGTGTTCCTCGTCAACCACGTCCTGAAGGGGGTTATACCGGCGGCGGGAAAAGACGTTTCCGCGGACAAAAACTGGAGGTTTCCTTCGGTCTTTGTGTCACGAGACGCTGATGGCGTGTGGGCCGTCGCGTATCGCCCCGACGCGCTGCTGCTTCTCAGAATGCCGGGCCCCCAGGCCGACGAAAAGAAGATCAGGCGAACCATCACCCATCTGCTGCCTCAATCCATGCCTGACAACCCTGGCTCGGGGCCGGTCCCCGAAGGGATCATCTTTCGGAAAATCTGTGTACTGTCAGGTCTGCTGGCAACTTCCACGTGCCTTCAGGTCATAAGAGAACCCTTCTTCAAGGGAACACAACCGACCGAATGGTGTCCCCATCGCCATGAGGTGACGCCGGTGCGCTCGGAATTGAAGAGATGAAGACCGGCGTAGACCAGCATGTTTGTCATGTAGAGAATCCAAGGAGGTATTCATGGACCAATTTGTGGACAATCATCGAAAGATTAGAATCGAAACCGCCGTTGAATCGCTTAAGAAACACGGCTTTGAGGCTGAATTCTTGGGATCCCGGGAGGAAGCCGCCAAATTCATTATGAAAATGGCCGAAGACTGCCGGTCGGTGGGGATTGCCGGCACTCACACGGTGCGGGCCCTTGGCGTGGTTCCGGCTCTTGAGCAGGCCGGCAAGACCATCTACGACCACTGGAAGTTGCAGCCGGGATCTCCCGAAGAGCTTGAATGCCGCAGGAACCAGATGAAAGCCGACATGTTCCTTGCTTCCGCCAACGCAGTGACTATGACAGGAGAGATCGTAAACCGCGACGGCTGTGGCAACAGGATCAACTCGATGACTTTCGGGCCGAAGAAAGTTCTCCTGGTGGTTGGCGTCAACAAGATAGTGACAGATCTCGAAGCCGCCTTTACGCGCGTCGAGGAAGTAGCCGCTCCGATCAGAGCCATGAGCCTCAATCGAAAGACCCCCTGCGTGAAAACGGGCTACTGCATGGATTGCGACTCTCCTGAGAGAATCTGCCGGGTTACGAGCATAATCCATCGCAAGCCCATGTTCACCGACATCACGTTGATAATACTGGATGAAAACCTCGGTTATTAAGGATGGAACTGAACATAACCGTTCCCAACAGGATTGATCTGGCCGGCGGCACGACTGATATTCATCCCCTTTATTTGTTGATGGATGGGGGCTGCACGGTCAACGCCGCAGTGACAGTGCAGAGCCGAGTCTCCATACGGAGTCGGCCCGGTCCCGGCATTGTCATCATCTCGAGCGACCTGGGCCAAACCGTGGAGGCCCAGTCAGCGGAAGCCCTTCCCGTCGGTGGCCCTCTCGGTCTCCTGGGACGCGCTGTCAAGGCTTTTCCGCCCGCGGGTGGAGTAGAGATAATCACTCACAATGAGGCTCCGGCGGGATCGGGCCTCGGCGCGTCCAGCGCTCTCTTGGTGGCTCTGCTGGCGGGATTGTTTAGAATGAGGGGCGAGGACCTGTCGCCGGCCACGCTTGTTGATTACGCGGCCAACCTGGAAACTGCGGCCATCGGTGTCCCCACTGGCAAGCAGGATCATGTCGGTGCTCTATTCGGCGGGGTGTCATGTATAGACTTCGGCTACAGGGGGTTCACCCGCACCGAAGTCTGTCGGGACGCGGAATCCCGGAAGAGATTGCAGGACATGGTGGTCCTCACCTATACCGGCCTTGGGCGGTTCTCCGGGATGAATAACTGGGATATTACCAGGGATTTTATCGCAGGCCGTGCAGAAATCCGGGAAAAACTGCTGCGGATCAGGGAAGTCGCCAAGCGTCTTGCCGCAGCGCTCACCGCGCAGCGATGGAGAGATCTGGCCTCGCTGGTTGACCAGGAGTGGATTCTGCGGAGGGAACTGGCCCCAGGGGTCAGTAATCCCCGGATAGATCAGATCATGGCCGCTGCCAAGGGGGCCGGAGCGTCCGCGAGTAAGATCTGCGGCGCAGGCGGGGGCGGATGCATGATAACCATTGTCACTCCCCAAAAGAGAGGATCTGTGGAGCTGGCGATCACCAATGCCGGCGGGACCGTGATTCCGTTCGAGATAGACGGGGTAGGCCTCAGTATCAGCCGGCGGAAGGCGAAGCCGTCACGCTAAATTGTGATGGCTCCGGTTTAGGATGGATTATTCTATAAGACGCTGTCTCCCCCAATAAGGTTCGCGTTGACTGAGAACTTTTTTGGTGATAATGGGGCCCTTGCGTGACTCGTGAAGCAATCGCGATTAATCCGAGGGTATCTGCGGAAGCGGCTCAGGAGCTACGTAATGAGAGATCCCGGACCCCCACGGGGAGACCGGAATGAAAACCGAGGAGGCTCAATCATGGGAGGCGCGTTTTTCAGAAAATGTTTGGTGTTCATGGTAGTGGCGGCCTTTATGCTGATATCTACCATGGCCTTCGCCCAGGAAAAAGACAAGAAATGGGTTGTAATAAAGGACAGCAAGGGTGTCTGCAAGGTGATTGAAAGCAAGAGGGGAAAAACCGACAAGACCATAGCAGGCCCGTTTGCCACGAAAGACGAAGCCGTGAAAGCCAAAGAAAAAGAGTGCCCCAAGACGCCTAAGAAACAGCCCGCAACAAAGGATCCGTCCAAGAAACAGCCGTAGCCCTCTGATGCCCGGGTCCGGAAGATCCGAGAACCGTTCCTCCGGATCAGGCGACGGTGCAAGCTCCGCCCCTTCGGAAGATGTCATCCTCCACCTGACCCCATTCCTCTCCACAGGGCGTAAGGAATGGGGCCAGGCCTCCAGCATCACCCCGTGCCACAGATGGTGAGAACCACTGATACCATTTCGCTTTCGAGCCAGTGAAACCGGCGGGGCACCTCCTCCGAACGGAGGACCTGACTGCGCTCCGGAGGAACCCCGCCGATGTGACAAAGCCACTTATTTGAACGCGAAATGGTATGAACCGGTCATCCTCCCTTTCTCGATTCTTAATACACCGGCTGCCCGACGCATTACTTCTACGAACGCTCATTACGTATCAGCAGCGCATCAACGTTCGAGCCTTCTTTTCAGCCACTATTTCCATGATGCGGCCGTAGACTTCGTCGAACGGCTCCCCGGAATTCTTGAAATACTGGACGTCCCCCTTTATTTCGGTCCGCCGCAGACCGTCGGCCATATAGAGAATCTCGCTGTGGACGAGAGCCTCTAATCCCGCGAGAAAGTTGAATTTCTTCGGGTCCACGTATGTCTCGAAGTAACCCTCCAGGGTGGCTACGTCCCAGACGCACCGGGGCTCTCGGAATGCCTCGTACGTCGTCCTGATCCTCTTGCGATGATGGTGCCTCAGATAGGCTATCCTCGACCGAAAGTCGCCAATTGCGTGTCCGTGCGCGGGCAGGACCAACTCCACGTCGTTCCACGTGTCCATTTCCTCCAAAGTCTGGAGATAGACCAGAAGATTCTCGGGATGCGGAGTTATGGGGTCCAGGAGCACGTCGCCGCACAGTAAAACCTTCTTATCGCCTTCCCGCCCCAAGAGGAGCCCCACGCTGCCGGGAGTGTGCCCCGGAATGTGCCTCACCTCAATCCCCGGCAACTCTGCCCCTCCAAGTGTCAGAGGCCCTTCTTTGAAAAAAGGACAATCAATCTTCAGGGCCACGCCGAGAGATTCCATGTCCAGCCGACGCAGAGTCTCCTCCGTAACCAGTTCCCTGGGCGGCCTGGCCGGGGGCATGCCCGTTGCCATCATCTGGCCCTGCCTGGAAAACCAGGAAGCCAGTAGGCCCCACGGATTGCACATGTCGGGAGTGTCCAGCACATGAGCCGACGTTGCCGCACGCGTACCGTCCAGAATTCTCCCGGCCATTAGATAGTGGTCCGGATGGCTGTGGGATATGACCACGAGGTCCAAATCCCGGCGAGAATAGCCTGCAAGCTCAACACCTTCCTGGAACTCCTTGAATCCGTGATCCGGGGAGAGTTCCTCGATTTCCTTGGGCATAGGCTGCGACCGCCAGTGATAGAAGAAAATCTTGGCAAGGTGGGTTGGTATCCCCGCGTCCATGAGAATTAACGCGCCATCCTGCTGGATCACGTAAACGTTGGTGGGTCCCGGCCCTATCTCGTCGGGACAATAGGTCCTGATCCGAGTGATATTGGCCCGCGCCCCGGGAAGCCCGAATTGACTCACTCCGCCACTCCCGATCCTGGAATCGGCCTTGAGTGGCTTCTCTTCAAAGTTCGTCATTACTTACACCTCGGTGAGGATGATTGGGGCCAGATTAACCGCCATGACGAAATGACGCAACCGGCCAATGGGAGCTTCGGCTGAAATCGGCCACTGGAACATTTTTTTCTTGCCTTCGGGATGCAATGTGGTAAGAGAGGGTCAAATCTTATCACCATACCTTTCGAAAGAAAGTGGGAAGCCTGACGGCTTCAGATGTCCTGTCGTCGGGCTTCTCGTTTGTACGGTGCCCGATCGCACCTTTCCAGGTTTTTCAGTAAGATACCATCTTTTCTCAATTCATTATTGAAACATTATTATCAATTTGCTATAATAAAATCGATAAATGTCCCTTGCGACATCAAGACTTTTCTTTAAGTGAGGTCCGCCATGGAAAGGGTTATGGTTGTCATCACTGCCGTATCGTTGCTGGTTTTGGCCCTGGCAGGAGCCGCCCAGGCTATGAGTGCCTGCGCTCCGCCCGCTCCTTGCGCGCCGCCGCCCTGCAACTTCATAACAAAAATGGTCCCGTGCGTCAGAACCGAGATGGTCGCACAAGTGGTGCCTTGCAAACAGGTGGTTCCTGTGACAAAGGTCGGCTTCCGGACCCAGAAGGTCATGCTCAAAGGAATTCCAGTGGGACAGCCCTGCGGCATGGATCCCTGCACCAAGTGCTGTCCGCAGCCTTTCTGCCAGGTGGTGGAGCAGAAAGTCCCCTACTATTATTGCGAAAAGAAGACCGTGACCTCTTACAACGTGGTTTACAAGCCGGTATGCCGCACGGTTATGATGCCTCAGACTTATATGGTGCAGGCGCAGCCGATGTGCCCGTAGCGTAGGGCCGGACGACTTAACTGAGGTCTTTAGAAGCTGTCTTCGTAAGCCTTCAGGGTGATTGACAAAAAACACCTTCTCGTGGATACTGGGGGGCGTTCTGATGGATTCGCGGTCAATGATCCGCTGGAGCCACGTCCCCCCTCCCTCGGGGAGAGGGTTTGGGGCGAAGCCGCAAGAGTGGCGGTTCGACTGCGAATCGGTATGAAATCACCCCGGAGCAGATCCCATGAAAACTGTGGTCGTGACCGGGGGAGCAGGCTTTATAGGCAGCCATCTGCTGCAAGCCTTGCTTGCCCGCGGCGACTCCGTGATATGCCTGGACAATTTTTTTACAGGCAGCAAGAAAAATCTCCTCCAGTTCAGCTCAAATCCGAACTTCGAGGTGATAAGGCACGACGTGGTCACGCCTATTCTGTTGGAGGCGGATGAAATATACCACCTTGCCTGCCCGGCCTCGCCGGTTCATTACCAGAACAATCCCATCAAGACGCTCAAGACCTCGGTTCTCGGCACCCTGAACATGCTCGGGCTCGCAAAGCGTATCAGGGGAAGGATTTTGCTCGCTTCTACCTCCGAGGTCTACGGAGACCCCGAAATTCACCCCCAGTCCGAGATCTACAACGGAAATGTGAACCCCGTGGGGCCAAGGGCCTGCTACGACGAAGGCAAGCGCGCCGCCGAGACTCTGATGATTGGATACAGGGATTACAACAACGTGGATGTCGCCATCGCGAGGATCTTCAACACGTACGGCCCGAGAATGCTGCCCAACGACGGCAGGGTTGTGAGCAATTTCATCTGCCAGGCTCTCCGTGGAGAGAACATCACCGTTTACGGAAACGGCTCCCAGACCAGGTCGTTCTGTTATGTTTCGGACATGGTTGCGGGTTTGATGAGTCTCATGGAGAGCGGCGAGTCCGGGCCGGTGAACCTGGGCAACCCTCATGAGGTCACGGTCCTGGACCTTGCGGGGAAAATCCTTGAGATGATTCCAGACTCGGGGGCATCCATCGTGTACAGACCGCTGCCCAAAGACGATCCTACCCGCCGCAGACCAGACATATCCCATGCGAGAAGGGTTCTGGGATGGGAACCCACAGTTCCTCTGGAGGCCGGCCTTGAGGCCACGATTGCGTATTTTGCGGAGGAACTGGGCTGCTAGTATGGCCGATCAGATCAAGAAGAACGGAACCAATGTCAAACGCGCCGTGCTGATAGTGGTTGGAACCTCGCTGGGGCTTTTCTTCCTCTACCTGGCGTTCCGGGACATCTCGTGGCAGGACTTCATCCACGGCGTGAGGCAGATGAAGCCTCTTTACTTCCTGCCTGCCGGGGTACTCATCGCTGCCGTTCAGCTTCTGCGCGCGATCAGGTTCGGGGTTATCATCAAGCCTTTTTGTCCGCTTCCCCTAAAGGACCTTTGGGACATTCTCAATTTGTGGGGAGCGGCCAGCATGATCCTACCGGCCAGATTGAGCGAGTTTGTCCGACCGTATCTGCTGCAGAGGAGGGGAGCGTCGTTCACCAGCGGCCTGGCCGCGATCATGGTGGAACGCTTTTTCGATCTGTTGGGCCTGTTGCTGCTGCTGGCATTGGTGTTGTGGAAGACCCCCGAGGTGCCTCGTTTTTACACGGTACTTGGGGAGGTCCTGCTGCTGGTCCTCGTTGTGGGATACATTCTGTTGCTGATGGTTCTCGCGTGGCGCGAGAAGGTTCAGGCCATCGTTGACAAGGTCCTTTCCTTACTGCCTGCCAGGATCGGCGGCTTCCTGGGAGGGATTTTCCGAAGGCTCCTGGACGGATTCGGCATTATGGCCAGCTTTAAGCAGGCCTTCGTCATATTCGCGTTCAGCATAGCCATCTGGACCTTGTTTTCCGTGCTGACGTACGTCTTCCTGCTGGCCTTCTCCATAGAAGCCCCGTTTCTGGTGGCAATCACCATACAAATCTTCATTTCTTTCGGGATTGCGCTTCCGTCGGCACCCGGCTTCGTCGGTACCTTTCACGCGGCGTGCAGGTACGCTCTGGCGCTCTTCGGAATTCAGGCCGTGGTAGCGGTATCCTTCGGGACCGTGTATCACCTTTTCAGTGTGGCAATGGGCACGACTCTCGGGCTCATCAGCTATCTCACAAGCGATTTCCGCTTCGATCATTCTATTCTCTCCGGCGGTGTCAAGGCAGAAGAACCCGACCCCGCTCGAGGAGCTTCCCGTGACCCGATGGGCTGAGCTTGACAAGAAATACGTATGGCATCCCTTCACTCAGATGAGCGATTGGATGCAGTCAGAGCCTTTGGTGATCGAGAGAGCGGAAGGCAATTACCTCATTGACACGGAAGGCCGCCGCTACCTTGATGGAGTCTCTTCGCTGTGGGTCAACGTCCACGGTCACGTGAGGAAGGAGATTGACGAAGCCATAATCCGGCAACTCGGCAAGGTTGCTCATTCAACTTTGCTGGGGCTGGCGGGCGTTCCATCTATCGAACTTGCCCGGAAGCTGGTCGCCATAACCCCGGCAGGGCTGGACAGGGTTTTTTATTCCGATTCAGGTTCTACCGCGGTGGAGGTCGCTCTCAAGATCGCATTTCAGTACTGGCGCAACAAAGGCCACGAGGGCAGAAAGCTTTTTGCAGTACTATCAGAGAGCTACCACGGCGATACCATAGGATCGGTCAGTCTGGGCGGGATAGAGCTCTTTCACAAGATCTTCCACCCCCTACTCTTCCAGACGATCACGATACCGACCCCGTTCCCTTATCGCGATCCCTTACTGCCCCCCGAAGAATGCCGGGACAGATCCCTGGATGCCTTCAGAGTAGTTGCCCGAGAGCGCGGTGACGAAATTGCGGCTCTCGTGGTGGAGCCTCTGGTTCAGGGCGCTGCCGGTATGATCGTGCACCCCCGGGGTTTTCTGAAGGGCCTCGAGGAGATTTGCCGGGAGACCGGCATATTGTTGATATGCGACGAAGTTGCCACGGGGTTCGGCCGGACGGGGAAGATGTTCGCGTGCGAGCACGAGGACGTCCGCCCGGATCTGATGGCTCTTGCCAAAGGTCTTTCCGGCGGTTATCTGCCGCTGGCGGCAACCTTGGCAACCGAAGAAATCCACTGCGCGTTCCTCGGCGATTACTCGGAATACAAGACCTTTTTCCACGGACACAGCTACACCGGTAACGCGCTGGCGTGCGCCGCGGCCTGTGCCAGCCTGGAACTGTTTCAGTCCGACCGCGTGCTGGAAAACATGCAGCCAAAGATCGGCCTTATGGCACAGTGCCTTCGTGAGGAAATCGCCACCCTTCCCCATGTGGGCGACGTTCGGCAGTGCGGCTTCATGGTGGGAATCGAGCTCGTGCAAGACCGGAATCTTAGAACCGCCTACGATCCGATCCTTCGAATGGGCGCTCAAGTGACCCAGGATATCCGAAGCCGCGGAATAATACTCAGGCCCCTTGGGGAAGTGGTGGTTCTGATGCCGCCCCTCTCAATCACTCCTGAGGAGATCAAGTTCCTGGTTTCCGCGACCGCTGCATCAATAAAGAGCATTTGCGGCTGATGATCCATCCGTTTCGGCCTTCAAATTGATCATAGCGTTTGCCGGAATCTTCGTCCGATCAGTAGGGGCCGGATCCCGTGATTGCGGCGAACCTTTGCATGGGGGTCCGAGCAAGGGGAGGACGTGTCCGGGATTCGGGCTTCGAAAACTCAAGAGGAATATTGCCGTTGGCTCGAGAGACTAGAAAAAGAGGCCTTTTTGTAACTGGTACAGACACGGGCGTTGGCAAGACCGTCGTAACGGCCGGTCTTGTAAGACTCGCTCGAAACCGGGGGCTCCGTGCTATTGCAGTCAAACCCGTGGAGACCGGTTGCGCCCTCCGGCAGGGGATGCTGTTTCCCGAGGACGGCGCGCTGCTCCGGGAGGCTTCCGAATGCGATCTTACGCTGGATGAATGCGTACCCTTTCGCTTTTCTCTTCCCGCGTCACCGGCAAGGGCCGCGGCAATGGAAGGCCGCAACATCAACCCCACGGAACTGCTGGAACATGTCCGCACCTTGGCTGAGAACGCCGACCTCACAATCGTTGAGGGCGCCGGCGGGCTCATGGTTCCCGTGCACGAGAAAGTCTTGATGATTGACCTGATCCAGCGCCTGGGATTTCCGGTGCTGCTCGCCGCGCACACAAGGATGGGAACTGTGAATCATACTCTGCTCAGCGTAGAGGTTCTCCGCGGCCGGGGAATCGAGATTGCCGGCGTAGTCCTGTCCCGGACGATGAAGGAGAGCGGACCAGAAGAAGATTACACGCCCCAGGACCTGTCGCGGCTGCTGCCAGAGTTTCCCCTTGCGGTCCTCCCCCACCTTGAGGCTCAAGCGGCGTGCACACCCGTCGAAATCGCTCGGGCCATGACCGAGGCATGGGAAGAGAACTTGATTCTCAAGTGGATCAGCCTCAATAATAGTTGACCGGAAGACACTCCCGAAAAATACGCAATGCTCGCGGCGCGGCATGACGCCTGCCCCATCCCGCTGCGTCTCCTCCGACCGTGATCCTTACAGGGAGATTCCAGACATGGCTATTCTGCCTCTCAAAGTGATCTACCATGAGCTCTACAGGACTGATTATCCCACGGCCTCCTGCGAGGCCCCGGACCGAGTGGAAGCCGTGATGGCTGTTCTGGGAAAACACTATCAGGTTGTCAAACCATCCTTCGCGACCGAAGAAGACATCCTCCTGGTCCATACAAGGGGGATACTCAAATCCGTCCAGGACGATCCCGCGCTTTTCGACGCGGCCGCAATGGCCGCGGGAGGAGCAGTGATGGCCGGTGAAATGGCCGTCCACGGTCAGCCGACGTTTGCAGCGGTCCGTCCTCCCGGGCATCACGCGAGTCCCGGCAGTCACTGGGGATTTTGTTTTTTCAACAATGTGGCCATCGCGCTCGAGAAGCTGCTCCGCAATAAAAGGATCTCCCACGCGCTCGTCCTGGACATTGACCTGCACTTCGGCGACGGCACGGACAACTTTTTCGCCGGGCGAAGAGAGGTGTTCGTGGCCAACATCCAGGACAACAGGCGGGAACGCTTCCTCGAAAGCGTGGACAAGGCCCTGAGTTCGCACGAATACGACCTCGTAGCTGTGAGTGCGGGCTTTGATCGCCACAAGCTTGACTGGGGCGGCACCCTCGATACACAAGACTACTTCACGATAGGCAGGGCCGTCAGGGATTACGCGTCAACCAACTGCCAAGGCAGATGCTTCGCTGTCCTGGAAGGCGGATACAACACGGCCGTCCTGGGGGAAAACGCTCTGGCCCTATGCCGCGGTATGGACGCGCGGCCGGAGAATTAGGGGCAAAGGAATGGGAATCGCAGAAGCGACTTGCATGAATTAATGATTCCGGGGGACAACTTTTCTGCGGGCCAAGTGCTCTATGGCGCAAATACGGTTGCGTATTCTGATCCTTTGAGATTGCTCCGGCCTCAACTGAATGGTTCGCCGACCCAAACAAAAGAATTGCTTCCTGGAAAAAAATGCGCTAAGAAAAGAAGTTTAATATTGTTCGGCTCGGAACAGGGAGATCAGATCATGCCCAAACTCAAATCATGCCGTGGAGCGGCAAAACGATTTTCCATACTAAAGAGCGGAAAGATCAAGAGGAAGAAGGCATATCACAGCCACATCCTCACGTCCAAGGCGACCAAGCGCAAGAGAGGGCTCAGACAAGGCGCTTTTATTGACGCCAGCGACGAGAGTCAGATCAGAAGGCTCCTGCCCTACGGATGACCAGGGTGGCCCCCTTCCTCTGAACCACCCGTGAAAAAGGATTACATGCGACACTTGGTTTCGCCACAAGGAGTGAACAATGCCCAGAGTACGATGCGCGCCCGCCAGCAGGGCCAGAAGACGAAAAATAATGAAGATGGCCAAGGGCTACGTGGGCGGTCGCGGCAGAACCCTCAAGCAGGCCAAGGAAACCGTTGAAAGAGGCCTCTGTTACGCCTATCGCGACCGCAGGGTGAGGAAACGAGAATTCAGGAGACTGTGGATCATTCGCATCAGCGCGGGATCCAGATTGAACGGTCTTCCTTATAATCGTTTCGTTGAGGGGCTGAAGAAAGCCGGCGTCTTGCTGGATCGAAAAATTCTGGCAGACCTCGCGGTCACAGATCCCGGGGCTTTTACGGGCATAGTCAATCAGGCCAGAACGGCCCTGCAGACCTGACGCCTTTTTGCTTTGGGGACATTTGAATCCCGCACCGGCGTGCTCGCCGCCTGCGGGTGCGATTCTTTTCTTCGGGACAGCGGTCTTCACGGACCGCTTTTTTTGTATGGAGCGCTTGGAACATGAAAGACCAGCTTGAGAGCCTGAAAAATAGGACTATGCAGCTTATGGATTCCATCCTGGATGAAAAGGCCTTGGCCGAAGCCAGGACAAGGGTCCTGGGGCGAAAAGGGGAACTTACGGCTGTATTGCGCGGCTTGAAGGATCTCCCGCCCGAAGAGCGCGGTAGTGTGGGACAGCTTGCCAACCTGGTCAAGGCTGATCTGGAAAGAAGATTCGAGGTGCTGGAAGCGGGAATTAGAGAAGAGGCCGAAAGGCGCAAACTCGAGTCCGAGTTCCTCGACGTCACGCTTCCGGGGCGCAGGATGACCATGGGGCGGACCCACATCCTCAACAGGGTCACCGATGAGCTTGTGGAAGTCTTCTCCAGCCTGGGCTTTCAACTGGCGGAAGGCCCCGAAGTGGAGCTTGATTATTACAACTTCGAGGCGCTGAACATGCCAAGGAACCATCCTGCTCGGGACATGCAGGACACCTTTTATTTCTCAGAGAATGTCGTGCTTCGAACACATACCTCACCCGTCCAGATCCGGAGCATGGAAAAGAAGCAGCCCCCCGTGAGGGTGATATGCCCGGGGAAGGTTTATCGCCGCGACGCGGATATAACCCATTCTCCCATGTTCATGCAGATCGAGGGATTATGGGTTGACAGAGGGATCTCTCTAGCCGACCTCAAGGGCGTACTCACGGCCTTTGTCCACGAATACTTTGGAAAGGGCGTTGGACTAAGATTCAGGCCCAGTTTTTTCCCCTTCACAGAGCCCTCCGCTGAAATTGACATCCAGTGCGTCATTTGCGGCGGGAAGGGCTGCCGGACGTGTTCGAACACGGGGTGGCTGGAGATTCTGGGTGCTGGAATGGTTGATCCTGAACTATATCGCTTCGTGAAGTACGATCCTGAGGTCTACACTGGATTCGCCTTTGGGATGGGAATCGAACGCGTTGCCATGCTCAAGTACGGCATCCCGGACATCCGGGCGTTCTACGAGAATGACGTGCGCTTCCTGACCCAGTTCTGACACTGCAAACGAACGATTGAGATGGCTCCGTGAGGGTGCAATTGCAGGACTTCGCCGGAATATCTCCTCGCAGAATTGCTCAATTTGGTTGGAGAAAAGTCTTAACCCCGGAGGCATTTTCACACAAAGAGGTGAACTGAGATGCTGGTAAGTTTTGGCTGGTTGAAGGAATTTGTGGAAATCGGGTTATCCGCTCATGACGTTGCGGATCTCCTCACTATGGGCGGCATTGAGATAGAAGCCGTAACCCACGTGGGCAAAGGTCTGGAAAAGGTCCTGACCGCGCGGATAGAGGACATCGCTCCACATCCCGGCTCGGAGAAGCTGCACCTCGCGGTTCTCGGCCTGGGTGACCGCAGGGTCACCGTGGTTTGCGGCGCCCCAAACACCGCTGTGGGGCAGATAGTTGTCTATGCGCCGCCCGCCGCGGTTCTGCCGTCCGGCCTGGAAATGACGGAAAGAGACGTCAAGGGGGTATTGTCGCCGGGGATGATCTGCTCTGAAAAGGAGCTGGATCTCGGTGAAGACGCGTCGGGGGTCATGGTGCTGGATGAAGGAACGGCAATCGGGATTCCCTTGACGCGAGCCCTGCCCTTTGTGGAGGACTACATTCTCGAGGCTTCAATCACGCCGAACAGGGGCGACTGCCTGTCCATATTGGGCATTGCAAGGGAAGTCGCCGCGCTGGCGGACCGGCCGTGGCGTGTGCCGCTATTTGGTCTCGTGGAGGGCCGTGATCCCATTGGCGATAAGGCAAAAATAGAGGTCCCGGACGCGGATCTCTGCCCGCGTTACGTCGCGCGCATGGTTGAGGGAGTGACCATAGGCCCGTCGCCCTTCGATATTCGTCTAAGGCTTTCTCGTTGCGGATTCCGGCCTATTTCCAACGTGGTGGACGCGACGAACCTGATTCTTCTCGAGTGCGGCCAACCTCTTCACGCGTTCGATTACTCGTTGCTGGAAAACGGCCGGATTGTAGTCCGGCGAAGTGATCCCGGCGAGACTTTCGTCACCCTGGACGGAATCGAGCGGCAGCTTCCACCGGATTCTCTCATGATCCGCGACGCGGGGCGATCCGTCGCTCTGGCGGGGATTATGGGCGGGCTGAACTCCGAGATATTGCCCACGACTAAGACGGTTCTCATAGAGAGTGCCTGCTTCGAGCGATTCGGCATCAGGAAGACCGCCAAGGCTCTGGGCATGAGTACCGAGGCGTCGTTCAGATTCGAGCGTGGTATTGATCCCGAGGGCTCTCTGTGGGCGGCCCATCGGGCGGCTTATTTGATCCGGAAGCTCGCGGGTGGAACCATCCTCAAGGGTTACCTGGATGTTTACCCGAACCCCATAGAAAGACGCCTTGTTCCGGTGAGAGTGGACCGGATCAACGGTCTGCTGGGCACTGCATTGAGCAGGGAAGAGATGTCGTCGTGCCTGGGCAGACTGGGGATCGGCGTAGAGACTCAAGAACAAGCTCAGGGGAGTCTGACATGCCGACCGCCCTCGTGGCGCTGGGACCTGGAAAGGGAGGTGGATTTCGGCGAGGAGGTTGCCAGGGTTTACGGATTCCAGAATATTCCCGTTTCTATGCCGTCTTACAGGTCCGAGGCCGACCACACTAGAGACCATCATGCTCGGGTCCGCATGGTGAACTCCCTCATGAACCTTTCGGGCTTCAATGAGATCATCACAATGTCTTTCGTTTCCAAACAGGCCGCCGTGGAGTTCGCCACGGGATCGCTCGAGTCCGGAGAGCTTGGCCTTTTGAATCCCCTGACCGAAGATCTCGCATTCATGAGGACTTCGTTGATTCCCGGGCTGGTGGCCGCGGTAAAGCGCAACATGAACTTCAGGTGCGAAAACCTGAAGCTTTATGAGCTCGGCAAGACCTTCACCCCGGTGGCCGGCGATGAGCTTCCCAGAGAAGACCTCAGGCTCGCGGCCATTGCCGTGGGCAGGCGCAGTCCTGATACTTGGCATTTTCACAGGGGCGAGATAGACCCCCTCGGAAAGGTTGACGCACTGTGCCAGGTGGACTTCTACGACGTGAAAGGCGCGCTGGAGACGGTGTTCGAAGGCTTGAGCTTCCCGGACGTCTGTTTTGTTCCGTCGAGGTTACCGTTCCTTCATCCCGGCAAGTCCGCGGACCTGCTGGTGGACGGAGAGTTCATCGGGTTTGCGGGTGAGTTATCGCCGAGAAAAACAAGGGATTTAGCTATTTCGGCACGAGTGCTGATTTTTGAAATTCTGCTGGAGCCTCTGTTCATTCGGATGCGCAAGGAAAGGGTTTTCAGGCCTATTCCTCGCTACCCTTATATAGAGAGGGACTTATCATTAATGGTTGAAACAAATTGTTCAGGTGATCAGATTAAACACTTGATTTCACGTTTGGGGCATGATATCATTGCGTCCGTGAGCTTATTCGATTTGTATCGAGGAGAATCTATTCCGGAGGGGCGTCAGAGTATGGCCTTCCGGATAAGATATCAATCCGAGGATAGGACTCTCACGGACGATGAAGTCCAAGAAGTCCATTCTCGTGTGGTGGACGCCCTTGTGACTGAATTGGGCGCCTCAATGAGGGAATAAAACGGCTCAGGGTTCAGGCTGCCACTGAGTTGTCCGGCTGACCGGCTCATTTTTCAGGCCGTTAGATGATCCGGTTGGGCAGATTCCCGTGTGGAGGGGTGGTCGAGTTATGGCTATCGCAATACCCGAAAAGCAGTACTTCAAGATCGGCGAAGTTAGCGAAATCCTTGACGTTGAGCCTTATGTGCTCAGGTACTGGGAATCGGAATTCAAGATCCTGAAGCCGACGCGCACCAGAGCACGCCAGCGCCTTTATCACAAAAAGGATCTGGAACTCCTGATGGAGATCAAGCGCCTGCTCTACGATGAGAAATTCACCATCGCGGGCGCGAAGAAACGTCTTCAGGAGATGAAGAAACTGACTTCAGCCGAAAAGAAGGCAAAAAAGACCGGTAAACCCGCGAGAACTGCCGAAGAGATGGAACCGGTCGAAGTCAAAATGGAAAACCCCGTCAATACGACCGATCTCCAGGCCGGCTACCGAGACATTCTGATGGAAATCAAGAAGGAATTGAAAGAACTCAGAGCCATCCTGGAGGGTTGAGGCCCAACGTTTCCACCTTGTGCTTCAATTGTCGGACGATCCCGCGGTTGGCCAGTACTCGTGGGAGCAAGATTTTAAAGGTATCATCGAATCTTACCGATTTCCCAAGCTAAAGCTTTCTCCGACTATTGAGCTTCTAACGAGTTTCTGAATCCCTCGCAACGACGGAGGGGTTCAGAAGCCATGCCATTGCGCGGTCAAACCAGTGAGTTAGCCGGCATATTGCTTCCTCGAACGGTCATTCGAATCAACCAAAACTGTAACAAATAAAACTCCGGGCCGACATCACACCCTGCCGGTTTCCGGTTGCCCGCGACACCTCTTGGACTTATACTGTTTTGTGATGGCCCAAGGTTATTCTACCGGCACGCAACCGCACCTGAACCAGAGAAAAGGAGTCGGAAAATGACTACGCCAGCCCACTGCCCCGGTTTCGAATCCCACAAGAGTCTGTCCTCATTCATGTGCAAATGCCCGAACTGCGGCAAGGAGAAGGAGATCTTCTCCGACGAATTCGACAGGCCGCATACATGCTCCGGCTGCAACGAACCCATTGATTTCGGCAAGTGCTCCATCGAGTCCGGCGGCTCGACGAAGTAATACCATTTCGCGTTTGAACGACTGCCTATGTCTTGCCGGCGGGGTATCTCCGGAGCGAAGTCAGGTCCTCCGTTCGAAGCGGAGGGGGTGCCCCGCCAGTTCCACTGGCTCGAAAACGAACCTGGTATGAAGCGATCATGTCGGGTTTACGGTTCGAAGGCCGCAGAATGCTTCGTCCCCGCCCTGCTTCCGAGGATTTCACTGACTATGCTGATGAAGGTGTCGCCTCGGTGGAACTCGTTCCGGAACATCCCAAAGGAGGCACAACCCGGGGAGAGTAACACTACGTCGCCTGGTTCGGCCTCCTCAACCAGGCAAAAAACCGCGCTCCTCAAGTCGTTAAAAATTCCTGTGATCTTCTCCCCTGCCCCCGCGCCCCTGATCCCTCGCTCAAGGGCCGCCGTTGCTTGCCCCCGGAGCAGCGCGATCCTGTGACTTCGAGACGCGGCCTCTGCCGAAAAAGCCGACAGATCAAGATTCTTGTCGGCACCTCCTGCTATCAAGAGCACGCGTCTGCCTTCCAGGGCGTTCAGTGCGGCCAACCCTGCAACGGGCGTCGTACTGGTGGAATCGTTGATAAAACCAACGCCGTCTTTCTCACCAAGCCACTGTAGCCGGTGCTCCACCCCCGTAAACGCTTCGCACACTTCGCGGATGATTACCTCCGGCACACCCAGCCGACGGCACAGAACCACGGCGGCGGCAACGTTCTCGCGATTATGTCTCCCGAGAAGTTTTATGTCCCAGTCTTGAGGCACGTCCCCAACGCTGAAGAAGAGTTTGCTTGAAGGCGCCTCGTCCGCCAGGGCTGCAGTCTCCGGCTGATCTCCGTTGAAAACGCAAAAGTCCGATCCCTTTTGGTAGCGGTAGACGGCCTTCTTGTCCTGGATGTAGTCCTCCATCCCCGAATATCTGTTGAGATGGTCCGGATAAACGTTGGTGAAGACCGAGGCCCGGGGCGAAATGCGCTCGTCATGGAAACCCTGGAGCTGCCAACTGGAAAGCTCCAGTACCACGGTATCCTCCGTCAGGGCCCCTTCAAGAAGAGGCAACGTGGCTCGTCCCATGATGTTCCCCGACAGGAACACCCTTGGCCTTTGCTCGGAGAGTATTCTATAAATCAGGGTGGTTGTGGTGGTCTTGCCCCTGGTGCCGGTTATCCCCACCACATTTCCCGTGAAATGCTTGCAGAAGAGGCTTTCATCCATCTCCACGGGCACACGGTTGTCTCTGGCGATCTGCAGAAAAGGGGAAGTCCTTGGCACATCCGCGTTGCGCAGGATCATGTCCGCGTTGATAAAATCATCCGGGTCGTGACGGCCCAATTTCAGCCTGATCGGTAACCCTTGGAGCCTTTCCAGCGACGGCGCCAAATCGTCTGCGCTTTTCAGGTCCGTCACGGTGACACGGGCTCCGCAGTGCACTAGAAACAGTGTATCTCCCAGGCCACGGCCCAGAAGACCCAACCCCATTACCGTTATTCTCTTGCCTTCGAACAGGGAACGTGGATCCACGACAAATCCTGACTTCTAAAGACTGGACCGGCGGCTTGCCCGCGGCTCGGCGCAACCTTGCGGCGCCGGACAAAGATACCCGGCTGGACCCCGATTTTCAAGAGCCGAAGCTTCGTGAGATCCGACCACAAAAAGTTGATCCAGTCTGCGCGAGCTGCTATGTTGGAGAAGGATACAGGCAAATCCGATGCTGGAATGCCGGCAGAGGCCTTTTAAATATTCGTCTTTGCCTGAGTGGTGGAATGGGTAGACACAAGGGACTTAAAATCCCTTGGGGCTTGTCCCCGTGACGGTTCGAGTCCGTCCTCAGGCACCAACTCATTTCCTTGGCCATCGCAATGTGAAACTCCGGGAAAAAACACAGCAGCAAGATCAGGAGGTCAAGGGCTATGGACGAGTCCGGAGAGAACCTGACAAGATCCGCGGCAGCCTCAAGCGGCCCTCTGAAACTTCACAGGGAAAAAGACCAGATCTTTGTGACGGGATTCGGTCTGCGCATCCCGGTGAAGGACGAGGAAGAAGGGCGGCGAGTGATACATGAGTTGGAAGACATGGGCTACAGGATGTGTTACTGATCCTGCACGCAATATGGCATTAATTTATAGACCAGAAGGTTAGCGCTTTAATCCGCACTCCACATCAGGAAAGTGGCCAATCTTTCCGGAATTATTATTGACTTGTTTCGTCAAATGAGTTATGATCTATATTGAGGATATCAGCCTCCTCCTTTGGTTCCAGCCCGGCGAAGACTGGCGTAGGGGTCTCAACGGAACGCCGGGCTGGTGCAAAAGGAGCTTCCCGGATCAGTCCTCGAAAGTCTTTGTGTAGCCTCCCTCGCCGGAATCCTCTCTCCAGGTTCCGCTTCTTGGCCCTTGGCTTTCTCTCAGTTTTTCGTAGTGGTCCATTTCTTCCTGGCAACGGACGCAGAGGCGCGCGGCTGGAAAGAGGCGCAACCTCTGTTCCGGAATGTGTTCGCCGCATTCCTCGCACATGCCGTATTCGCCGAGCCTCACTCTTTCAAGAGCGTCTTCGATCTCTTTGAGTTGCCTGTGCTGGCGCATGGTAATCCTTGCGTCCAATTCCCTGGAAATCTCTTCAGTCGCCAAATCTATTTCGTCGCCCTTTTCAATGGCGTCTATGTTGCGGCCCACCTTGATGGATGCCATTTGTTCCAGCAAAATTTTCTTCGGGTCGAACGGTCCCCCGGTAGCTGACTTCCTGGGCTCCTGTGGCTGAACCGGCGACGGTTCGGGCTCCCGAATGGCGACGGCGATGGGCGCGGGAGGGGGGGGCGGAGCCGCGGTTTCCTTTACCACGGTTCGCGGTTTTGCCTTCTCGAGGTCTGCCACCCGGTAGAAGTTCTTGCCGTCTTCCACCTTTCTTTCGATCTGTCCCTTCTGGACTTTACCCCTCACACTGTTAGGGACTATGCCCAGTGCTTCGGCAATCTCTTCACGGCTCATCCACTCGGCTGTGTTCACATCGGTCATCACTGCGTCCCCGTAGGTCATCCTTAAAAACTATTTTGTGCGGCAGCTGATGCCCCGCTCGGGTTGTTGACTCCCTGTTAGGGTTTACGGGAAGGTATCCCGCGGTAGTATTAATTCACACTGTCTCAGACACGGTCGCTGTCGTACCCCTGAGACCTTTGACGTTCTTTATGAGAATCCGGTTCCATCAATTTACCGCGAGGCATGGTAAAATGAGGGGGCCCGGTGGACGCGGAAATATACAAATCTGCTTTTCACGAGTCAAGACTTTTTTCCGGGGGGACAAATAGCGGAAGGGTTCCCAATTAAAATAATCGGTTCTAGTGTAACCCGCTGCGCATTTGAGAAAAAAAGTGGATCAGGTGGAAAAAACAGTTGAAATAATGGTGGCGGCGTTCTAAGTGTCTCCTGGACAAAAATGTCCGGGGAGAAAGCATCATGGGATTCAAGAGCCTCGTTGGCGCATCTTTGTTGGTTCTTGCAATGGCGGCGATTGCGGCGGCCCAGTATGGTCAGGTTCCCGCGCATCCTCCTGGAGTACCGGCTGTTCCTCCCCCTCCGGTTCAGGGTGCATATCCTTA
>Ga0172375_10003724_pt1 | contig 22967 bp, 17 predicted proteins | sample LakKiv1m_FD_114537 | JGI IMG/M metagenome (GOLD analysis project Ga0172375, IMG submission 114537) | Freshwater microbial communities from Kabuno Bay, South-Kivu, Congo - kab_092012_11.1m | ecosystem: Environmental > Aquatic > Freshwater > Lake | place: Democratic Republic of the Congo... | reverse complement strand
GCAACAGCATCTGGTCCGGTTCATACGTACGAAACGTTGTCGTCTCCTTGTTCATTGTGGTAAACCTCCTCTGTGACAACGTCTAATCAGACGCCAATATTAGGTATTCCGACAGGCTCCTAGTGATCCGCCGGACTTTACCTGTATGTTGCCGGTTGTCTTCAGTACCATGCGGTTCTGACCGAACGAGACCCAGCAGTTGCTTACGAGAAGCGTGGCGGGTGTCCAGTTGGTAATGCCCACTATGTTGACCGCCCCCGCCAGCAACGTGTTGTCCAGCGTTGTCGACAGGAGCTGTGTGTCAGGCAACCATAGTGTTCCGGGCATGGGCATGGACTGCCACCGGTTCGTGACGTCTCCATAGAACCAGCACTGGGACGCCGGAGCCGCTGAAAACCGGGTGGCATGTGTTGCCGAGACTGACTGGTAACTGACGGCAATTCTTCCCCCGGCGCCGCCGCCGCTCAGAGCTGCCACGGTGGAATTCCCGCCGTCCACGCGGATAAGGCCAGTGGCCGCTCCGCCGAACGTGTTGCAGGTTATATATACTGAACCGCCGGCTCCGCCTGCGCTGAGGTTGTCGGTTGCGGTGGGTCCTCCCCGGGAACTGATCGTTCCGTCGACTGTGACAGTGCCGCTTGCCTGGATCCGTACTGCGCCGCCGCCCCGGCCTGACCCCGCCTGTCGCCCGGCATCGTTGTAGGATCCGCCGCCCGAGCCGGGCCAGAGGGGGGCACTCGCCGAACCGCACGGATCCTTAGCCCACACGTTACCATCCGCACCCTTGCCGCCGCGACCGCCGTGGCTGGCTCCCGGCCAGTAGTATGCGCCGCCGTTGCCGGGACACCCGGGGCCGTACCACGGGTAGTACCCTTTGTAGTCAACGTCGATCTGCCCACCCGCGTTGATCGTGAAGTTGCTGCAGGCAATATAGACCCGGTTTGACATCTGCGTGGTCTTGAAGGCCAGAGGGAGGGTCACCTTGCCGCCATTCTGGATCGTCATGTTCGTGGCGTAGATAACCGTTGTCCAGTTTGTTACGGTCAGGGTGTTTGTGCCCAAGGTCAGCGATGCAAGGGAAGGGGAACTGCTGCGGAGGATCACTGCCTGGCCGCTGTCCGTGATCTTGACGTCGTCGCCGTTCGCCGGCAACCCGCCGGTCCAGTTGGCGGGGTTGGACCATTCACCACTGGTTCCGCCGTTCCATGTCCTGGTAGCCGCTGGCATGCCGGCTGGCGACATGAGCCACAACACAACCACCCCGCAACGTATGCAGCGGTTTAGCCTCATGCTGATTCCACCAACTGACGGGGGTCCAGAGCTCCGCCGGTTTGTCAGCTATTCTAACACCATCGAGCCCTGCCGGTGAAGCCGTATTTGCCCTTAAAAGGGGGCAGAATTCGGGTGTAACGCGATTCGAGTAAGGCTATGCTTATGCAATTTCTGTGACCGGTTCTGCCCGCAGGGAGGGCTTGGACAATGCCGAGAGACCACGCTTTGTGCAGGTTGGCGATACTGGTTGCTTTGTCGTCTTTGCTGGGGGTGGGATGTAGGGAGCAGAAGCCACCGACTCCACTGGTGCCTGGCAAGGCTGTTGAAGGCGAAGTCGGCTCCGGCAAAGCTGTCGTAAATGTGGACAATGGGACGGGCGAGGAGTTCCAGATCGTAGTGGACGGCGTCGAACGGGGTTTGCTCAAACCATTTGAAACAGTGGCCTTCCCCGTGAAGGCCGCCAAACACAAGTTCGTATTGCGCAAAGGTCCCGCGGAAGTCGATTCGATTGAAACACTAGTGCCGGCCGGGCAGGTGACCGTAATCAATCCGCGCGGGGCATGCGCATACAGCAAAATCACGGCAACCTACACCACGTCGGTCTTCCCGGGCGCCGGACGTGCGCCCTATTCGGAGACCGTCAGTGGACAGCGTGCAGTACAGGTTGACTATGGCCTGCTGGATGCGTTCCCGAGTTCCATACAGGTACAACAGCGCAGATCCTTCTTTCCGCCCGGGGTGCAAACCAGCACAAAGACCAAACTCATCAGGGTTCCACCCGACGAGATGTCTGCGGCAGAAGCTGTTACTGTGTTGATAGGCAATCCTAACGTGTACAACTCGGAGGGTTCCACCGAGTTGTCGGTAACAAGTTACCGCGCCCTGAAGGCAATCCAGCAGGCCGGGGAAGGGGACGGATTGATGGACGTCCTTCTTCAGGTTGTTTCAAAGACAACTGCGGGAGGATATGAACAGGGACAGTTCCTGGAGGAAGTGTTCAAGGCGCTGAAGCCGTATGAGGCACAGATACCCACGGCTGTTGTGCTCGGGTGGTTGGCTTCCGCTGCGTCAAGCCCCGGCGATTTTGACGCAGTGAAGAACAGGTACGCGGTGAATGTCCTTGTTGCCCGCAATGACACGACAAATCTCCTGGCCGCTTTCCCGAAACTCGCCGAAGGGAGCCGGGTGGCGGTCATGGAGGCGTCGCGCAGTGCCGCCTCCTATGAGCTGCAGGGGCAACTTGTTAGCCTTGCCCTGCAGAACGGGTCTCCTGCTACGGATGGCGCAGTGCGGAACATAGTTAACGACGAGGGCTTCCTGATGACCCATTCGCTGGCGGCCACTCTGGACGCGTATATCAAGGGACTGCCCGCGGGCAACTCAAACCAGAAATCGCACAAGACCAGCATGGAACAGATGCTGGCCATCGCCCTTGGCCGTGCGATGCCGGCTGTTGACAGCACATGGGCCTGCGAAACACTTGCGGTGCTGGCCCAGCATGAAGAGGACGGCGTTGCATACGCGGCGCTGCGGGCGCTGACTTTCAGGGATGGCGGCGGCCGTTTCATTGCCGGTGTCTTCCCGACGTTGAAGGAGGAACGACGCAAATATGCCTTGTCCATGCAGATGACGGCGTGCAATTCGGCGCAGCAGACTGTACCAGGTGCCATGGACCTTTTCATCGCCGGATTGAAAGACAACGATGACGGAATTCGTTCTGCTGCTTTCGAGAACGCTGCAAATCTTCATAACTACTGGAAAGACCGGGGCGCGATGAAGTTCCTCCGGGATGCGGCTGCCAGGGAGAAAGTCGAAGCCGTGAGAAAGTCGATGGAGCAGAGGATTTCGTACATGCAGCCTCTGGACGGTCAGCAGCCGGTTCGTTCCCCCGCCCAGGCGGCGCAGCAGGTGGCCGACAAAGATCCCGCAGCAGCGGGCTGGCCTGTGCTGGCAGTCTCGGGAGTCGGCGAAAGCAAGGGCGGCAAATCGTTCTGCTTCATCAACAAGAAGATGGTGTTTGAAGGTGATGCCGTGGAAGGCGTGAATGTGACGACTATTGAACGTACCGGCGTAACGGTTACCTGTCAGGGCAAGACGCGTGTTCTTCCTGTCGGTCGATGAGTTAGGAAAGGACCCTGACCAATCATGAGTGACATAGAGAAACTGCGCAAATTCTCGTTCGGTTGCATGGGAGTATTCATTCTGATGTGGCTGGTCCCGTTCATCTGGATGAATATCGGCGACAAGATGGCCGAGTACGAGGCATCGAAGCCGCCGAAACCGGGTACGGTGGCGGAGGTGGACTATCTGCGGCGCAAGGGGGATGCCGACAAGGCGCTGACACAGTGCCTGCAATACATGTCCAAAGAACAGGATCCGGCCGTGAAGGAAGAGTTCAGGAAGGCGCTGAGCCAGTGCCTGGCGGACCTGTACAACAAGCTCAAGCAGGAACGGGGCAAGGAACAGGTGGACGCCATCTATCGGGAGCTTGCCGCCAGGAGTCCGGAGCCGGATAAGAGGCTCATGGACCAGTGGGTGAACGACAGGCTTGACCATGTCCAGAAGGACACCTGGGACCGGAAATGGACGGCCGCGGAGGAATCGCTCGAGGCCGTGCGCAAGGAACTTGGCGATGAAGTCAACGAAACGCTGGCCCGGCGATACGCGGACTACGTTAACCGTCGTTGCCAGGTTGCGATGGACAACAAGAACATTGACGAGGCCGAACAGTACATGAACACAGTACTCCAGCTGCCTGGCTACGGGAAGTCCGGACCGGTACTGGAGCAGAAACGGCGCTATCTTGAGAATCGTCTTGGGCGACTGAGTTTTCGCAACAACGAGGCGGAATACGACGCCTTGTTCGACAGGCTGGTGGAAACCACACGCCAGGCGGGTCTACCTGTCAGGGCAAGCGTGTACCAGGACTACATCCTGGACCGTGCAGAGCGGTGCCTCAGGAAAGATGATACGCAGTGGCCGTCCGCATTCTTCGCAGAACAGCTCGGAGTGTCGAAGGACAGCGAGCGGGATGGTGTCAAACGCCTGTACCAGGCCTACCAGGAGAAGCGATGGCGAGCCGCGGCCGAAAAGGGCGATTACACCCGGGCGCAGGGTGTACTCGCGGGCTTTGCAAGGGAGCCTGAGCTGCTGGACCCGGTATGGTGTTCCGAGCAGTATGCGGCCTGCCTGTTGATGGTCTGGCAACGTGAACACAACGCAAAACGCATTACCGAAGCGCGGCAGTGTCTTGAACAGGTTCTCGATAAGTACGCTGACGGCGCGAGGGAGTATGACCTCATACAGGCCCTGAAACAGGAATGGTCAGCTGTTGAACTCCTGGCACGCGTGGATCCGCTGTTGAGCCGGGACCGTCACGTTGCGGCCCGAATCGTGCTTGAGGCAGCCAAGACAGGAGGCCGAAGCACCCAGGAGACAGCCATCCTCGATGCGAAGATCAATGAAAGTCTTCTTTCGTGTGCCAGGGCCCGGGCAGCCGTCGCAGTGAAAACGGGGGATCGTGAACTCCTTGGCAAGGTGAGAGCAGATTACCGTGAGCTGTTGGACAGGCGCACATTCATCAGAGAAGAGGCGAGATGGCAATCGGCCGCCGAGGAGTTGATGAGCCTGTTGATCCAGTCGGCCGAGACCATGGCGGCGAAGAAGGACTTTGCCGGTGCCACGCACGAGCTGGACGAGGCCCTGGACGATACGGCGCTGAGGATATGGAAACTGGAAACGGAGAAGCCGGGCGCGGATCCATGGAAAAACGTTCCTGAGGCTGTGGTCCTGGCGATCAATCAGAAAGTGCCGGCCGAAGAACCGCGCCGTCGTCTGGACATGCTGACGGAAATGGCGCGCAAAGGTGAATACAAGATACCCCAGGCAGTCCGTATCGAAGACGTTCGTTCACGAATCGGCGAGGCCCATGCCGTGGATATGGCAGAAGGCGCTCTGCAGGAACTGGCGAAAGGCGTGTGCAGGGACGAAACCCTGGCGATGCTTCGCGCGATCTTCCGGAATTATCCGGCCAGTGAGATGGTGGCAAAAGCCCGCGGGGAGCTGCAGGAGTTCATACGAACAACCGGTCGTGAACAGCAGCGGCGAAATGAAATACGTGGTGCCGGCTTTTCCCTGCTGAGTGACGTACTTGGCTTCTACGTAGCCGAAGTCGGGATCAGGAACGCTGCCGATCCGTTTACCGTCGAGCTGAAGCAGGTATTGCAGGCCGCGGCTGATTCGTGCAGGAAGACGTCGCCGCGGACGGAGGTCTTCTTTCTGAGTCTGCTGGCCGACGCGATGCCGCCCGGTGACAAGGATCGCCAGCGCGCGCACAAACGGGCGATGGACGTCGGCCTGAAGCTGATGGACCAGCTTTCCGGGGCAGGGTTGGAGGAACCTGACACGGTGCTGCCATCCATGTTGCCAGGGTGTTCCGTCTTTGGCGTTGAGAACAGGACATCATACCATCTGATGGTGTTCGCCAAGGGACCGGAACAGTTCTTTGTCCGGCTCAATCCGTACAGGCGGGGATGTGCCGTGCTGAAAGACGGTACATACGATGTGGCGGTGATCGTTGCAGACGAGGAAGTGAGGCCATATCGCGGGCAACAGAAGCTCGTCGGCGAGTACCAGTTGAGTTCGTACGTGGTCCAGACGTCATACGGCAACCAGGGTGCAAATGCTTTTGACTACAGCTCGGCCACGGGTGACTTTGCCCTGTTGAGGACACCGCCCGGGATGGACGCTGTCGAGGTGCATCCAGCCACCGGGCTTGTGTTGCCTGCTGGACTGAAAGCGGGTCTCCCGCAGCATTGAGCCGCGGAGGGAAGAGATCAGCCGCGTTGCTTCCCCGAACGTAGCACGTCGCCGGGATGCCTGGGAAACCCCGTTACGCCGCGACTGCAGTCGAACTGGTAGATTCGGCCCCGTGGACGTTCCCGGAACCGGAACACCTTCAGGTCGGCCGATCCAAGCGCCTCTTCTGCGCCGGGGCGGCGGCATGCCGCCACGGCAGTTTCCCGCATCTGAGCCGTGACAGTCGGCCTGCGCCTGGCCAGGTTTGTCAGTTCAAACGGATCTGACCTGACGTTGAAGAGTTGTTCCCGGTTGCCATTCGCCATGAAAATGTATTTCCACTGCGGCGTACGAAGCATCATCTTGAACAGAGGAGTGCCGGGTTCGCCATACCATCCGATCAGTCGGGATCGTGGGGCGACCCGCCCCTCCAGTGCCCCAAGCACGTCCACGCCTTCCCTCAGATCGGGTTTGCCTGCGGCCGTCGTGGCGATGCCGAAGAGATCCGTAAGGCAGACCAGGTCGTCACGGCGCCTGTTCAACGGCAGGCTGGCAGGCCAGCTCACGAGGAATGGAATCCGCGCACAAGCATCGAAAAAACTCTCCTTCTGCCAGGCATGGTGATCGCCCATGTGATCACCATGATCGGAGAAGAAACAGATCAGCGTGTTGTCTGCATCACGCCGTTTCTCAACGGCATCAAGGATCCTGCCCAGGCAATCGTCAATGTACGAGATCTCGCCGAAGTAGCGGGCCTTGAGCGCCCGTGCATGTGATTTGGAGATATCATCTGCCCAGATTATCCGGTTCATCCACGGGATCTGTTCGTCCATGTGGTCCGTCGCGAGATCGCCGCAGACAGGGTCAGGCATGCGGTCAGGATCGTACATCCGGTTGAAAGGGATCGGAGGGGCGAAAGGAGGATGAGGTCCGACGAAAGACACGAAACCGAACCAGGGTTTCGAATTCCTGACATTGATCTGTTCAACGGCCCTGTCTGCGGCCCAGCTTTCAACCGTAAGTTCAGGGGGAAGAGGGCTCACCTGGGGCATGTAATACATCTCGGTCCGCTCGCCCATGAGCGCTTCGATGTAGTCGAACTGCCGGTGCTGCCTGGCAATCCAGGAGGCAAACGCGTCGCCGCGACGTTGTTCCGGAGAACCGTACATCTCCTCGCTGTGAAGCTGAACCCGGAAGCCTACATCTTCATTCCACGGTTGGGTGTGGAACTTTCCTATGCCGAAGGTGCGGTAACCGAGCCTGTCCATGGTGCGGGCGAGGTAGGGCCCGCAGCGGCCTTCTATAGTCTGTGCCTGGCCGGCTGCCGGTCCCATGCGGCCGTTTGTGAAGATGCGAATGGATGGCGGTTCGCAGCCGGTGCGGACCGTGCAACGGGCCGGTACACAGACGGGGCAGGTCGAATAGGCATGGGTGAAAGTGATGCCGCGCCGGACCAGGCGATCAAGATTTGGGGTGTATATGTGACGGTTTCCGAGTGCAGCTATCGTGTCAAAGCGCTGCTGGTCGGTCATCACGAAGAGGATGTTCGGGCGTTTCATGCAACAAATATGCACACGTGTGGAAGATTAGTCCATAGCCTTCACCTGTCAATCGGGCAGGGGGCGCGGACGCCGCCACACTCACTTGTTCTGCGACGGCAATTTCCTCTCCGTCGTGGTTGATCTGCAGGTTGGAAAGCATACAATACCAAACATGGCGAGGATTCTTGTTATTGACGATGAGTCGAGCATTCTCAACATGCTCAAGGTACTTTTGAGCGTTGAAGGTTACCAGGTCACTGCATACCAGGAAGCGACCAAGGCCCTCGAGGTCGTCTGCCAGGAAGAGTTTGACCTCGTCATCACCGACCTGCGAATGGCCCCCATAAGCGGGATGGATGTCCTAAAGTATGTCCGTGAGCAACGCCCGGCGCTTCCTGTAATAATCATGACGGCATACGGGAAGGTTGAGACGGCGATAGAGTCTTTCCAGATTGGTGCGTTCGAGTACCTCAAGAAACCATTCAAGGCAGCGGATCTCCTCTCAACGGTGCGCAAGGCGCTGGAGATGAACGCTTCGCAGCAGAATGGCTGACGCCATCCGCATGTAAGGGACCGGAGATCCACCTTCCAGTTGCTCTGTGTCTGGACCCCTTGACGACTTCCTTGCCGCTGGAGGTCAGCCCTCCACCTGTTGGACATGGACGTCGGTCTGCAGGGCGGATCTGCTATTCTACTGGTTCAATGTCACCTGGCGGTCGTCAATCAACCCGTGTTCGTGGCACAGGCCCAGGAAGTGGATGATTCGGCGGTAGAAGTAGCCGTTCCAGTCCGTGCGGGAGAGAACAAACGGCAGCGCCGTCTTTGCGAGTTCAATCCATTTCAGATCCATGGACATGTCGTAAGCGGCATATAGAGAGTACATGTCCATGAAACGCCCGTGGCCCGTGAACTGGATGTGCCCCTTCTGAAGGATGTACTCCTCGAGTATTCCGAGCGTGAACTTGCGCAGTGCGTCATCCTTCGTCGCCAGCCAGAGTTTGTGCAGTCCCTCAAAGCCGGCGTATTCTCCATAACCCGACAGGTGGTAGCCGGTTCCGGGTGGTTCGTTGTTAGCCAGTTCGCCCCACTTCGCGATCTTCTCCCTGTAGAAATCGACCAGCTTGTATGCGGCGTCCAGGTAGCGCTTGTCTCCTGTTGCCCGGTAACCTGCGGTCAGCGCAATAATCGGCCAGCCGATTTCACGGCCATCCTGCTTAACGATGTGAGGCTTGCCTTCCATCCAGCGAAGGATCCAGTCACAGATCCCGACTGCGGCTCTGAACGCTTCCCTGTCGCCGGACACGTAGGCGTATTCAAACATACCTTCGGTCCAGATATGCGAAGTGACACAAACGGCGTCCTGGTGGTAACCGGTGTGGTACGGTGTGCCGCCCATGCGGAGCGGATCAGGATCCCAGCACACTACGTCCACGGTGCTGTTGTGGAGCATCTGGGATACGAGTTTGCAGTAGTTGAGGTAACTGCCGCTGCGGAAATACTCCATCGCGTACTCGTGCCCCTGGTCTTCCTCGTTGTTGGTCATGATCTTTTCGCCGTAGTCCATGATCCCGGCCAGGGCCAACGGGTCGCCGTGCAGGTTGAGCGATGCTATCTTGGCCTCTATCCGCGGGTAGAGGTCGGGCTTGTAGGGCAGCAACCGGTCGGCCTCGACCTGCCCTGTCCGGCGCACATATTCCGGGTCCAGGGCTATCGTCACCGGGTCATGCGGGCTCAGGTGCAACGCGGCACTTGTGAAGCACTCGCGGCGCACGGCTTCATTGTCTATTTCCTCGTCCGAAAGGCTCCTGCCGAAGAAGCTGAGTGCAAGATGATGAGTTTTCGTCATGCCCCTGCACAGGCGCCAGTTCCCCGCCCCTGCGGGCCAGATATCAAACCGGAGGTTGTTTTCATCCGACCGGATGGCTTTGGGATGTTGAGGGCACATTCGCAGGAATGAAACCACGGCCGTTCGAGCGGAATCACGGATGCCGAGAAACGGGTACACCACGGAATAGCCGCCGCCCAGCATCACCCGCGGCGCATCCGGCTTCAGGAAGTGCGGGAACGAGCCAAAATCCTCCAGGAACGCCGACTCGTCCTCTATCACGCACTTGCCGGCGGTTCCAAAGATGCCGGTTGCGCCGGGCGCCAGGTTCGGCGGCGTCTGCCCTTCGGTCGGGACAAGGATCGTCACGTTCTGCCGTAATACGGCCAGCCGGGAGAAGTTGTCCACGCCGTGATTCTTCTGGCGCAGGATCTTTTCCGTCGCGCGTTCCATCGCGGTTTCGAAATCGATCCGGTACTCCCGCAGGAAGACGCCCTTCTCCGGTTGTTCGCGGTTGATGACCGAATGCTCGATCTTGATGTAGGGATTGCCGGCGAAGAAGTTCAGCTTCACGCGGAACTCGGTGAGGCGTGTTCCGTCACCGGCGAACAGCCCGCCATCCCAGCGGATGACTGTCCGGTTGGGCGTGTTGTCTTCGACAGAAAGCCGCGGGGCAGGGTCCAGGCTTGCCCGGAACACTTTTCCTGCCGGGGAGACGGCCACGATATCGCAGCGTGTGCCGGGCCGGATGATCTCAACGCCGTCGGCCGACAGCGAATGGAAGAGACTGAACGGCTTCTGGTGGAACACTACGCGGAGAGGGCCGTTGCCAAGGGTGATCTCGCCGGGTTTCTCCTGGACCGTGACCGGACTGGACGGGGCAGGTGTCTTTGCTCCCTCGCCTACTGCCAGCTGCCATTGCGCGGTCTCGTTCGGCTTGAACGTGCCGCTGAAATCAAGAAGCGCCCATCGGATCGACTTGTCCGGCCACACAGCCATCGGCTGGACAGAGACGGGTACGCCATTGCCGGTGGCGTCGAGCAGTGCGATGTCGGCGGGCAGCTTCGCCATGCTTTCCGGAACGGGAACGCCGTATGTAAACGGGACGTTCGGAAGATCCCGATGGTAAACGTTGCGTAGCGTCATCTTTGCGCGCATGGAAAACGTCCTTTCTTGTGGAAAGGCACTATCAAAGGGGTGGCAGGTGGCAGTGTCAAAGTGAAAACCGTTCCCGCCGGCGGAGTAAGGCTACTGACGCGGGCGAGGGGTGCCTGGCACAGAGCGGCTCAGTAAGCTTCGCCCTCCAGTTCCCACTGCAATCGCCAGCCACCAATGACTGGTGAGGCCGTGCCTATGCTCTGGACATTCGCCAGGGTGCTGCCTATGGTATTGCCTCCAAGTAGAAGTATTTCCGCCCTGTAGCTAATTCCATCGGTTAGAACAACACCAACCGTTCTGTAGCGGGGAACTGTTCTGTCTGCCCGGTGAAGGGAAGGGGTCAGCATGAAAAGGTCGTTTCAGGGTCTTTTGGCTTTCCTGTCGGGGTTGTCGCCTGTGCGGTTTGTGACACTCGGCTACCTTGCGTATGCGATCGCGGGATGGTTGCTGCTTTGCCTGCCACCAGCGCACAGGGAAGTTCATGTGCCATGGCTGGACAACCTGTTCACTTCGGTATCCGCTCTCTCCACTACCGGTCTGACTACGACCAGCGTGAGCAGCGGTTACAGTCTCTTTGGACAGATAGTGATTCTGCTGCTGATCCAGATAGGCGGGGTAGGATACATGACCGTTGGCTCGTTCATCATGCTGTCCCGTACAGGCGTGCTGTCGGAAAGGCGGAAGGACGTGGCCAGGGTCGTTTTCAGCATTCCAGCCGACCTCCGCATTGACCACCTGTTGAGGAGTGTTGTCGTGTTTACAGTGGTGATCGAGGCTTTTGGTATTGCCGGATTATACTTCGCTTTTCGATGTGCGGGTGCCGGCAATCCATTGTGGAATGCTGTATTTCACGCCGTGTCGGCATTCTGCACGGCAGGTTTCAGCCTGTATGACAACAGCCTTGAAAGCTACCGCTCTGATTTCTGGATAAATGCGATTTTGGCCGTTCTCAGCTACCTGGGCGCCATCGGGTTCATAGTGTGCCTGGACGTGTGGCGACGTATCACCTGTCGAACGGCGCGGATTACCTTGACGAGCAAGATCATCCTCTTTTCAACATTCTGGATCACGGTTGTCAGTCTGTTCTTGTTCTTCATCGGCGAACCGTCCATCCGTGGTCTCGATGCGGGCGACCGCCTGGTGGCAGCTTTCTTTCAGGTGATGGCAGCGATGACCACCGTGGGCTTCAATTCCGTCCCCATTTCACAACTCTCCCAGGCATCGCTCTTTATTCTCGCAGTGCTGATGATCATCGGGGCCTCGCCCTCCGGGACGGGGGGAGGGCTGAAGACAACGACAATCACGGCACTCCTTGGGGTCATGAGAAGTGCCTTGCGGGGTACGGACCGCGTCTATTTCTGGGGAAAGGAAGTGCCGCTGCAACGGGTCTGGCTGGCCATGGCGAGCGTAGGTTTCTATTTTGTCGCGCTGACCTGTGGGTGCTATCTGCTCTCGGTGACGGAAAGCACCAGTTTTGAATCCCTCATGTTCGAAACGGCCTCAGCGCTCGGTACGGTGGGGCTCAGCACAGGAATAACATCTCAGCTGACGCAACTGGGCAAAGCGATTGTCATTACCCTGATGTTCATCGGTCGGGTGGGACCCCTTGCTTTCGGTATTTCCCTCTTCTGTGCAGGTGATGCTCCTGCCACAGCTGGAAAAGAAGACCTGGCAATATGACAGGAACATGCAGGGCTGGCATTCAGCGGACGAACATGGTGTTCACGGTTGGCGTGACTTGCCGGCAACAAGGAGTGTAGCCGGCAGAATGATGCAACTGAAGAAGATGCCCGCTGCAAGGAGACTGAGCCAGAGTGACCGGCTGCTGCGGGCCTTGGCCCTGAGTGAAGTGTCGTCCTTGATCGGAAGTGCGTAGACGTAGCCGTTGTAACTGCCGTGGATCAGCGCAGCGCCGGAACCCCATGCAAGTGCCACGGGTGACCCCCACAATGTCTCGCCCTTTGTGATCTTGTCCCAGACCGGTTCGCCTGTGAAGTAGCTTGTCACCACCCGTCCGCTGTCTGCTTCCAGCACATAGAGGTGGTTGTCCAGCGTCGCAACGGCAACATGCGAGCGGCCTCCCATGGTGAAGAAGCTCGGAGCGGAATATACCTCGCCCGCGAGCGCCCGGCGCCAGACGAGCGATCCATCGTCTGCCTGCAACGCGTAGACGCTGTAGTCATGCGAACCGACAAATACCACGGGCATGCCCCGCACGGTTCCGATGCAGGCGTTGTTGTCTACCCAGTTGCCGGTCATCCGCCGCCACAGCTTTTTACCTGTCCTTGCGTCGACCGAAATCAGGTCGCCGAACTTGGATCCCAGGAACAGCATTGGCTTGTCATTGCCTGCAAGGATGGCCGGCGAGCCGAGTACCTCGTGTGGCATCTGGTAGTTCCACAGGAACTCGGCCCCGTCTCTGGACACAGCAAATGCCTGCAGCAGCCCCTTTTGCGCTGCCGTGAATATGACGAAACGGTTGTCGATAACAGCGCCAACCGGTGCCCCCACCGGTCCCGCCGACGTCTTCCGGGACCACAGTTGCCGTCCGGTGCCGGCGTCGAGCGCGAACAACGTGGCGGCCTGCTCATAGGTCGGGAGTGCCTTGTCGTAGACAAAGGCCGTTACGTACATAACACCTTCGTGAAACAGGGGCGACATGATCCTGGCAGGCGCCTGCGTGCGGGTGGGCGGCACCAGTTCCTTCGTCCACAACCGCTCTCCGCTGCCGGCAATGTGCGCATAGACGAATCTGTCCGAAGCGCCCCAGAAAACCACGGGGACACCTTCCACTTCGCCGACGACGGGAGCGTCCAGGATGGCGCCGTTGGCAATCTTTGTCCACCTGACTTCCTTTGCGGCGAGGTCGAGCGCGTAGAGGATGTGGTCACACCCTCCCGCGAACGCGATCGGTGTTCCGTCAATCACGGCTACGGCAGGGGATGCCCACGGTGTGATGCCACGTTCGTAGCGCCTGTTGCCCTTTCCTCGAAAATGCCATTCCCTGATACCGCCACCGCCGGGCCAGTCGATCGATGCTTCGCCGCCCGCCGTCCCGCGCTGTTGCGGCCAGGCTGGAGAAGCGGCAAGAAGGGGAGCCGACAGGATGAGGAGGAGAAGACTCAGAACGGCAGAGCGGCCCGCCTGCATCGCTACGCGAAGCGTTGCGGGCAGGGAGCTCTGCCCTCCATTGCGAGAATCACGGTCTTCTCTCTTCTGCATTCAATATTCCTTGTTCGACCCGCCTGCAACGCTGTTGCGTAGCGCTGCGGGCAGGTATTCTGCGGTTCTCGGTGGAACCGACATTCCCCCGAAGACAACTCCACAGACAGCTATTTCTCAGCCTTCCATTCATCCTTCATGCGTATGGCGCTCTCCGGGCATACATCAACGCACTTGAGGCACATGTGGCATTCGCGGGCATCAATCCCGCCAAGATGGACGGCGTCAACACCGCACACATCGTCGCACTTTCCGCAGCGTGTGCAGCGCGCGAAATCCGTCTCCAGGGTCCGCGCACTGTGGCAGCCGGCCCATGCAATAGCCTCGCGCCACGGGCAGAGGTAGCGGCACCACACGTGCGGAACGGCCATGGCGCCAAGGACCACCATGACGGTCGAGAGGACGGAAGCAGGATCATAGACCTTGGCGAAAGAAAAATGTACGGGAGACGTGACGCGCCAGCCGGCAACGGCCGCAAACAGTATCACAAGGAAGGATACCACGCGCAACCTTCGCAGGGGCCGGTCCCAGGCATCCATCCGCCAGTTGAGGATAAAGAGCAGTATCACGAGTATTTCCGACCAGTAGATTGTGGCATCCTCGATGAAGAAGATCCTGGTGGCCGAGAGGTAGGCCATCCACGCGAGGAAGGCCAGTGCGATGGCCAGGGTCAATGCCAGCATGCCGGCTGAGAAAGGATAGCCGGCCCTGCGGCGTGCAGCGTGCCACTTCCGGAACGGCATGCCGATGAATTCCTGCAGCGCGCCGGTGGGACAGATCCAGCCGCAGAAAGTCGGCCCGAAGATCATCGATGTGACCATCACAGTGAGCGGTACCGAACAGAAGTACAGCGCGATGATGTTTTCGCGGCCGATTTCCATTATCCCGCGGTAGAAGTTGCGGATCATGCCGAACACGCCTAGGCAGGTGTAGACCACGAAGATGAAGATCGCGATGCCGAACAACTGGTTCAGGTGCCGGTATGCCTGCCTGCGCCGCGCGGGTACGATTACGGGGATGACGGCGAGAAGGCCGAGCGCCAGCAGGGTAAGCAACTCAACATAGCTGCCTTCCATGCCGGACAACGCCTGGTCCACCAGCTTTATGTTGGCGCTGGCGGATTCAAGCCAGGAGGAGAGGCGGTCCGCCAGTGATGTGATGGAACCAGTCATGTTTGTTTTGGGCAGAACCGCAGAATATCGAACCAGGAATTCAGAATCTCGAAGTTCAGAAATCTGCGATCCGGCTGAACTTCATGATTCTGCGGTTCGTTGTTCTGCTGTTCTGCGGTTCTCCGTATGAAACCGAATAGCCGCATGCGGCTCACCTTAGTTTGCCAGTCTCCATCTGAATGCAGTTCCCGCCCACAAGCCGGGCTTCCTCGTCGTGATGCGTCACGTGCAGAGTTGGTATCCCCGTTCTTGCCTGGATGCGGCGCAGTGTTTCCGCCAATTCGCGCCGGGCCGGAGCGTCGAGCATGCTCAGGGGTTCATCGAGCAGTAGGACGGCCGGTTCTGTTGCCAGTGTGCGCGCCAGCGCCACGCGCCGGCTTTCCCCGCCGGACAACGTATTCGGCATGCGGGCAAGCAGGTCGCCTACGCCGATGGACCGGGCCACGGCCTCAACCCTGGCACTGAGTGTGTCGGCGGCCAGTCCCCGGCACGCCGGACCGAACGCGATATTCTGCCGCACGGACAGATGCGGGAACAGGGAAGGGAACTGCGGCACGTAGCCGATGTGCCTTTCCTCGGGCGCGAGCCGTGTGACGATCCTGTCGCCCAGGAGAATTGTGCCGGATTCCGGCAGCATGAATCCCGCTATCGTCTTGAGCAGGGTGGTCTTCCCGCATCCGCTGGGCCCCATCAGGACAACATAGTCGCCATGTTCCAGCCCGAGGGACAGCGGGCCCAGCGTGAAAGCACCCAGCGTGACGCGCAGATCCGCTATGAAGAGTGCCGGGTTCAACGGTGTCTCCCGGACAGGTTGTTGGCGTCCGGCAGGAGCCGGGTGCTCAACTGGAGCAGGAAGAACATTGCCAGCGAGAAGAGGAGGAGAAGGGAGACCAGTGGGGCAGTCTCCGCCATGCCTACACTGTTGAAACGGTTGAAAGCCGCAATCGGCGCCGTTTCCGGGGTGGGTGCCACGAATACCACGGCCCCGAACTCACCGGCCGCCCGTGCCCACGCCAGGACGACGCCAACAAACACTCCGCGCGCAGCCAGGGGGAACGAAATCCTGCGGAAAACGTTCCATGGTGAGGCGCCGAGTGAGCGAGCAATGAGTTCGAGGTCTTCGGGAACGGCTTCGAACGCCACAACCGCGCTGCGCAGCAGGAATGGCATGGCCACAAAGACCTGGGCAAGGCAGATGCCAAGCATGGTTCCATCAATCGGAATGCCAAGCGTTTCCGCGAACCAGCCGCCGATGACCTGGCGCCTGCCCAGGACATGCAGGATCGCGATCCCGGCAACCGACTGCGGAATGACGATGGGCAGGTCCGCTAGTGAAAGCAGGAACGATCGGCCCGGGAACTGCAACCGTGCCAGGGCATATGCCAGCGGCACGCAGAACACGAACAGGACTGCAGTAGAGACAGTTGACGAGACAGCAGTCACCCCTATGGCAGCCCGTATGCGAGGGTCACGGAACATCAGTTCCAGGCTGTGCAGGTCCTCGCCGAGCATGGACAGGATCACAGGAAGGAGCACAAGGAACACCAGCGAAAGCCCGACGCCCAGAAACACCAAAGCCAGGACTGAAGGCACACCCCCGCGCGCGCCGTGCAGCGCCGTGATCACGAAGAACAAAACCAGGATTGCGGCCCAGGCGTACGGCTGGCAGAAGGTGAGGCTGACCACCGCAGCCCAGAAGTAACTCATCAGGCGCAGACTGCGTGCGCAGGCAGTCATGGCAAGGAGGAACAGGATGAAAAGCGGTTCCGCATTGTCGAGCTTGAGGATGAATATGGCGTAGAGAGCGAAGAAACTGGCGACGAAGACGATCCAGTGCCGACGCGGAAGGTACAGGTTCACCTTTATGCCGACGTAGAGGGTCAGAAGACTGGTAAGGAGTATTGCCCCGCTGGTCAACGTGTCCGGCGCGATGCGTTGTCCGATGAACGTGTGTGCGCCAACCATGACAATAATGCCGACGGGGATCAGTACGCCGGAGTCCTTTCTCCATGAGTAGACTGAGGTGGCGATTACCCCGCCCAGCATCAGCAGATTGAACAGTCCTGCAGGATCAAGGCGGTTGGCAATCGCCATGACGGCGTAGAGAAGGCAGTATGAGACTGCAATCCCGAGGACTACCAGTTGTCCGCGCATACGCGTCACTTTGCCAGTTCCCCTGCGTATTGTGCCCGGTCGAAATGTTCTTCCCACACCGGCTTTGGCCCGTAGAAACGGGGAGGTCGAAGCGGCTTCAGCCCATGAGGAGACAGCGGGTCCTCCGGCTGATTGAGGAACCCATCGACAAAGCGCAGTGCCGCCTCGGAATTGGCGCCGCGCGGTATGGACAGGGTCCAGACAACGTACTCGCCCCGGACAGTTACTCGCCGCCGGGTACCCGCAGTTAGTGCCTCAAACGTCACCTCGGCGTTCGAGTAATCGTCAAGCGGTGAGCCCAGGTTCACGCGTGGATCCAGCGGAATATGTCGCAGTTCATTGGCCCAGGCGGTGGAACGGTAGATGAAGGCGTAGTCTATCTCGCCGGATTTCAGGAGCGGCGCAAGGCGCGAAACATCATCGACGACCATCTTGCACTGTGAAAGGAAGTTGGAGAGAAGGCCCGGTACAGGTTTCGTCTGTTCCGTGAGTTTGAGGACAAGCATTGTGCGGTACCCGATCGGCGCCTGGTTTTCGTCAACCCGCGCGAGACGCACGTCCGGCTTGAAAAGCGCCTCGGGCCAGTTGATCTCGGCATCGGGAATCCACGGCGCCCGCGCACCGACGCCAAGCACGATCTCGTCAGTCGCGAAATCAAGGCGCCAGTCACAGAAATCACGACAGAGTCCACCCACCAGTGGGGCATCTGCCAGCATCAGCAGGTCGCATTGACGGCCTAGTTCCGTGAGCTTCCGGCATGCAGCCTGGCTTCCGCTGCCTTCCGTCTGCAGTTCAATGCCGAGTTCGGACTCAGCCCACGGTCGGATCGAATCAAGCACCGGGGTGAGGCCGGCGGCATGGAATATGCGCAGGGACTGGTGGGGTCGTGAACAGGAGGAGAGTATGGAGATGCAGAAAAAGACAACCCAGAGCCAGCGTCTCTTGGGGAACAGAAACCCACCCCGCCCTGCGGGCACCCCTCCGGCGGAGGGGAACCCGAAGTGATGTGCGCAGTGTGGCGTTGCACTGCCATCTTGCGTGGATCCCCTCCCTGGGAGGGGTGCCCGCAGGGCGAGGTGGGTTGGAATGGCAGCCTTGCCCGTCGCGAGTCTCACAGGATAGCCGCAAATCATGGAGGGCCCGCCTCCGTGCGGGCCGGTGAAGGCATTGGACATTCCCCCGCCCGCCGTTCTTCCAGTTTCCGGCTTGCGCACACCGCAGCCCCGACGGCCACGACGAGTTGCGGGTTTTCCGGCACAAAGACTTGCGCGTTCAGGTGTTCTTCAATGGCTTTGACGAGGGCCTGATTGCGCGCGCCTCCTCCGACGAAGCAGCAGTGATCGGGATAGGCTACACGGCGGACCATGGACGCGATCCGTGCTGCGATCGCATGATGGGCGGCAGCCGCAATGTCGCCTTTCTTTTCGCCCCGCGCCAGCATTCCAACCACTTCGCTTTCGGCAAACACCGCGCAGGTGGAGTTCATCTGGAGCAGTGTGTCACGTGCCGCCAGGGCGGCATCCACGAATTGCGGGTATGACATGTCCAGCTTCACGGCAAGCATTTCGAGGAACCGGCCGGTGCCGGCGGCGCACTTGTCGTTCATGCTGAATTCCTCGATGTCGCCGTCTGTCGCGAGCCCTATGACCTTCGTGTCCTGCCCGCCGACGTCAATGATTGTCCGGATGGTGCGACCGGGAACGGAAAAGAGCGTTCCCGCCGCGCACGCCTTGATCTCCGTCATCACCATGTCCCCGAAATCGACGAGCCGGCGGCCATAGCCGGTTGTTGCGGCGGCATCCAGGTCTGTTTCGGCAACGCCGGCCTGTCCGAGAACCCGTGTGAACAGGTCACGCGCAGCCCGGGCGGGCAGGGGACCGGCGGGTTCGACAAGCCCGGCGCGGACATTCTTGCCGTCCATGACGGCAACCTTGACGGTCGTGGACCCGACATCGATGCCGGCGGTGATCATGAAGCCTCCACGGTTTCGAGGAACGCCTCGAGGCGGACGCGCAGTTGTTCCGTGTCCTCGAGGCTGTAGTCCGTGCGCAGGTTGAGGAAAGGGATGCCCTTCTGGCGGAGCACGCGGTTAAGCCGATAGGTTTCCACGTCGAAAAGCTGACAGAGCCTTAGCCCGTAGTGGAGAACACCCTGGGCCCTTCTCTCCTCCGCCAGTTCGAGGACGCGGCTGACGCGGCGGCCCTGGGAGACAAAACACGGGCACGGCGCCGCGAAGATATACCGGGCTGCCAGCGCCCTCAACAGGGCGCCGTATCCAGTCTCATCCAGCGAAACGGGATCCCACACGCTCTGTACTCCCGTGCAGAGCGTGTCGCCCACAATATCCGCGCCGCATTCTTCCACCAGGTTGAGCACCTTGAAATTGGGCCAGAGGATCGGAGCGCCTGTCAATACGAGGCGCGGGCGCAGCCTTTCTCTTGGCTGGTGATATTTGCGGGTATGCTCAAGCACCGTACCGACCTCTTTCTCCCACCGAACCAGGTCGACGCCGGTGAATGATGACTGGATCATGATGAAGAAGTCGCGAACGGACAGGGCGCCCGGTTTATCCGCGCGCGCCATGTCGAGTTCGCGGACGAGGGCCGTGCGCCGGCGTGTCAGATCGATGGCTTCCATCAAGCGGCGCCTTGAGGGTGATGTCCCGAGCTCACGCGAAAGGAAATCGGCGAGCCGTTCCAGTTCTTTTGCAGCTGCGGCAAGGTACCTGCCCGCATCCTGCTCGGCGGGCAGGTTCATCGTGAACGTCGGCCTGTAGTCGGCCAGCACCTCGCCGAGTTTGCGCTTTGCGTCGCAACTGGAAGGCAGGACGAGACACCGGCAGCGATGGACAGGATTTTCCGGGTCGAGGAACATGGCAAAAGACGCTTTGGCGACGGGGCAGATCTCGCCTGAGAGCACTTCCTCCCCGGTCTGGACCAGCGCCGCGTTCCCGCAATCGAGCCGCACCGGCCGTCCCCCGCAGGCGAGGATCAGTTCCGGCGGAATCATATTGCAGAAGTAACCGACGGGCGGGCGCGCGCTGTCTTCAGTGGGCCCTTCCCGGAGAAGAGACTCGAACCATTCGATGTTCTCCGGGCGGCGGGTAATGCGCCGCATGGTTTCGTCGAGATGATGGACGGCCATGCGGGCGCGTTTTCTTGCGCCCGGGTTCGGTGCCTTCACGGGGTCAAGGCGGTACCTCGGATCGTATTGGCTGGTAGGCTTGGTCATGTGCCAGTTCCAAAATGTGATCTTGTTACTTCATGTCCCTCGTGTTCCAGCGCGAGACAGCCGTCACGCGGGCAGACGGCGACGCACCGCAGGCAAAGAACGCAATCGTATGTGCTGACGTTTGACTCCTGCATTTCATCGCGGACCTTGCCGATGTTCATCGGGCAGGCCTCGGCGCACATGCCGCACCCATTGCACCGTTTTGCATCTTTCCGGAGCATGAAAGAGCCGCCACGGTTGAACAAGCCGGAAATCATGCCCATCGGGCAGAACCGGCACCAGAGGCGCCGCGCGGCTGCAAAACACAGGACATAGAGGGCAAGCACGATTAGACACCCGTACCGGAAGAAGCCGAAGGCCCATTCGGTGCCGGGCAGGGGCGGGTAGCCTGCCGGCCCCGCATTGATCATCGGGCAGATCTGCTGGCTGGGGCACATCTTGCAGAACGGGAAGACCGGTATCCTGACACCGAAAGCGCGCCCCGTTGCGTCAAGATGGTGATACAGGGCGGACATCGCCAACCCGATGCCGGCCAGTGTCCCGCCCGAACCGAGCATGGCGGCATGGGTGGCGGGGCCGGCGCGGATCGGTGTGACCCCGAGCCTGTGCCTCAGCCAATCAAGACCGTCCCCCATTGTGCTCAGGGGGCAGAGCCATCCGCAACACCAGCGGGCGACCAGGAAAGAGAGGATGGTGAAAGACAGAAACGCGGCAAGGACTGCTTCGAGCGCGCCCAGTTCGGCAACATCGTGTCCCGCGATCTTGCGGTAGTTGAGCTGCAGGATGCGCTGACTGAGCTCCATGTTGCAGCCCTGGATGTAGCCACCGTCGGGAGAGAACCTGCATGGTGCGGATGGAAGGTATGCGAGGCGACCATCTCTTCCCATCACGGGCGATGTCTCAGAAAGGTTCATGACATCGCGGCGCACCGTCCTGCGGGCGCGCATGTCGCGGAAGTCCGTGTAGTCCTGCCTGAGCATGAAGCCCCCGGCAGCCAGCACGCACAGGGCTGTGATGTGCACGGCACGCCGGAACAGGTTCAGGGAAAGGAACGGCTGGATGAGGACCAGAACCGACGCGACGCCGGCGATCAGCCAACCGGGACGAACGAGAATGCCTATGACCCTGGGTGCTTCGGGCGGAACTGACCTTGACCCCTGCCAGATGCCCCATGCAAGCAGGGCGACAAAACATGCCGGCACAAGGCGAAACCATCGCCAGTCTCCGTTGCGTGGCAGGTGCATGGCGGGCAGGACCACGAGCAGGATTGCCACCCACACTGGTGACTCCAGTGCTTTGAGCCAGCGGGCGGCCAACGGAAGAAACAGGAGGCCATGATAGGCCAGCATGAAGAGGACGACAGGGATGAACAGGCGAGCCAGGGCTATGCGCGTGGAACGTGCCTGCCGCGCGGCCGGGATCAGTACAACTGCCGTTACCAGCGACAGGAAAGGGCTGGCGAGGGGGCTCAATGCTTCGGCTACGGAGTGTATCAGGGATGTCACGGATGCAGTTTCCGGATCGTCAGCAGTGCGAAGATCAGTGCCATCGGGACAAGATACCAGAGCGAGTAGTAACCGGCCTGGCTGTCGGCAATGACCTCGATGGAAGCAAGCTGGGAATCGGCATTCGTCGCCGGGTCGGCAGTCCACCGGAACACCCGGTACATTGCTGTCGCGTCGGGGTCCACCGTCCAGTTATCTGCTGCAACCGCGGTTTTGCCGCGACCGGGGCCCCACACGAGGCGGTAGGAACGGCCCTGTTCCTGCAGCGGGTCGCCCTGCAACGGGAAAGCCAACCTGGCTGACACCAGGCGTCCGAATTCGACGCCCATGCTGTTTTTGTCAATATGTACGGGGAGGTTGGTTCCGTCCGGGCCGATGACGCCGATTTCCTCTGTGCCCGATACCGAGAAAGCAGCGTCGTTGAACTGTCCCAGTGCCACGATGTTGCCGGAGAGTCCGGCAATGCCGTTGCCCTGCGGAAGACGGTTGATGAAGTCCGCGTCTACCGGCGCGAAAGACAGGTATACAACACCCGTATCGGAGGCTGCGGCGCATTGGATGGCTGCTGCCAGCAGCAGGGAAATAACGATCGACAGACACACCCTCTGCCTGGAGGGTTCATCCCGAGGATTCACCCCGAGGGGGTGAGGGTTGGGGTGAGGGTGCGAGTAACAACGGCAACTGTCACCCCTCACCCTTGCCCTCTCCCCCAAGGGGAGAGGGAATGCCCTGAGAATCCAATTCATTTACTATGCGTGAAAATGCTCGCTTCGAGCATGAGGTGGTTCAGTCCACAACAAACCTGTCGTACACTACCGGGTTCTGCAGCGACATCGGGTTGCCGCGCCAGAAATCGGTGTCTTCGCGGCCGTTCTTGCGGGTTGTTCGAGTGAAGTTCACCAGGAACGACTTTGCATCGGCTATCCCGAGTATGCTGCGCGGAATCCTGCACTCGAGCTGTTTTCCGTCCTCTGATTTCCTCACGACAATCGATGACGCGTCGCCGTCGACGGTTGCCTTGCCGGTTACGCGGTCAATCCTGACCACGCGCGGTTCATCGTCCGGGGTCGGCGCTGCGTAGATGGTGGCT
>Ga0172375_10003723_pt1 | contig 22970 bp, 16 predicted proteins | sample LakKiv1m_FD_114537 | JGI IMG/M metagenome (GOLD analysis project Ga0172375, IMG submission 114537) | Freshwater microbial communities from Kabuno Bay, South-Kivu, Congo - kab_092012_11.1m | ecosystem: Environmental > Aquatic > Freshwater > Lake | place: Democratic Republic of the Congo... | reverse complement strand
GTTGAAAATGTCATTACCGGTTTGCCCGAAACACTTGGGATGCAAATAGCACGCGAAATAAAACGCGCTGTAAATTCAGGAACCTTGAGTTCTTCATTGCAATGGCTTTCTATTGTTCCCGGCTCGTTCCATGCAAACAGCGTGATGCTGAAAATAGGGATTCCTCTGCCTGTCGGCAATGAAAACAACAAAGCTGCCAAACTTGAACTCATTGCCAGAAACAGTGTGAATAAAGTTTTTGACTTTCTGAAAAACAATGTTAGAGCATTTCAAAATTCGCATATTGGTTTTGTTGCTGACGAAGTGGGAATCCGCACCGGAAGGCGTCCTGAAGGAAAATACACACTTACAGAAACAGATGTAATGGGATGTCGGAAATTTGATGACAGTATAGCCAACGGAGCCTGGTCAATAGAATACTGGGGCAATGATTCTAAAGTGAAAATGGAATATTTTGCAGAAGATGACTATTATCAAATTCCAAAAGGTTGCCTGATGTCAGCAAAGTTTGATAACCTTTTCTATGCAGGAAAAAACATTTCTGCAACAGAGAAAGCTATTGCAAGCGCAAGAGTTATCGGAACCTGCCTGCAAACAGGCTGGGCGGCAGGGAAGCTGGCGGCAGCAGGGGTTTCAAATGAAACCATTGAAAAAATAAAAGAAGATTTATAACATGAAAAGCATAAGCATAGCCGGAATTTTTTCAATAATAATTGTTGCTTCTTCCATTGTTGTAAATGCCCAAACCTTCAATGCCGTCAACCGTTGCGGAGGAGCAACCTCCTTAGATATTCCTGATTTTATTGATGATGACTTTGACGGACTTTCTGATCAGTTAGAACAAATATTGCTCAACACTTACGTTCCTAAATTTGTGCAGTTCAGTGATGATGATTGTCCCGGACCATCAACAGGAACTTCAAACCCTGCTGACAGCAATTTAGTAGTCTGCCATATATTCCCGCTCTTTCAGCAATATGTAAACGGAAGTACAGCGCCTGTTCTTTACAACGAACCTGCCGCACTGGTCAATGAGAAATGCCTGGAAGCCGGTATCAGTTGGTTTGAAAATACTGTTATGATTTACGGTGCTTTGCTCTATGGGCGCGACTGCGGATTAACAGGACACACAGCCGATGTGGAAGGATTTGCAGTTTCCATTCACTACACCGGCACGAGTGACGGCATTGCCTGGCGCAGCGATACCGACCTTAATCACTGGGAAGGATATAAAATACAAACCACCTCACATGCCGGAACAATTTGTGAAGGCATTGAAACTTTTCCTTTCCGCAGCAATACCAACCCCAACGGTAAAGACACCATTTATCCTTCACCTGACAAACATGGTAATTACCTTACACGTGCGCAATGCGGCAGTAGTTTTATCTGCGACCCCGCCTGTAACAATCCTTTTACACTGAAAAAAATTAAAATAATCAATGTGGGCGAAGAAAATAATCCTTTTGTATCTGATCTGGGATTGTATTACAGCGGCTATGCAGGTGAAAGTCCCTGGAGCAACAATGATTTTCTTAACGGAGGAGCCGGAGCAATAAAAGATAAAATGCTGCGCGAATGGAGAACTGATTTCATGCAGGGACAGCCCATCAACAACTGTTCGGATATTTGTGTGCTGTATAACAACTGCTACAACTGCGGCAACGATATTTACAATACCTGCATCAGTGATTGCCAGAATATTTCCAATAACCAGACAGGATGCAACTCACCTGCCTACAACTGCCCGGTTAACATTTCAGAAAATAATTCACAGGATGAGATAAAGATTTATCCTAACCCTGTACATACTGAATTGCAGATTGTTTTCCCAACGCAGAAAGACGCATACACCGTTATACTTGTAAACAGCCTGGGACAAACTGTGAAAACAGTTTCATGCAACACAATAAAAACAACCATAGATTTAAAAGGACTTTCAAAAGGTGTTTATTCCCTGAAGATTGAGAATGCTAATTTTGTAGTTACGGAAAAACAACTAATTATTGAATAATAAATTAATCCTCTTGAAAAAAAATCTACTTCTCTTCGCAACCCTTTTCGTTTCTTTTTTTTCCACCGCGCAAACCGAATCATTTTGCAGGCTCAGTAAATCCGCTTTAAAAAGTTTGCCGGATGCCGCTGATGTCATCAACGTAAGCGATACCATCCATGTTATTAACTAGAGCATCAGGATTGACACCATAGATTTTACAGAGAAATCTATACGCGCCAATGTAAAACTGAATGTGCAGGCTAAACTCAACAACATAAATAAAATCTCGCTTTCACTGCTGCAATTCACCATTGATTCCATAAAATCCGGAAATCAAAATCTCGTTTACACTTATAACGATACCGCGCTGAGAATTACCACTCCTGCTATAATGAATACAGGAGACAGCTTACTTGTCAGCATCAGTTATCATGGTATGCCTCAGCGCGATAATTCCAGTTTTGGAGGATTTTATTTTCAGCAACAAACTTATGCATTCAACATTGGCGTTGGGTTTGCAGCCAACCCGCATGTGATGGGCAGAGCCTGGTTTCCGTGCATTGATGAATTTACTGACCGCTCCACTTATGATTTCAGCATACGCACATTGAGTAACTACAAAGCTTTCTGCAACGGTCTGCTGCAACAAGAAATCAATAACGGTGACGGAAGCAAAACATGGAAATGGCTGATGGCTGACAACATCCCCTCCTATCTTGCAGCTATGGCTGTTGCGCCTTTCTATACGATTGAAAGAACTTATCAGAACATCCCTGTTGAACTGGCTGTGATGCCTTCCGATTCCTCCAACACTCTTTCCACCTTCATCCATCTTGATACCGCATTATCCATTTTCATTAACCATTACGGACCTTACCGCTGGGACAAAGTAGGTTTTATCGCCCTCCCTTTCAGCGCAGGAGCTATGGAACATTCTACGAGCATCCATATCGGGAAAACATTTATCAATGGCAGCCTGAGTTATGAAACGTTGTGGGCGCATGAACTGTCTCACCAGTGGTGGGGCGACTTAGTTACCTGCCGCACGCAGGAAGACATGTGGCTCAATGAAGGTTTTGCTGTTTACAGCGAACATCTTTTTACCGAAGGATTTTATGGCAAAGAAGCATACAAAGAAGCGGTGCGTAACAACCACCGCCCGGTATTGCAATTCGCGCATATCAATGATGGCAGCTATCTTGCATTGAACGCGGTTCCACATGCTCAGACCTACGGTACAACTGTTTATGATAAAGGCGCTGATATTGCACATACTTTGAGGAACTACATGGGCGATTCCGCCTTTTTTATCGGTATAAAAGCATTCATGAACAACCGCGCTTTCGCGAATGCAGACAGCTATAACCTGCGCGATGAATTAGCCGCTTCTTCGGGAATGAACCTCGACCGTTTTTTTGAAGACTGGGTGTTTACGCCCGGTTTTCCTCATTTCGCAGTTGATTCATTTGATGTGCTTCCCCAGTTGGACAATGATTTCTTAGTCACCATGTATTTGCGCCAGAAACAAAAAGGGAACAACCATATTTACAAAATGCCCCTGCGTTTCACGTTCCGCAATGAGTTTGGAAACGATACCACCGTTACTATGGAAACCGAAGGACTTACCGATACATTAGTCACCCAGATTCATTTTATGCCTTCCATGCTCACCATAGACCGCGATGAGAAAATGAGCGATGCCATCGCAGATTATGAAATGTGGATAAACTCAACGGGTAACAAGGTTTTAAAACAAACCCATGTGAATGTAAATGTGCTGAATGTTGGAAGCGACAGTTCCTTAGTAAGAATAGAACACCACTATGTTACGCCTGACGGCTTTACCAATCCTCATCCCGGTATCTATCTTTCAGATTACCATTACTGGAGCGCTGACGGAATTTTCAGCAATGACTTTCATGCCTCTGCAACTTTCACTTATGATGGCAGCACCGGCAGCAGCGGTTATCTTGATAACACACTTATCACCAATACAGAGGACAGCCTGATTTTTTATTACCGCCCCGGTGCCGGACAGGAATGGCAGGAAGTTAATGGCTATACATTAAACACAGGTCCTTCACACACAGATAAAAGAGGAAACATAACTGTAGATACCCTGAAGAAAGGCGAATATGCTTTAGGAATCCGTGATTATGATTTGGGTATTGCATCACCAACTACCTCCGCTAATAAACTGCTGAAAGTGTTTCCCAACCCTTCCAAACATACCTGCACCGTTGAATTCAAATTAGAAGGCAGCGAACCGGCACTGATAAACATCAGCGGTATAAACGGCAATTTAATTTACAATACATTGGTATATCCGCAGCAAACCCATATTAAATGGGATGTCTCATCTGTTGCTGCCGGTACTTATATTGTCAGTCTTTGCAGGAATGATACGTTACTGGCAAATGAAAAGGTGGTGATTGGAAAATGACCGCTTTAATGAACTTACTTCTTCACCACCTTTCCTGTTACGCTTCCTTCTGCTGTTATAAGTGTATAGAACAGTAATCCCGGCTGAATATCCGTTAAAGGCATGTTTATTTTCTGTTCACCGCTTTTCAGCATTTTCTCAGTTGAATATACGGTTCGCCCGGCAAGGTCGGTAAGGCGGAAGCCAACCGTTTGTGAACTGCCGAGGGTAAACACCATGTTAAGCGCATCGCTGGCAGGGTTTGGAAACACCTTGCAATTAATTTTTGCCGCTCTGTTTTCAATGCCCGTAACGCTTTCAATAATTTTAAGATACGGACGGTTTGTCTCTTCCACATCATCAGACGAGGCGACAGAGAAAAAAACCGCTGCATTGTTACAGGTAATGGTAGGGCTGTAAATGGTAAAGCCATAGTTAGGGGTTGTTCCGTTTTTCCAGTCGGTATAGGCATCGGTAATATCATATTCCATAGTACCGAAATCATTGGGAAACGTAATGCTGACTGGTCCGAAAATATCATCGCCTCTTGCCGGGAAGTTGTTATAATTGATGGTCATTTCGTCCCATGCCTGTGTAAGCACTGCAAAATAAAAATCCGCTGTGCAACCCGAGTAGCAGGCAACCGTATGCGGAGCATGTTTTACGCCCAGGTAAACCGATTCAACATCGGCAGGCAAGGTGCTTAAATCAAACTGCATGAAAGCCACGCAGTGAGTGGCGTTGCAGTTGCTGATGGGAAGCGCCTGTATAGAAACATAACTGCCGTAATTAACAGCAGGGTCGCCTTCATAAGCCCAGGCATCTTTTCCTCCGGTTAGCCCGCCCTCATCACTGCCGTCATTGTTGCCGGGTCCGGGACGAAAAATTATGGGTGTTTGTGCAAAGGTAGCTGCTGAAATAATCAACAGTAAAATCAGGTGTAGAAATGTTTTCATAGTAAGTGATTTTATAATTAAACTGCAAAGTTAACCTTTTACCAATTGCTAAACTATGATGCAGGTCAATAAAAAGTATGATTTGTATCAGAAAAAAAAGTGATAAACTGTAGGTTATTATTATATTGCGTTTTTATTACAAAAAAAATAATTCGTATGTTAAAAAAAATAGTCTGTATAAGTTCTTATTGTGGTACAATTCTGCTGTCTGTATTACAGGTAAATGCTCAGAAAATCATGGAAGAAAATTTTAAGGATAACAGCAAGTCGTGGTTTGTTGCGGATGATGAAAAGATGTGCCTGGATTTTTTGAAAGTGATTTTCAAATCTATTCATTAGTTAATGTTAAGCATATAAAAACCTTCAAGGTTTCAGGCTGGCTGGCAAAAAACCCTGAAGGTTTTTAATTCCTTCATTATTCTTTATTCTTTCACACCGCCATCTTCCCTGCTACCACGCTCCAGGGTCCCATCTTTCCTCCCCTGCCTATGGCGCGGCTACGTGAATAATACATTGTTCCAGGTGTAAGTCCTTCAATAATAAATTTTGTGGATGATGACACGCCTGCCACCCACCATTCTGCTCCCGGCATCGCACCCGGGGCGGGTGATGGAGGGGTGCTTCCTCCGGGTTCGTCTGGCGGGGTGGCTGATATACCCACCATTACTACATACAATAAAGCTCCTTTTACCTTGCTATGGCGGCTTGCCATTTCGCCCGAATTATTGGTGTAGCCCAAACGATAATTCTGCGGATCGGTTAAATCGCCTGCCGGTACGCGCGGACGCTTGTAGTCGAAGCCACTGGTGAGGTAAATAGCCAGGTCGCCAAATGAGCGCGATGCCACATCATAAGCCAGGTCGGTAACTATGGTGTGCAGTTCATCGCGCTTCTGTTTTCGTACCTGCCGCTGCTGTTTGTTGCCATTGGTAGCAGCCACTACCGCAGCATGGTATTCATCTGATTTTGCCTGCACGGTGGCAAGGCTTGGCTCCACTATGGGGAAATTTATATTTCCCGTGAGCCGGTTTATGATGTAAACGACAAATTCGTCAAATACCACATACGTCATAAACCTTAATAATAATCTTGGAATGATTTTCATGTTTTTGTTTTTTTTGATTAATAAATAAAGCGTTAATAAATTATTTTTTGAGAATCTCGGTGACAAAATTACACCCGTAATAAAGGGGGGGGGTATATGTGAGATATACCTTTTTGAAAATTTTTAATTTTTATACAGGAAAATACGCCAAACGACACCTGTTTTTTTTAAATGATTGCAAGGATTTAACTGATGATTGCAAGAAAAAAAGAAAAGATTACATACCTTAATCCGATAATGTGAATACTTTTTTATTAGATTACAATACCAAAATTAAAGACAGCAGGTAAAAAATAAAAACATGCAATCCTTTAATTAAAACCGGCAACTTTGAAAAAAAGATTGCATAAAAAAAATAAAAGATTGCAAACATTAAAAGAAAGATGGCAAACATTAAACCGGTGTAGTCAATACTTTTTAAAAAGATGGCAAGCTCTGGAAAAAAGATAGGAATATTTTAACGGAAGATGGGAATAGCGGGGAAAAAGATTGGAATAAATAAAGCAACTATTGCAGGTAGAGGGCAAATGATTGAGGGAAAATGATTGAGGGAAAATAAGTAACGACCAAAACTAAATTTCTTCATTTATGTTCTATATCATGTTTTTTGTAGCCAAATAATGTTATGTTAGAAGCTTGAAACGCAAGTATTCTTTTCTTTGAAAATTACTTTTTAGAACTGTATAATAATGTAAAATTATGATTTGAGTTTACACTAATTCATTCCGACTTTTGTGAGGACATGAAAAACATCCATCTACTTTTTTTTATTTTCATAAGTTTCATCTGTCAAGATTGTTTTGCACAAAATTGGATGTGGAAAGCGGGTGGAGAAGGGAATGATGCCGCAACATCAACTGCAAAAGATGTTTCAGGAAATATTTACACGACCGGTTATTTCAGTTCTGTTTCCACTTTTGGTAATACAACTTATAACACAAGCGGACAATCTGATATTTTCATTACCAAACATGATGCGCTTGGTAATATGGTATGGGCTACCAAGGCAGGCGGACTTTTGCACGACAAAGCATTTTCAATTGTATGCGATGATTTCGGCAACAGTTATATTACCGGGATATACAGGGGAACTGCCACTTTCGGAAGTACCACAATCAATTCAGTAAACAACACTCAGGATATTTTTATTGCCAAATATGATGTGCAGGGAAACCTTGCATGGGTTAAAAGTGCAGGCGGAAATGAAACTGATATTTCCAGCTCAATAACTGTTGACAATTATGGCAACGCCTACATCACCGGGCAATTTAAAGGATCAGCAGCATTTGATAACCAAACGCTGACCAGTACACTGGATACTGCCGGAAATCCTACTTATGATATATTTATAGCAAAATATAATATGTTGGGAAACTTAGCCTGGCTCAAGCAGGGTGCAGCACACTATGAAGATCGCGGGCTGAGCATTGCTTATGACGGGCACGACTACCTGTACACAACCGGGCAGTTTTCAGACACCCTCAATTTCTCTGATACCTATGTTAATAACAGTTATAATTCCGGTTATTTACTAAAACTTGATCTCAACGGAAATGAAATCTGGTTTAAACGTTTTACTGCCGGGGTGGTAGTCTGCAATGATGTTTCCGCAAACTACCCTGACCAGATATATGTTACGGGCGATTTTTCAGGAACGCTGATGGTGTCAGGACCTCCTTATGAAAGCACAAATTCTGCTTATTCAAAAAAAATATTTATTGCATTGTTTAATGCTGCGGGGCAATTAGCATGGCTGGAAAACGATGGTTCAGATAATGATGTTTCAGCAAGATCAGTAAGCACGGATGCAGCAGGTAATGCCTACATCACCGGAAATTTCAAATGCACGTTTAATGAATATTCTGAATTATACGGCACAGGGATTTTTAATAGTGTTGGGCTCAATGATGTTTTTATTTCAAAATATAACAACGCGGGACAACGCGAATGGGAACGACAATTCGGAGGCAATGGAGAAGACCGGGCATGGGGAATAGAATCATCTTCTGTCAATAACCCCATTATTTGCGGAAGTTTCAGTCATTATTTCAATGTACCTTCCACCAATGCTTTCGGATTAAATTCTGTTTCCACCCACACCTCTGACGGAAATGCCCCTTCGATGGATTATTGCGGGGATAATAATTACGGCAATTTTACCAGTGTTATATCAACAGGGCAAAGCGATATACTTTTATGTAAACCTGTTGACCTTTCAAGAGCGCCTTATGATTTTTATGAGCGAAATGGTTCGCAATGTTTAAGAGATTTTATTCCGGCAGGAATTGTTGGTCCTGATTCAATAACAGCCTGCGATTCTGTTTTTATTTTCACCAGAACCTATACAGGTACGCTCGAAACAATAGGACCTGATTTTATTTACAACTGGTCAAACGGAAATAATTCAGATGGTTTTATGGTTATGCAAACCGGGCTTTATACCGTAAATATGTCGCACAATGACGGATGCCGCTCCTATACCGATTCTATTTATGTGAACATTGTAACAACACCCCCTACCCCGAATATTGTAAGTGATTACGGAATCATCATTCAATCATATCCATTATTGCCGTGTAAAAATAAACTGATTATTATGGCAGGAGATACTGCTCATTTTTCAGTCAGCAATATTCCCACAATGCCCGGTTATGAATATTACTGGGAAACTCCAACAGGTATAGTTTATGATTCAGTAATCGCAGTATTTTCAGGAGGAACTTATTCGTTCAGGATTTTTGCCGCGGGTTCTCAACAATGTGATGCGGAAAACTGTGTGGAAGTTTTTATTTTTACTGAAGCGCATGGGGGTCAGTGCCAAGGGATAAACCCTGAACTGCATTTGATTGATTCTATTTTTGATGTTACAGATACTGTAAGGGTTTGCTTTGAAGGGCATTTCGGAATACACCTGACAGACAGCGCGCTTTTGCCTCTTTATCTTCCTGTTTTCGGACAATGGACTTTCACCGGGGGAATGGATTATATTTCAAATATTTCTATAACCTTCCTTGACCATACGATGTATTTCGAGGGGCTTACCTCCGGTATGTGTACGGTAACACTTACGTTGTTGTACCCCCCGGACAACACTCCTTTCTATACTATTTCAAGAACCTTTTATCTTGATATTACTACCGTTACAGCTACGCCACCTGTTATTTCAGGTCCTCCTTATTTATGTCCGGGCGATACTGTACTGGTTACCATCCAGCACCAGGGAACTTTAACAGTATCTGGCGTTACACCTGTTTATGCATCTCCCGGAAACGACACGCTGTTATTAAACTTTCCCGGAGTTGTAGGAGCTTCTGTAACAGTAAGTGATTCAGCATTGGGTTGCTCTGATAATGCCAGCGATCATTATGAGTTGGTTTTAAAACCACCTCCAATAATTACAATGAATCCTGCCAACGGATTAATATGTCCTTACGATTCGGTTCTGCTTACCGTTCCGCAGGCATTATCTTATGAATGGCGCGGACCAGACGGAGATGTGATTTCCAATACACAATCTGCCTATGCAAGTAACCCGGGACTTTATCATTGTATTATTATTGACCTGGAAGGATGTATGATGATTTCAGAACCTGTTGAAATTAACCAGTATGCTACTCCTTTTATTGACAGCGATGGCGCGAATGCACTTTGTGCGGGAGAAAACGTAACCATTCATGTTACTACTCTTGAAGGTTCTGTGATTACCTGGGCGCCTCCTTTGTCGGGCTCCGGAACAGAAGTAATTGTAAACCAGCCCGGCATTTATTCGTGTTCCGTTTCACTTTGCGGGATTACTACCCAGTTGTCAGTTGAAATTGTAATGGCTTCTGTTGTTCCGGTGATAACTGTTTTTGGCAACGATTCGATTTGTGAAGGTCAAAGTACATTGCTATCCACCTTGCCCGGAATGTCTTATTATGAATGGTCAAACGGAGAAGAAGGCGTGAATACTCTTGAAATTGATGAGCCCGGAACATACACGGTTACAGTTACTGATCCTAATGGTTGCAATTTCACTTCCGCCCCAATTGAAATTTATGCTGCCGGTGCGCCACCGGCTACACCAATAACATCGGATACTACAATATGTGCAGGTGAAACAGCAACTGTAAATGCTTTATCAGACTGGACGGTTTACTGGTTTGCTGACCCTAATGCTCCAATTCCTTTTGCTTCCGGTGAGCAGGTTATTTCTGATACTTTGTTTGAAACCATTACATTTTTTGCTGCATCATTTGATTCTACCTGTTATAGCGACCGGGTTCCTGTAAACATCAATGTAAGCCTGGCATCACTTCCACCTGTCATCAGCGGAGATTCACTGCTCTGTACAGGGGATACATTAAATCTTATTTCTGAAAATTATCTGAATGTTATTTATTCATGGACGGGTCCCGGAAGTTTTTCTTCCTCCGAAAATGAAATTATAATTACCCCTGTTGGCTCACAAAATCAGGGAATGTATTCCTTATCGCTTTCAGATGGAATTTGCAATAGTCCAATAACAAGTATCAATGTGTTAGTCGGCAGCCCACCACCTGCACTGATTACTGTTTCAAATTCTTTACCTATTTGCGCTGGTGACAGTGTTTTGCTGTCTGCAAATGAGGGCTATCCTGGCTATACCTGGATTGATAATATTTCAGGCGCTGATACGCTTTGGGTTTTTTCTGATGGAAACTACTGGGTTGAGGTTGCTGACAGCGCAGGTTGTTCTGCTATTTCCGATACAGTTGAAATTACTTTTTCTCCTTTGCCGGAAATTGCTGTTCCAAGTGACACCATTGCCTGTCCGTTCGAGAACATTCAACTCACTGCAACTTCTGGCGGAATGATATATTGGTACAGTGATTCTATTTCTACCACACCAGTAGATTCAGGACAAACAGTTACCATTAATCTATCTTTGAATGACACTGTTATATACGCTGTTGCCTATGATTCACAATGCTTCAGTAATATGATGTCAACAGTAATTAATATTCATGAATTTTCTTCTATTCCTGAAATAAGCGGTGACAGTGTATTCTGTGAAGGGCAAGACATATTATTGCAAACACCTTTAATTGAAAACCTGAACTATCTATGGACAGGAGCTAATGGCGACACACTCTCCACTACAAACGAACTTAGTCTTACCCAAATTTCCATTAATTCAGAAGGTTTATATCATTTATCTGTTACAGATGGTATTTGTGATGTGGTTGCAGACAGTATAACTATTCTGGTACACCCGCTTCCAACCGCTACGGTTATACCAAACGGACCTATTGAGTTTTGTGAAGATTCAACCGTAATGCTGATATCGCCTCTTGGTTATTGGGGATATGAGTGGTTACCAGCCCATATAAATGACAATATTCTGACTGTAAACCAAACTGGTGAATATTCTATTATTGTTACTGATACAAATGGTTGTGCTGATACATCCGATGTAATTGAAGTAACTGTCTTCCCCTTACCGGAAGATCCTTCAGCAATTGATACAATGGTTTGCAGTGATGTTCCCTTCAACCTGTTTATTCCTGGTTCGGGCATACTAATGTGGTATGATGATAACTTTTCTTTCCTTTTCAATGGTCATAGCTATTCCTCGCAGGGAATAAATGATTCAATTCTGCTTTATATTCAGATGACTGATACTAACGGTTGCCATTCATCTTTTTCTCCTGTCAGTATTAATATAAATCCATTGCCTGCTTCGTTTGAGATAACAGGAGATGATTCTGTTTGTGTTAATACAACAGCAACATTTTCTGCTGACGAATTCATTGGAGCAACGTACACCTGGACAACTCCATCAGAAACAGTACAGGGAAATAATACTTTTACCATCAGCCCAACTACCCTGAATGATAGCGGATATTATGAATTGAATATTGACTATGAAGGTTGCTCTGGAAGCTCTCTTCCCACTCATCTTACTGTGATTGATAGATGGCAGGCGCCACAAATTCTTGGACCTGAAACTGTATGTGTTGGCGAAAATGCTTATTGGGGAACCAACATAACTCCTGGTGCAGTTTATTACTGGATTGATCCATATAATAACATAATAACAGGAAACTCCATTCAGTTTGTTCCGGTTCAGCCTGGTGATCACGGTCCCTATTATCTGTTATTTAATAAATTAGGTTGTCCAAGTGACACTGGTGCAAAAACTCTTACAGTGGGTTATATTCCTCTTCCAAATGCCGGAAACGATACTATTTCCTGCATAGATAATCCTGTATTACTTTCCTTAGATTCTACCTATAGTGATGCGATGTGGAATAACTATTCCAATACTCCAACAATTGAAGCAAATGATTCAGGATGGTATGTTGTTGTGGTTACCAATGGATATGGATGCAGCAACTATGACAGTATTTATGTTACGCTTGTTGAATGTAATATCAGTGTTCCGAATATAATTACCCCAAATAATGACGGGATAAATGATTCGTTCACTGTTGATGATACTTACATGGAAAGCATACTCGTAATTATTTATGACCGATGGGGGAAAATGGTTTATAAATGGAGCAACAAATCTTCTTCATGGAATGGAAAAAATATTTTTACCGGTCTTCCCGTATCTGACGGCACCTACTTCTATGTTATAGAAGGTGTAAGAATTGATAAAACATTTTCAAAACAAGCTGGTTTTATTCAGGTTATTCATTAAAAATCCTCAGTTTATCCCCGCCTTATGTGCATACCAGACGATGCTTGCTATTGTGCGTGGTTTATTATAAACATCTTGCAGGATATTATAAATTTTTTTCCGGTGCCTGGTTACCATACCATCTGATATTTTCATTTCTCTTGACATTTCCTTTACACTATAACCCTGGCGTGCAAGGCTTATTATCTGCATCTGCCTTGTAGTAAACTTAATAGGTTCTATCTTGTTCCTGATTATTGCCTGTATTTCATTCAGTATCTGGGTTATGAGGCTGTCATCACATTGCACTATTATTTTAACATAAAAAATGCGATGGTGCAGGATGATATAGGTTATCAACGCTATGATCAATGGCAGCAGCTCTGCGGGCTGCAGTCCTACGGAATCCCTTGCAGGTCTTACACGGTGAAACTTAGTATTCTGTGGTTGCGACCCCGCAAATTCAAATTCTGTTTCTGGCAGCATGGTTATTTTATTCAGGTTAGTAAATAATAAAAACATAACACGAAACATATCGGCAGGGCATTGCCTGAACACAAAGTTATAATAAATCCTGAGCTGAAAAAAAATATAATTTTGTACCGTTCAGGACGAAGCAAAAAAGAGCATCCTGTCTGATGCCATGAAGATGAGCCATGCTAAAGTATTTCATGCCTGAATGGTACTCGGTTAAAACCTGGTGTTTAAGAATACTGTTGCATAAACCCTGCTTCGATAAGAGCATAAGGGAATGGCGCATAATGACTGGCAGCCGGAAAGACGGCATTTTTTAATCAATACCCAACTTATTGCATATCTTTTACGTGTAAGTATAAAAGCCATATATTATGAAAACACTTTTTAAAACAATAGTCCTGTTAATTGTTATACAGCAGGCAAACGCGCAGACATTTAATCCGCTGCTGGCTGCCAAGCTTCAGGACAGCTTAAATTATTATGTGTCTGTAATTTCAAACATCAAGGGCATGTCGGCAAGTGTTTACCTTCCCGGTCAGGGGATATGGACAGGCACAGCCGGAATATCTTATGCGGGCAATCCCATTACTCCCGATATGCGTTTCTGCATAGCGAGCAATAGCAAACTGTTCACAGCCACCATCATGCTGAAACTTCAGGAAAACAATGTTATTGACCTTGATGATGCCATCAGCCTCTATCTCCCCGCCTATAACAACATCAATCCCAGTATCACCATCCGCCAGTTGCTTAACCATACCAGCGGAGTTTCTGACCCCCTGTTTGTTTCGCCCTGGATGGATACCATCAACAATAACTCAACACGCGTGTTTACCCCTGCCGAAGTGCTGGGCTGGGTGGGGGCGCCAACCTTTAATCCCGGTGCAGGATGGGGCTATTCAAACATCAATTACATACTTGCAGGAATGATTGCACATAGCGTAACCGGCTATCCTGTTTCACAACTTATCCGCGACAGCATACTTATCCCGCTTGGTTTAGACAGTACCTATTACGATGTAGAGGAAACTTCTCTTGGTGTGCGTCCGCACCGCTGGTGGAATAACATTGATTACAATGACACCTCTACGGTGGGAATCAGCACCGCTGGCGGCTGTGCAGGATCGCTGTTCTCAACCTCATCCGAAATGGCGCAATGGTATCATGCCCTTTTCAGCGGGCAGGTATTAAACCAGGCATCAATGGCAGAACTCAGCAACTTTGTTACCACCACATCCAATACCTACGATTATGGTTTGGGGTTAAGCCGTGAAACAACTTTAGGACGAACCTACTGGGGACACGGAGGTTCTATCTGGGGCTATAAAAGCAAAATGATTTATGATTCCACCTGCATGGGAGGGGCGGTATGCGCGCTTGCCAATTCTTTTCCTGCCGGTATGGACGGTGTTACTTTTATACTTTACCGTATCCTGATTAATAATCTTCCGGGCTGCAGCTCAGGTATAACAGGCGCAACCACCGTTTGCCGGGGTCAAACCTCAGTTTCCTATACTGTGCCGCCTGTTGAGCATGCCACATCTTATAACTGGACACTTCCTTCTGGCGCAACCGGAACAAGCAACACCAATAGCATCACCATTGATTATGGTACTTCCGCGCTGTCAGGAAACATAACCGTTAAAGGCGTTAACAGCTATGGATGGGGCGGTGAATCTTTACTGTTCGTTACGGTGAACAATACACCGCCTGCACCGGTTGTCACCATCAATGGTAACACCCTACATTCAGATGCTGCCGCAGGCAACCAATGGTATAACCAGGATGGAATTATCAACGGGGCGACCAGCCAGGACTATACCGTAACAGCGGATGGAGACTACTATGTTATCGTAACGCTTCTCGGTTGCAGTTCTGCCGCTTCAAACATAGTGAATATGAACCTTACCGGGATGGCAAACGCACCAGAGAACAGCACTGTAAAGCTGTATCCTAATCCTGTGGGTGATGAACTGATTATTGAAACGGCAACACCATCCGGAAAGTATGGTTTTGAAATATTTACTGCCGAAGGACAGCTTGTTATTACAGGGGATTTCAGCAACAGAACAGTTGTGAATACAGGTAATTTAAGTCCGGGTATTTACCTTGTTAAACTTGAAAATGACACTGCTGTTGAGATAAAAAAAATGGTGAAGAATAAATAACAACTGCGTTACACCCAGCGCTCTTCAAGGATATTACCCTGCAAACCCACCACAATCATTTTTAAAGGAACCTTTCTGCCGGCTTCCTTAACCGCTGCCATTGCGGTTTGCAATAATCCACCGCAGCATGGCACTTGCATGATCATAACCGTAATGGTGTTGATATGGGCATCATTAATCATGCTTACCAATTTGTTTTTATAAACATCCTGGTGGCTGTCGAGCTTAGGACATGCAATAGCAACAGAACGCCCTTTCAGGTAGGTGCGGTGAAAATCTCCTATCGCGAAAGCAACACAATCGGCTACAAACAGCAGATCACAGTTCTTAAAATAAGGCGCCTGCGGATTTACCAGGTGCATCTGAATGGGCCACTGACGCAATTCGGAAATTTGTTGCTGATACAGATGTCCTTCAGTTATATTGTCATCTTCAGAATTGTTAACTCTGAAATCTCTCATGGCTCCACCGGGGCAACCGCATGGGATTTCTTCTTTGTGTTGCTCAGTATCCTTTTTGTTTTCATGTTTGCCTGCTGCATCGCGCGCTGAAGCGGGAGTTTTGTTTTTCATAGTCTTAATTATTTCATCAGGATTAAAATTAAGATGATCTCTGTTATTGTTCATCCAGGTGATGGCTTCATGAAGATAAGCGGTTTCTCCATGCTCAGCCAAATGCCTGAGATGTGCGAGGATGGTGTTTCTGCCTTGTTTTATAATTACTTTAATAACTTCTGTTTCGTTGTATTTTTCCGCTTCTCTTTTTTCAATGGTAATGGCATCCAGCGGACATTCACCGATGCAGGCGCCAAGTCCGTCACACATCAGATCGCTCACCAGCCTTGCTTTACCGTCAATAATCAGGAGCGCGCCTTCCGGGCATCCGGGAATACACATCCCGCAACCATCACACTTTTCTTCGTCAATTCTTATTATTTCCCTTACCATTACAGATGTTGTTATTTATCAAAAACAGATTGTAAAATTAACTGAATTTTGTAACACTTCACCCTCATTTACTCATTATTACTACTTTAGCCAAACAAAAAAAACTGCCCGATGGATTTTAAACAATTGGAACAAAAAGTAATCAGTTTCCGCAACGAGCGCAACTGGCAACAATTTCATCACATCAAAGACCTGCTGCTGGGACTTAACATTGAAGTAGGCGAATTGCAGGAATTGTTTTTATGGAAGACGGATGAACAACAAGCTGCAACAGACCGCGAAAAAATAAAAGATGAGATTGCCGATGTTGCCATCTTTCTCATCTATATCAGCAGGCATTATAACATTGATCTCCTTGAAGCCATTGCCGGCAAGCTGGAAAAAAATGAAGCTAAATATCCTGTTGAAAAAAGTAAAGGCTCCAACAAGAAGTACAATGAGTTGTAGCTGCGCCAATGGATAACCATCAGTCAAAGCCGCCACGAAGAATACGTTATAAGGGTACACATCCTAAAACGTTTAATGAAAAATATAAAGAGTTGCAGCCTGGGCGCTATGCCGCAGACATTGAAAAGATCATACAAAAGGGAAATACGCCTGCCGGTATGCACCGCTCCATTTGTGTTAATGAGATACTTGAGTTCCTGAAAATAAAACCCGGGCAGACAGGACTGGATGCCACACTGGGTTATGGAGGTCATAGCCTGGAGATACTGAAACTTCTTGCTCCCGGAGGTAAACTCTATGCCACAGATGTTGACCCGTTTGAACTGCCCCGCACCCGCGACCGCCTGACTGCGCTGGGCTACGGACCTGATGTGCTCTTCATCCGTAAAATGAATTTCTCGGGTATAGAACAGATTGTTGCTGAAGCAGGTCCTCTTGATTTTGTACTTGCCGACCTGGGCGTTTCATCCATGCAGATTGATAATCCTGAAAGAGGCTTTTCGTTAAAAGTAGAAGGTCCGCTGGATCTGAGGCTTAACCCTAAGAGCGGAAAACCCGCTGCTGCGCTTTTAAAAACCATTACGCAGGAACGCCTGCAGCAGTTGCTAACAGAAAATGCAGACGAACCTCATGCTGCGCTTATTGCCGCTGCTGTTTCAGCCCACATCAGAAAAGGAATGGCATTAGAAACTACTACGCATTTTAAAGACCTCATTAAACAGATACTGGAATTTGTTCCTCAACAGGAACGTATGGATATGATTAAAAAAACCTGCCAGCGCTGCTTCCAGGCATTGCGCATTGAAGTGAATGATGAGTTTGGTTCGCTTGAAAAATTTCTTGAGAAACTGCCTCGTGCGCTTGCACCGGGGGGCAGGGTTGCCATCCTGTCTTTTCATTCGGGTGAAGACAGGCGGGTGAAGAAATCTTTTCAACTTTTTTTTCGCGAAGGAATATACAGTGAAGTGGCTGAAGAGCCGGTACGTCCAACACCGCAGGAAACAGGCAGTAATCCACGGGCGCGCTCCGCTAAACTGCGCTGGGCTATAAAAGCATAATAATGCTGGACTTGTGGTAAATAAAATTTCATTGGATGCTGTTTAAGTTCTAATACTGGTAATTAACATTCATCCAGCTCCCACCGTTCTCGCACTCAATGCCGCAACTTTGCAGAAAAGAGGTTGCCTGGTAGCTGCGTGCTCCGCTTGCGCAACATAAAATAATCGGCTGATTCAGCTCTTTAATTTCATCTATGCGTTGCTGAATTTCGTTCAGGGGTATGTTGATTGAACCTGCAACATTGCCGCCCATAAATTCTCGTGGAGTTCTCACATCCACAATTGTTGGTTTTGTGTTATTCATTGTTATTGTTATTATTATTTGTTGGTTTTTCTTTCTGAAACATATTAAGCAGTAAACCGCCCATCAAAGCTCCATACAGGGTACTGTTCAGTGGTTTGGAGGTAATGGCGCAGGTTCCGCTGGCGCAGCCCACATAGTAATAGTAAAGATAACCGGCAACTGCTCCTGCCGTTACACCGATTATAGTGAGTATGTTTTTTCTTATGAAGGTCATAGCTGTATTTTTACAGGGACAAATTTCCTGCAAGAAGTTAATGTACACAGCTACTTTTGTTACAAAACTTTTTTAAGAATGAAAAAAAGTTCGTTGCCTTGTCGCGGGGCAACTGAATTATAGCATACCGCAAGAATTTTGAATTCAAAGCCCTCGCGAAAAAGTTTTTCATATTCTGCCCGGCTTCCACCGTAAGGAGGTCCGTCTTTGTCAAAATACCTGCTGAACAGAACACCCGCCAGCTTTCCACCGGGAGCCAGAAGCTCAAGCATTTTATCACGGTAGCTGTTGCGCAATACGGGATTGAGTGCACAGAAGAAAGTTTGTTCCAGTATCAAATCATATTCGCCTTTGTGTTCAAAAAAATCACCAAGTACGATGTTAATATTCTGATTGTTTTTGAACTTCTCTTTCAGTCTGCTCACCAGTGTGGGTGCAATATCAATCAGTGTAATGTCAGTAAAGCCTTGCTGGAGCAGGTATTCCGCTTCATAAGTATTTCCGCAACCCGGTATCAGGATGCGGATATTTTTATCTTTCAGTTGATCAATGTAGGTTTTCAGCGGTGGTGATACGGTTCCCAAATCCCATCCTGTTTCATTTGCAAGATACAGATCGTCCCAAAATTTCTGTAATAAATTATTTTCTGCCATGCTCCTGTTTTTCTGTTGAAATATATTAGTTAACCTTAGTTTTTCCCCGCAGGTACTTCATCATTTTCTCAATTCCTTCCACTGTTGCAGGGAACATCTGCCCCGGAAAAATTTCTTTAATAATGACTGTACTCTGGTAAAATCCCCATGAACTTTCTGTATTTGGATTGAGCCAGGCAATATGTGGAAAATGTTCTTTCACTCTTTTCAGCCAGGTGATTCCTGCCTCGCTGTTGCTGTATTCCACAGAACCGCTGTCGCTCATTATTTCATAGGGCGACATGGCTGCATCGCCAACAATTATCACTTTATAATCTCGGTTGAATTTATTGATAACATCATACGTTGGTGTACGGTCGCTCCATCGCATTTCATTGTTTTTCCATACATAATCATAAATACAGTTATGGAAATAAAAATATTCTAAGTGTCTGAACTCATATTTTGCAGCAGAAAAAAGCCGGGAACACAGATCAATATGGTCGTCCATGCTTCCGCCAATATCAAGGAACATCAGCACTTTCACCCTGTTTTCTTTAGAAGGTTGCATGGCAATATCAAGCATTCCGGCATTACGCGAAGTTTTGCTGATGGTGGTTTCCATGTCTAATTCTTCTTCTGCGCCTTCACGGGTATAATGCCGCAAACGTTTCAATGCAAGTTTCAGGTTGCGCGTGTCTAATTCGCGTTTATCATCAAGGTTTGCAAAATCACGGTTGTCCCAAACTTTTATTCCGCTACGATTTCCGCTGCTCTCTCCTCCTACCCTGTATCCCTGCGGGTTAAAACCATTATTGCCAAACGGACTTGTGCCCCCTGTCCCAATCCAGTTGCTGCCGCCTTCGTGTCTTTCCTTTTGTTGTTTAAGCAGTTCTTCAAAACGTTTGCGCAATTCTTCCGGTCCGCCAAATGCTTTTATCAGCGCTTTTTCTTCTTCCGTAAGTTTTCGCTCATAATTTTTCTTCAGCCATTCATCAGGTATCTGCATCAGTTTTTCTGTACTGATAAATTCAATTCCTTTAAAATATTCTCCAAATACACGGTCAAATAAATCAAGTTGCTCTTCCCTTTTTACAAGAATTGTTTTGCAGAGCGCATAAAAATCATCCACATTGTATGAAATCACCTCTTTTTTTAAAGCGCTCAGCAGCGAAAGAAATTCATGAAGGCTGACAGGCAAACCTTTTTGCTTGAGCAGGAAAAAAAAGTTAAGGAACATAGGTGATAAATTCAGTCAGGATCAGGGTTTGGGCATCACCAAAGCCAGGATAAGGTATAATACAAAACCCGTCCCGAACATAATTAAAGCAACGAGGAAAATAACCCTTATAATTGTTGGATCAAGGTCAAAATATGCTCCCAGTCCTCCGCATACACCAAAAATCTTTTTATCAACTGAACGTTGTAATCGTTTATGCATTTTAAATATTTTTTTTCAAATGTAATAAAACGCTTTATATTTATACTCCCTTTTTAAACAAAAAACCTCATGAATAAATTCTTACGATTAGTTTTTTCCGCTATCTGTTTCACCTTATTTTGCAACCTGATAACACAAGCGCAAAACATACAACTGTTATCCGAAAATTTTAATTCAGGAGGTACTTCCTTTACGCTGAACTCAGGAGGTCCGGGCAGCGATTCCGGGCTTAACCAATGGATAATTAACGATTCATATAACGGGCAGCCGCTTTATCCGAACACCCTCAGCCAGGACAGTACTGTAAGCGGAACAATCACGGATGCTCCCGACAGCAAATACCTGCACATTCATGATATTGCCGCTGTTGGAAGCAACGGCATTTCAAATGCCAATTACAATCCGGCTTCGGCTTCAGACCACTTTGCATTTACCGGAGGTGGTTTTTGTACACTTGGTCTTTCAGATGTTATTCTTTCCTTTTTTTATTTCAGCGAAGGTGATGCTGATGCGTATGGTGAACTTTATTACAGCATTGATGGCGGTGCATGGATTCAAACCGGGCAAAGCCAGTATAACTTTCAGCACCAATGGAAATATGTTACATTGTCTGACCCTGCATTTGCAAACGTAGCCAACCTGCGCTTCGGTTTCAGGTGGGTAAACGCAAATGGCAGCAATCCTGCACCGGTATCAATAGGTATTGATGATATTATTGTGGTGGCTACTTACGACCCGGTAAATAATCCCATCACCATGACCATGACACAGGTTTTTCCAAATCCTATTTGCCAGGAAAATGATCTTGTTATGTTTTTTGATTTGTCAGCCCCTATGTGTTATGGCTCTTACCAGTTTGAAATTTCTGATGGGAACGGAAATTTTGCCAACTCAACTAATTTCGGATACAGTATCAACCTCAGCAATCAAACCCAGGGAATAGTTTCGCTTCCGCTGCCTGAAAATCTTCCCGCTGATTCATGTTACAGGGTGCGCGTTATCCGCACTGATCCTGCTCCTGTAATTATAAGTGAAGTGAGTATTTGCATTATTATCCAGGAATGTCCTAACCTGATTAATACTCAACAAGCTGCTGTTACTATGGATACAAATGCTGTGTGTATTGGCAGCGTTATAGATATTCCCTTTAATTCAACCGGAGTTTATAACCAGTTCAATTCTTATGTTGCACAACTTTCTGACACCAATGGGATTTTCGGAACACCTCCAACTTTTTTGGGACAGTTCAATAGCGGAGATGCTTTTCCATCTTTCCCTCCGGGCAGTGTTTCCGGTCTTATTCCAAATGTCCCGCCCGGTTGCGGCTATTATATCCGCGTAGTCTCTAATTCCCCTCCTGCAACCGGAACAGCATGGGGACCTTTCTGCATCAGGGAATGTGACATCACTACTAACGAGCAGACCGATGTGCTTGCCTGCATTTCGCAATCTTTCGGATATGATACTATTCTTTCCATTGATATCAATGAATTCAACCAGGGTGTTATTTACTATCCAGGTAATGAATTCCAGGTTCAGTTGCTGAACTCAATGACTTTCCAGGAAGTGAACACAAGCGGACTCGGCTTTGTTGTTTCGCAAACCGGAACTACTGTTACCATCACTGTACCTAACGCGCTGCTGCTTGGTACGCTTGGTTTGCAGCCGGGCATGTATTACATGCGTATTATTGCCACCGCATCTTCTGACCCTGATAATTCTCTCGGAACACTTGTGCGACTGACCATAGGAGCACCGGATGAAAATCTTGCTATACTCATGATGCCTTCTGATCCCGTTGCCTGTGTAAATAATTCTGTTACCTATTATCCAATTCCTACAAATTACAATTCAACATATTCATGGACCGGAGATTTCAACGGCAGTCCTTTTGAAGCTTTTGGAATCAACATCAGTTTTGGCGGAGCAGTAAATGATTTTGTGATGCATGTACAGGAAAATAATTATGGTTGCTATGGTCCGGTAGCAGCATCCGATACACTTGACATACTTCCTGCCAACCCTTCTGCAGCTATCATTGGTCCATCAAATGTATGCGTGGGCGACACCATTACCTTTAATGCACCTTTTAACGACAATACCTATTACAGTTGGCTGTTCAGCGGAGGAACGCTGATAGACACTTCGAACAATATT